>MPLZ02027672.1_pt1 | contig 20625 bp, 22 predicted proteins | sample 1617311 | NCBI WGS metagenome assembly MPLZ02 (sample SAMN05944806, study PRJNA350692) | marine metagenome | biome: marine; feature: ODZ; material: water; isolation source: 160 m water sample filtered on 0.2 um supor filter | place: Pacific Ocean | collected 2012-04-08 | depth 160m m | reverse complement strand
GGGGGAAGGGCGCCAAGAAACGGGCGGTCGTGGCGGTCGCCCGCAAACTGGCCGTGCTGCTGCATCGGCTGTGGCTAACCGGCGAGGTCTACGACCCCGTGGGCTATCAGACGCAGGTGGCCCGCGCCGCCTAACCGGCGGCGCGGGCGCGGCGCGACTGGACGACGGACGGACGGCCGATTCAGGAGACCGTGTCCGGGTGACTGCGATTCAGGCCTTGGTCGTGAGAGACCGCCTCGCAGATAGCAGCACCCGGCCACGTTCGGACCTCAACGTGCACCGGGCTCGACAGAGCCCACCGAGAGTGCGGATGGAAGCCAGGGTCCCTGATCGACCACACGGGCTTGACACCGGCTGGTCCTCTCATGGAAGGCCTGAAAGGCCAGCGCCACAGAATCCCCGCTGCCCTAGACCCACGGCCGGCTCGGCTCCCGCCCGGAGCCTGAACCTGGTGCTGGTCAGGAATAAGCTGGCGCTCCAGCGTGTTCTACCCAGCAGTCGTGTGCCGGTTCAGTTTGCTGGCCCCCGCCGGCGAGGATGGCGCACATGTCGTGACCGTGCTCCAGGAGACGCGGTCACCAGGAGAAGAGTTCATGAAACTGGGAACATCGGTTGTGTTGGCCCTCATGGTCGCGTTCGGTCTCGGTGGGACGACGCTCGGCGCCGAGGAGATGACGCTGACGGGCGCCGTTGGCGATGCGAACTGTGGTCTCACCCACCAGATGCCTGGCACCTCTGCCAGCTGCACCCTCATGTGCATCAAGGAAGGGTCTGACTTCTCGCTCACCGTCGACGACACGTCCTACACGCTGAAGACCGCCAGTGATGAGGCACACGCGCAACTCCTGGAGTTGGCTGGTAAGAACGCCACAATTACCGGCGACGTCACAGGCACCACCATCGCCGTCGCGTCGGTCAAGGCGGCAGGATAGCCTCGTCGGCAGTTTGGCTGTGATGCCGTCCAGCAGGTAGGGGCGACCTCTTCGGAGGTCGCCTCTCTTTTTGGTCCAGCATCGCCGTGGTCACGGCGCGCTCGACTGGCGTGAAGTCGTCGGCTCTGGCCACTCGACCGTCCGGCAGGTCATCAATCACCGGGAGCAGGTCGATATCGGAGTCGTGGCGCGGCGTGCCGCGCCCGACCGAGCCGAAGACGGCGACGGCTCGGAGGCGCGAACCGTAGTGTTTCTTGCAGGCGCTGGTGAGGTCTGCGAGCAGTCGGCCCAGAACGGCACTCATACTTTGGATCGTACGGCCTGCTCTTGGCGGGACGGTTGGGCAGAGTCTCCGGGATGTGCCAGCAATTTGGCCCTGCGCGCTGGCGCCACGAAGGGAGTAGTATTGGAGCCGCTGAGAGGAGCAAGCCGATGACCGAGTCCCTGTCTCGTCGTCACTTTCTGTCCGCGGCCGGCGCGGGTGCCGCATCCGTCTGGATTCCCAGGTCCACCGAGGTGAAGGGCTTCACCGCCGCCGAGATGCGTGAGCAGGCCTCGGGCGGCAGGCTCGCGGCCGGTGTCTCGATGTGGGAACTCGACACGCCGTGTCTGTGTGTCGATCTCGACGCGCTCGAGGGCAACCTCGACCGGATGCAGACGACGGTGGCGCGAAACGGCATCGCCAGTCGCCCGCATGCCAAGACCCACAAGTGTCCCGCCATCGCGCGGATGCAGCTTGCGACCGGCTCGGTCGGCATCTGCACGGCGAAGATCAGCGAGGCGGAGGTGATGTTCGAGCATGGCATCGAGCAGATCCTGATGACGACGGTCAACGTGACGCCGCCGAAGATTCGACGGGCGATGCAGCTCCGGAAGCGGTGCGCCGGGTTCATCCAGGCGGTGGACACCGCGGCCAACGCGCGCGAGCTGTCCGAGGCGGCCAAGGAGGCCGGCGTCGTGGCCGACATCGTCGTCGACATCGACCCGGGCGGGCACCGCACCGGCATCACCGCCGGCGCACCGGCGCTCGAGCTGGCGAAGCTCGTCGACACATTGCCCGGTCTCGAGCTCAAGGGGATGCTGTGCTACGACGGCGGAGCGCAGCACGTCAGCGGGTTTGCCGCGCGGAAAGAGCGGGCGCTGGGCAGTCTTGAGGCGGCAGTCGGTACCAAGGTGCAGATGGAGCGGTCCGGCCTCGACACTGGCATCTTCAGTGGTGGCGGCACCGGTACCTACAACATCGACCACGAAACTCCTGGGTTGACGGACGTGCAGGTCGGGAGCTACGTCTTCATGGACGCCCAGTATCTGGGTATCGGCGGCGAGGAGAACCCGGAGGTCTACACAGACTTCCAGCCCGCGCTGACCGTGATGACCACGGTGCTGAACGCCCAGTACGAGGGGCGAGCGACGACCGACGCGGGCGCCAAGGCGAACACCATCAACCGTCCCTGGCCGATCGTGAAGGGCGAGACCGGGATGAGCTACACTTCCGGCTCGGACGAGTTCGGCTCAATTCGGTACGAGGACAACGCCAGTCGAACCTACAATGTGGGCGACAAGCTCGAGGTCATCGTGTCGCACTGCGACCCGGTGGTGAACCTCTACGACCAGCTCTACGGCATCAGAGGCGATACGGTCGAGGTCGTGTGGCCAGTGGCCGGGCGCGGAAAGTCGATATAGGAGCGCCTGAAGCCGGCAGCCTGAAGGCCGCAGCCGTCGACGCTCAGAGCGGCGGCTCGGTTACGTCATCCGGGGGAAGCGGCGGCGACCGGGCTCCACGAGCCACATGAGACCTGACGCCACCAACAGGCGGAGGGCGAGTGCCGACAGCTCCAGTAGCCCCCCCTGCCCAGCGGGCATCTGGTCCAATGCGGCGGCCACCGCACCGGGCACACCGACCACCATGGCGGCGAAGAACACGAGCGACGTGGCCCACCCGATGCCGCGCTTGGTGATTTGTTCACTGAGCCAGATGAGGCACGCCGTGGTAGCCGTCAGGGTGAGCACCATCGTCAGCCGGAAGGTCCATCCCGGCTCGTTCACCAGCGGCAGCCCGCCCGCCACGTTGGTCTGCCGCTCCAACCACACCGCGATCGCCGACGCCTGGACGATGCACAATACGATGGCTCCGTAGCGCGCCCACGACAGGTCCCGGCGACGGCCTCGGCCCTCATCCTGGGACCGGCGGTTGAGAGACGGCCAGATGAAGAGCATGATCCAGCGGATGGTGAGCGCCGACATATACGGCATGATCCCCAGCGCGAAGAACGTGGCCCGACCAAGGTTGCCACCGGTGAGCAGGTCGTAGAGCGCTAAATCACCGCCGGTCTGTCCCCTCGTCAGCAGGATTGCGAGGTTGTCGCCTGGCGCCGGGATGTTGTTGCCAAGCCAGAACGCGCCCGCAACGGCGAGCGCCAGCAGCCCCAGCGTCTTGTGGGCCCAGATTCGATCGAGCATGTCCCTGAAGATTGCAGCCATCACCTGCCTCCAGTACCAGTGGGCGGTGCGTCCGGCCCGAAATTCCTCCAGCAGATCGCCGGCGAGAGGGACGTTGTCCGAGGCCAGATGCTGGAGGAGCCACGTGGCTACGCATGGGGGGCGTTTGGTCCTCATGCCGTTTCTCCCTCCAGCGATGGCAGCTCGGGCCACAGCGTGCTCAGTGCTTGCTGGGTCGACCGAGCCTCGCGCACGCCACGCGCCGTTGCGCGGAAATAACGCTTGGCTCGTCCGCCTCGTTCGGGCGTGGGATCGCCCAGCGTCGAGCGGACGTACCCCTTGTCCTCCAGTCGGTCCAGTGCGGCGTAGACGCTCCGCAACGCGACGTCGCGCCGCGTGCTCTCCTCGAGCGCCCGCGAGATCGTCACGCCGTAGGCGGTCTCATCGAGGCGGAGGACCGCCAGCAGCACCATCAATTCGAAACTCCCCAGATATCCTCGTCCAGTCATTTCATGCCTTATAGACATGAAATAATCTGGATTGCAACCCGTAGCGCGCCTGAAGCCCGTAGCCCGAAGCCTGAAGCCGGCTGGGCAGTGGGCTAACACGCTTGCCCACTGCCGCCAAGGAGAAGCTCCAGAGGCGCAGCACGGCGGCTGAGGTATAATCCTCTTTCTATGTGGACGAAGCTCCAGAACACGCCTCGCAAGCGCGCGCCGCGCAAGGTCGCGGTCATCGAACCCGGTCGATGTTTCGGGGCCTTCGCCTGTTCAATTTGTCAGGCCGCCTGCCCGGTTGCAGACTGCATCGTCGAGGAGAAGGACGCCGATGACCGCTGGGTGTGCGCCGTGCGCATTGACAAGTGCATCGGGTGCGGCCTCTGCGTGACCATCGGCAATCCGACGGCGCCCGGCAAACGAGATTTCGGCTGCCCGGGCGACTACGACGCGATCGACATGGTGGCCTACACCGATGTGGTCGAGGCGGTGGAGGCCGAGCTGGGCGCCGGCGAGTCGGCGGCGGAGGCCGAGCCGGTCACCGCTTAGTCTTCCAGTTCGACGAGCGGCACACCCGGGTCCACCTGGTCGCCCTCCGCACACCGCACACCCGTCACGCGCCCGTCACGCGGCGCCCTCAGCGGAATCTCCATCTTCATTGCCTCGAGAACCACCAGCGTGTCGCCCCGCGCGACCGTCTGACCGGCGGCCACTTTGACTGAGCTCACCGTCGCGGGTGTCGTGGCGGCAATCGGCGTGTCGTCCGGGTCCAGCGGGGAGTCGTTGTCCCGCGACCCACGTGGCCACCGATAGGTGCGGCCATCGACCCAGCCCCAATCGGTGTCCGCGTCGCGAGCAACAACCACGTTGAACCGGTGTCCCTCGATCGCTACCCGGTAGGCTCCGTCGCCGAGAGATCGCACCTCGACCGCCTCGTCGAGGTCATCCACCAGGACGCGCCCGCTGGCGCCATCGGTGTCGCGTGTGACGGTGTCCAGGTTCAACCGCCGCCGTAGATGGCTCATGACAACCGCCATCCCCCGAGCGATGTCCATGGGTCGTCCGCGTGGCCGGTCGTGGTCGAACCCGTCGCCGACATCGGCTCGAGCCGATCGTGCAGGGCGAGCGCCGCCGACAGCGCGAGCCCCGGTCGCTCGTCAGCCGCAGCCTCTCGCAGCAGGCCGTCGAGCTCGGACTCGAAGAAGGTCGTGTCGACGCGTCCCTCGACCATGCGCGGGTGGCGCAACGTCCGGCCGACCAGCTCGATGTTCGTCTGGACGCCGAGTACGACAAATCGCCCGAGTGCCGCGCGCGCCCGCGCAAGGGCGGTGGCGCGGGTGTCGGCGTGCGAAATGACCTTGGCGAGCAGCGCGTCGTAATAGGACGGGACGACGCTGCCGGCGACGACACCGGCGTCGACCCGAATCCCCGGACCGACCGGTTCCCGATAGCGCAACAGCGCGCCCGAGTCTGGGAGGAAACCCTCGGTCGGGTTCTCGGCGTAGACGCGGCACTCGATCGCGTGACCGCGCAATGAGATCTGGTCCTGCGACCACGGAAGCGCGGCGCCCGACGCGATGGCGAGCTGAGCATGCACGAGGTCCCGGCCCGTCACCGCTTCGGTGACGGGGTGTTCCACCTGTAGCCGGGTGTTCATCTCCAGGAAGGCCACGCTGGCGTCGTCTCCCTCTCCCTCGACCAGGAATTCGACCGTACCAGCGTTGCGGTACCCGGCGGCGCGCGTCGCCGACACGGCTGCGGCAGTGAGCCGGTCGCGCAGCCCCGTGGTCATGTGGGGTGCCGGACTCTCCTCGATCACCTTCTGGTGACGACGCTGGATGGAACACTCCCGCTCGAACAGGTGCAGGACGCGGCCATGGTGGTCGGCAAGAATCTGCACCTCGATGTGTCGCGGTCGGGTCAACAGGCGTTCGACATACAGCGTGCCGTCGCCGAATGCCCCGACGGCCTCACGCCGCGCCTCGTCAATCGCGTCACCCAGCCTGTCGGGCTCGCGCACCGTCCGCATGCCTCGCCCGCCGCCGCCGGCCGACGCCTTCAACAGGAGTGGAAACCCGAGGCGTCTGGCCGCCTCGCTGAGGCCTGTGTCGGTCTGGTCGGGTGGGGTCTCGCCGGTTATGACCGGCACACCCGCCTCCTCCATCAGTCGACGCGCTTCGATCTTGGAACCCAGCTTGGCAATGACCTCGGCCGGCGGCCCGACCCAGATGAGACCGGCGTCCACGCAGGCGCCCGCCAGCTCGGAGCTCTCCGAGAGAAACCCGTACCCGGGATGAATGGCGTCGGCGCCGCCAGTGCGGGCGGCGTCGATAATGGCCCCGACCGACAAGTAACTGTCGCGTGGACGAGGTGGCCCGATGGTAACCGACAGATCGGCGGCGCGCGCGTGTGGGGCCCGAGCGTCGATCGATGAGCAGACGGCGACAGTCTCGATCCCCAGTTCGCGACAGGCGCCGATGATGCGCAGCGCAATCTCGCCGCGGTTGGCAACGAGCAGGCGAGCAATGCTCACGACGATTCGTCCGCGACCCAGCTTGGCGGCCGCTTGTCGAGAAACGCCCGCATGCCCTCCTGCGCCTCGGGGGTCACCCGCAGGTCGGCGATTGTGCCGAAGGTCAGCTCGGTGACCGTCGCGGGTTGTCGGTCTACGACCGATGCGATCAGCGTCTTGGCGGCTGCGATGGCCTGCGGTCTGGCCGTCAATAGTTCGTGCACCGTGCGTGTCACGCCCGCATCGAGGCCGTCAGGCGCCGTGATCACGTGGACGAGGCCGAGCTCGTAAGCGCGGCGGGCCGAAAAGCGTTCACCAGAAAGAAACAGATGTCGCGCGGCCGATGCCCCGATCTTGGCGACGGCGTAGGGCGAGATGACCGCCGGCACGATGCCCAGCTTCACCTCGGTGAACCCGAACACGGTGTCCTCGGTGGCGGCCGCGATGTCGCACACCGCCACGAGCCCGACGCCGCCACCCAGCGCCGCGCCATGCACCCGTCCCACCAGTGGCACCGGCAGCGTGTCGAGGCGCGCGAACAGCGGCGCCAGCGCCCAGGCGTCGTGGAGGTTCGCTTCGGCCTCGTAGTCGATCGTGCGCGACATCCAGCCCAGATCGGCGCCCGCGCAAAACGTCTTGCCGGCGCCGCCCAACACCGCCAGGCGCAGGTGTCGGTCCGTCGCCGCGGCATCGGCCCAGTGCGTCAACTCTTCGATGACGGCGTCGTTGACGGCGTTCCGGATGTTGGGCCGATTCAAGGTCACGTAGTCGATGCCGGCCTCATGCCGCACATCGATGAGCTCATAGGAAGCGACCATCTGCACCTACATTCTGAAAACACCGAACTTTGGAGGAGGAATTGGCGCCGCGGCAGCAACTGACAGGCCGAGCGCCAGCGCGTTGCCGGTCTCTGTCGTCTTGATCACGCCGTCGTCCCAGAGCCGGGCGGTCGAGTAGTAGGGCGAGCCCTCGTGGTCGTAGCGGTGCAGAATCGGTTCTCTGATCGCCGCTTCGTCGTCAGGTTCGAGCGCGTCGCCGCGGCGCGTCTGTTGGTCTCGCTTTACCGAAACCAGTACCTCGGCGGCCTGGGTGGCGCCCATGACCGAGATCCGCGCGTTGGGCCACATCCACAGCAGCCTGGGGTCGTAGGCACGGCCACACATCCCGTAGTTGCCGGCGCCGAACGACCCGCCAATGATGACGGTGAACTTGGGTACGACGGCGTTCGCCACCGCGTGCACCATCTTGGCCCCGTCTTTGGCAATCCCCGCCCGCTCGTACTCGCGGCCCACCATGAACCCTGTGATGTTCTGCAGGAAGACCAGCGACACCTGCCGCAGGTTGCACATCTGGATGAAGTGGGTCGCCTTGAGCGCCGACTCGGAGAACAGCACCCCGTTGTTGGCAAGCACGCCGACAAGGAAGCCGTGGATTCGTGCAAACCCCGTGACCAGCGTGGGGCCGTAGCGGCTCTTGAACTCGTCGAAACGCGACCCGTCCACCAGCCTGGCCAGGACTTCCCGTACGTCGTACTGGCGTCGCAGGTCGGCGCCAACGATGCCGCCGATCTCGTCCGGGTCATACCGCGGGTCTTCGGGCGATGTGCGGTCGACGGGCGCTGCCGGGGCGGCGTGCAGCGTCGAGACCACGGTGCGCGCGATCTGCAGCGCATCGAGGTCGTTCTCGGCGCAATAATCGGCCACGCCAGACAGCCGCGTGTGAACGTCGGCGCCACCGAGCTCCTCGGCCGAGACCTCTTCGCCCGTGGCCGCCTTCACGAGGGGCGGTCCACCTAGAAAAATGGTTCCGGTGCCCTTGACGATAATCGTCTCATCGGACATCGCGGGCACATACGCGCCGCCGGCGGTGCACGACCCCATGACGACCGCGATCTGTGGCACTCCTTCGGCCGACAGCCGCGCCTGGTTGTAGAAGATGCGACCAAAGTGCTCGCGGTCTGGAAACACGTCGGCCTGCATCGGCAGGAAGGCGCCACCGGAGTCGACCAGATAGACACACGGGAGCCGGTTCTCGAGCGCGACCTGCTGCGCCCGCAGATGCTTCTTGACGGTGATGGGATAGTACGTGCCCCCCTTCACAGTTGCGTCGTTGGCGACCACCATCACCTGGCGACCCGACACACGCCCGATTCCGGTGACGAGGCCGGCGCCGGGCGCCGCCTCGTCGTACATCCCGCCGGCTGCCAGCGCCGAGAGCTCGAGAAATGGTGTATCCGGGTCCAGCAAGTGCGTTAGCCGATCACGCACCGGCAGCTTGCCGTGGTCCCGATGCCGGGTCGTGGCCGGCTCGCCGCCGCCCGCCCGCGCCCGCTCGCGTCGCGCCTCGAGGTCTTGGTCCAGTTGCCGCATCGCATCCCGGTTGGCGCGAAACTCGGCGCTCGCGGTGTCGACGCTGGTGGGGAGGACACGCATGGGGGAGTGTTCTCAGAAGTCAGAAGGTAGAAGGCAGGAGACAGGAGAAGGGCGGAGACCAACCGCCCAAAGTCCAAAGCCCAAAGCCGTGGGGGCGATGCGATGGCGACAGCATGCAGGGATTATAGCGCCGGCTCGACCCGCGCCCGACGTTCGCGCTTCCGTGGTCGGTGCCAGATCCGGTATGCTCACGAGCATGGATGAACGGTCACGAGTACTGTTGTCGTCGCTGCTGGGCGCCGCACTGGGCGGCGTGGTCGGCTATCTGTATCTGACCGACCAGGGCCGGCACGTGCGTGGGCAGATCGAGCCGACGCTGGATGGCATCGTCGCCGAGCTGCAGCGCGCCCGGGCCACCGGTGAGAAAGTTCGCGAAGTTGCCCGCGAAGGACAGCGCACACTGAACGACCTGGTCGGCGAAGACCGGGCGCGCGCCGCCTGGGAGTCGACGAGCTTTCATCAAGCTTCGTCGTGAGCGCCAGCGGTCGGTCGCTGCCCCCGGGTGGCGTCGCCCGCCGGATGCGTCTGGCGCTGGACCGTTGTGGGCGCCAAGTTGGGCGCGACAGCCGTCACGCCGGTCGTGCCGCCTGGCTGGCTCTGCAGCGTCTGGGGCAGAGTGACGACCTGACGTTCGCCTCCTCGATAGCCTACTACTCGCTGCTCTCCCTGTTTCCGCTCCTCCTCCTCCTCTTTTCGTTTCTCGGCCGTGTCACGACCGACCCGGCGGACCGCACCGCGCTGATCGACCTGGTGCTGCAATATTTTCCGCAACGGGTCGACTTCATCACGACGCAGCTCGACGAGGTGCAAGGGGCCAGTCTCGGTCTTGGCGTCGTCGGCAGCCTCGTCATCATCTGGACGGCGCTCGGCGTGTTTCGAGCAATCAGCTCGGCGGTGAACCATGCGTGGAATGTCGACACACGGCACAGCTTTCTCAAACACCAGGCGTCGGCGTTTCTGATGATGTTGGCCGCTGGCGTCATGCTGCTGGCGGCGCTGCTGCTGGTCAGCCTGGGCGAAATGATGGCGACTAGCTGGTTTGGACGGCTGCTCGACGAGGCGCCCGGCCTGACGCAGGTCACCGACATGGCGCTCCGATATCCGGCGACACTGCTGCTGATTGTCGTCGTGGCACTGATTCTCTACTTCGTGCCCAATACCACGGTGCGGGTAGGTGATGTCTGGCTCGGGGCGGTGCTGACAGGGGTTCTGTGGCGTCTGGCGCTGGATGCGTTCTCCTGGTTTCTCAGTCTCGGGGCGCTCAGCGTTCAGGGCTCGGTGACCGCGATCGTGGTGTTCCTGTTGTGGGTGTACATCTCGGCGGTCATCCTGATCTATGGCGTCGAGTTCAGCGCCGCCTTCGCACGGCTCAGGAGCGAATGAGCCGCCGCCAAGATTCTCCTGCCTCCTGTCTCCTGATACTCTTTACCCATGCGTATCGCCTATCAGGGTGAGCTGGGTGCCTACTCCGAGGCCGCGGCGCTGCGGTTCAACGCTTCGGCCGATCTGCTGCCGCGCGAGACCTTCGAGGCGGTCTTCGAGGCGGTCGAGCAGGGCGCGGCGACGCACGGGATTCTGCCGATCGAGAACACCATCGGCGGCACCATTCACGAGAACTACGACCTGTTGCTGCAACACGAGCTGCCAATCGTCGGCGAGGTCAAGCAGCCGGTCGAGCACAACCTGCTCGTGCTCGCGGGGACGACGCGCGACATGCTGCGTCGGGTGTACTCGCATCCGCAGGGCTTGCGACAGTGCGAACGGTTTCTCCGCACGCTCAACGTGGAGATCGTCGCCACCTATGACACGGCCGGCAGCGCCAAGATGATCCAGGAGGGTCAATTGCGCGACACCGGCGCGATTGCCTCCGAGCGGGCCGCCGAGGTGTTCGACCTGTCGATTCTCGAGGCGGGCGTGCAAGATTTCGCCGGCAACACGACCCGGTTCGTGTTGGTCGAGCGCGAGGCCACGCCCCTCGGGCCGGCGGACAAGACGACCATCGTCTTCACCGTGCCAAACACCGCTGGTGCGCTGTTCAAAGCGCTCAGCGTCTTCGCGCTGCGCGACATCGATCTGACCAAGCTGGAATCGCGCCCGATTCCGGAGCGCCCGTTCGAGTATCTGTTCTACGCCGACCTGTCGGGGACTCGCGAGGACCTGCCGTGCGCGCGCGCGCTGATGCACCTGGCCGAGTTCGCCCCGTTGTTGCGGACACTCGGTTCCTACCCCCGCTGGCAGGAGCCAGACGAGGACTGATCCCGCATCGCTCCTCATGGCCAATCGGCTGGCTCAGGAACCGAGCCCTTATCTGCTGCAGCACGCCAACAACCCGGTTGACTGGTTCCCCTGGGGCGACGAGGCCTTTGCGCGCGCCCGGGAGCAGGCACGACCGATCTTTCTTTCGATCGGATACTCGACCTGCCACTGGTGCCACGTGATGGAGCACGAGTCGTTCGAGAGCGACGAGATCGCGCAGGTGCTCAACGCTCACTTCATTCCGATCAAGGTCGATCGCGAGGAGCGGCCCGACGTCGACCGGGTCTACATGGCGTTCGTGCAAGCCACGACCGGGTCGGGTGGCTGGCCGATGAGCGTGTGGCTGACACCGGACCTGAAGCCGTTCTTCGGAGGCACCTACTTTCCGCCATCCGCTCGTTGGGGACGTCCCGGCTTCGTGGAGATCCTGACCGAGATTGCCCGGAGCTGGCGTGAGTCGAGAGCCCGGCTGGTCACCTCGGCCGACGGCGTGATCGAGCGGCTGCGCGAGGCGCAGGAGAGCCGGCGACAGGCGCAGGGCGGGCAGATTCCGAACGCAGACCTCCTGACGGCCGGGGTGCGCGAATTTGCCCGGACCTTCGACCGTCATGCCGGCGGCTTTGGCGACGCGCCCAAGTTTCCACGGCCGGGAGAGCTGTTGTTCCTGTTGCGCGAGCATGCGCGCACCGGGGACATCGAGGCCAGGCACATGGTGCTCGAGACCCTGCGGGCAATGGCGATGGGAGGGATGCGCGACCACGTGGGCGGCGGGTTTCACCGCTACTCGGTTGACGCCGCATGGCGGGTCCCGCACTTCGAGAAGATGCTCTACGACCAGGCGCAGCTGACTGTGGCCTATCTGGAGGCGGCGCAGGCGGCAGCCGACCCGTCGTTCGCCTCGGTGGCCCACGACACGTTGGCCTACGTGCGCCGCGAGCTGTCCCATGTCGACGGCGGATTCTTCTCGGCCGAAGATGCCGACAGCGTGTCGCCGGAGCAGGCGGGGCGAGACGACGCGATCAAGACCGAAGGGGCGTTCTATGTGTGGACCCAGTCGGAGATCGACCGCATCTTTGGTGACGATGCGGAAGTTGTCCGGTTCCGATATGGGATCGAGCCCGACGGCAATGCGCCCCACGACCCGCAGGGGGAGTTCACGAACAGGAACCTGCTCTACGTGGCCCGCGATGTCGAGGACGTGGCGCGGCTCAGTGGCCGGTCGGTAGAGGCGGTGACGGCGGTGCTCGACGGCGCGCGTCGGCATCTCTTCGAGGCGCGGTCCGTGCGCCCACGACCTCATCTCGACGACAAGGTGCTGGCTGGGTGGAACGGGCTGATGATCGCCGCTTGTGCGCGGGTGGCGCGTGTCACGCCGCTCGACGATGTCGCGTCGGCCGACGCGCTCGAGACGGCGACACGCGCGGCGCGATTCTTGCGCGATCGGCTCTGGGACGCACCGCGCGGCGTGCTGCTGCGCCGGTTTCGCGACGGGCACGCCGATATCGACGCGTATGGCGAGGACTACGCGTTCCTCGTTTGGGGCCTGCTCGAGTTGTTTCAGGCAGGCGGCGACCCGGTGTGGCTCGATTGGGCGCGGGAGCTGCAGGCGCGGCAGGACCGGCTGTTTTGGGACGAGGCGGACGGGGGCTGGTTCAGCACGAGCGGAGCCGACCCAACGGTGCTGCTACGGCAAAAGGAGGACTACGACGGGGCCGAGCCTTCGGGCGGATCCGTCGCAGTGTGGAACCTCCTGGCGCTGAGCCATCTTGCGGGTGGCGACGACGTCGGCGAGCACGCCGACCGGATCGAGCGCGCCCTGCGCCGGCTGGCGCCGTCGGCGCAGGCTGCCCGGGTGGTGCCGATGTTGATGGCGGCGGCGTCGACCTACCGGGCCGGGGTGCCGCAGGTGATCATGGTCGGTGCGCGGCACGCGGCTGCGACGGCTGCGCTGCACCGAGCGTTCTCGGCGAGCTATCTGCCTGGTGCGGTCAGCCTGGTTGTGGAGCCGGGCGCCCACCAGGCGGCGGTGGCAGCGCGTCTGCCCTGGATTGGTGCCATGGAGCTGCGTGACGGGCAGCCCGCCGCGTATCTGTGTCGCGACGGCGCGTGTCAGGATCCAGTCACCGACCCCGAGGCGTTGCGCGCGCAGCTTGAAGAGCTGGTTGCACACCGGCAATCGGGTGGGTAGCAAGGGCCTTCAGCCCCTGCGGACTTCTGCCTTCTGACTCCTGACTTCTTCACGACACGACAGACGAAGATCGCCCCATGACCTTTGATGTGGAAGTGCTACTGAAGGGCACCGACAAAGTGGTGACGGAGACGGTCACCTACGACGGGTCGGAGCCGTCTGGCTGGACCGATACCGACGTGCGCGAAGTGCTGCTGTCCACCTTGCGCGTCTTCGATCGCGTCGACAGCGGGGTCCCCGACGGGCGTGGCGAGGTCTCGCTGCGCGGGCTGAGCTGGATTGTGACCGATGCGGATCCGGGCGTCGCCATCGCCATCGAGATTCCAAGTGGCGCGGTGGCGGCCGGCCCGTTCGCGCTGCCAGCCGACGAGCTGACTCAGATGATTGCCCGAGTCATCTCGTCCGATCGCGGGTCCGACGGCGTGCACTAGGAGCAGCCGCGAAGCCTCAAGTGTCTCCTGTCTCTCGCCTCTTGCCTCCGGTCTCCTCCTGCGCATCCGCGATCGGCATCACCGGAGCGACATCGAACTCGAGGTCCTGCTGCAGACGATCCAGCTCGCCACGTGCGTGGAGCGCGGCGAGCGCGTCGGCGATGTCGGGGTCGAAGTGTTGGCCGGCGTCCTCGATGATCATGGTCACTGCACGATTCACGTCATAGGCGCCGCGATACGAGCGATCGGAGCTCAAGGCGTCGACCACTGCCAGCAGGCGTCCAAGCCAGGGAATTTGTTCACCGGCGTGCCCGTCCGGGTTTCCGGTGCCGTCCCATTTCTCGTGGTGCGATCGCACTCCGGGCATGATGGCATCGATGCCGCCGACGCTGATATGACTCAGGATGTGCACGCCGTGCTCCGGGTGCTTGCGCATCTCCCGATGCTCGGCATCGGTCAGCGGGCCCGGCTTGTTCAGTATCGCCTCGGGTACGCCGATCTTGCCGATGTCGTGGAGTAGGCCGGACAGCTTCACGGTGCGCATGTCGGCTTCGCTGCGGCCCAGCTCGCGAGCCAGCGCGACGGCCGCGGTGGCGACGCGCTCGGAGTGTCTGTGCGTGTACCCATCCTTGGCGTCGATGGTGGCGACCATCGCCCGCATAGTGTCGAAGAACAGCCGTTGAAATTGGTCGACCAGCTCGGCGCGATGCAGCGCCACACCAGCCTGACTGCCGATGTGGGCGAGCAGCTCCATGTCCGCCTCGGTGAAGCGACGTTCCGCGGCGCGCTTGTCGGCGTAGATCACCCCGCGGACGGCGCCGTCTGCGGTAATCGGTGCGCAGACAGCCGAGCGAATGTCCTGCGCCACGATGCTTTCGGCATCCTGATACCGACGGTCGGCGGCGGCGTTCTCGATGAGCACCGACACGCCGTTGTTCAGCACGTCGTTCGTCACCGTGCGGCTGACCCTGATCTCGGTCGTTGGCGACGAGGAGCCTCGCGTGCGCGCGACGGCCACCCGCAGATCGGTGTCGGCGCTGCCCGAGTTCCGGAGCAGGAGGGCGGTGCGGTCGGCGTCGAGCGTGCGCAGGATCGATTCGATGACACTCTCGAACACGCCGGCGACGTCGCGCGCGGTCGCCAGTGTCTGCGAGATCTGATACGCGGTTTCGAGCGTCAGGTGCGCGCGATACAACTCGTCGCGGGACGCGGTCATCTCGCGCGTCATCGTGCCTGGGCGCGGGGTCTCGACGACCTTGCGCAGCACCATCGACGATTCGCTGTCGGTCGCCGCGCCGGTCTCGTCGGGTGCGGACTGACCGAGGCACTGGAAGGTGGTCTTGCCAACCGTGAGACTGTCGCCGGGGCGCAACTCTCCGCGATCGAGCCGTTCGCCGTTGACGAAGGTCGAATTCAACGTGCCGAGGTCGATGATCGTCAGGTGCCCCGATTCGTTGGCCAGGCGGCAATGCTGCCGCGAGACTCCTTCGTCGGCGACGACGATGCTGCACTCGACCGAGCGTCCGATGGTCAGCCCGCCCCCGTCTTCAATGGCGAAGCGGCGACCAGTGGGCTGTCCATGCTGAATGACGAGCTCGAAGTCCATGCGGCGTCCACCCCAGTCAATCCATTATGGCCTGTCAGCTGACGCCCGCAGCCTGGTGAGTTCACGTGGGGAAGCCAGCCTCTCGGCACGCGTGAAGCATGGTGGTTACACGTGAGGGAGGCAATTCTTCTCACCTCTCGTGAAAATTCCCAATGCGATCTGCCGGATTTCCGTCGTCGCGATCTTGAATCTGCCTGAATAGACGCATTTCTGCGCGGCATAGCAGTTGCAAAGCCGGTGGGGGATATTCGGCTCGGTGTAGTCGAGAACGGCGGTTCACTTCGGGGAAAGGGGCGACTGATGGTTCGATCGACGTGCTGGCTGGGAATGGGATTGGTCGTGGTGGCGCTCGGCGTCGTGTTGGCTCTGCCGGCTGCTGCGGTGGCCGCTGGAGCAGCAGACTCTGACCCGACGTTCACCAAGGACGTCGCGGCAATTTTGCAGCAGAAGTGCGAGGCGTGTCACCGACCTGGGTACATCGCTCCGATGTCGCTCGTGACCTACCAGGAGGTGCGCCCGTGGGCGCGGTCGATCAAGCAGCGTGTGTCCACGCGGCAGATGCCGCCCTGGCATGTCGACCCGGCTGTCGGCGTGCAGGCGTTCAAGAACGACCGCTCCTTGACCAACGAGGAGATCGACACGGTCGTGCGGTGGGTCGACGCGGGCGCGCCGCGTGGCAACCCGGAGGATATGCCCCCACCGATGGTGTTCGCCGATGACGATGTCTGGAACTACGCCGACTTCTTCGGTGGGCCGCCAGACGTGGTCGTCTACTCGACGCCCTACACGATGCCGGCGCTCGCCCAGGACCACTGGTGGCGTCCGGAGGTGCCGATCGGTCTGACCGAGGACCGCTGGATCCGCGGCATCGAGATCCGCCCGACGACCGTGCCAGGTCGCAAGATCACTCACCACGCCTTGGCGCGCCTGCAGCAGGAAGAGGACGACGACGCGCTTGGCGCAGCCTCCGATATCGGCCCCGGCCTGCTCATGGAGTGGGCGGTTGGTAAGCAGGGCGAGATCATGCGCCCCAACAGCGGCAAGCTGCTGAAAGCCGGCGCCAGCATCGTCTGGGACATTCACTATCACGCCGTCGGCGAGGAGATTACCGACACGGTGGAGCTCGGGCTCTATCTGTATCCGAAGGACGAAGTGCCCAAGTATCGCCAGGTGCTTGCCGCGTTCAGCACGTTCGAGGGTGGCCGCGAGTCGCTGTCGATTCCACCGAACAAGGTGACCGTCACCGAAGCGTTCCACGTGATGACGCAGAACGGCCGCATCGAGAACTTCCAGCCGCACCTGCATCTGCGGGGCCGCGGTATGCAGATGGAAGCGATTCTGCCGACGGGTGAGCGCCAGGTGTTGAGTCTGGTCAGCAAGTTCGACTTCAACTGGCACAACAATTACGTCTACGCCGACCACGCGGCGCCGCTCCTGCCCAAGGGCACGGTGCTGGCGTTCAAGGCCTGGTATGACAACACCGTCGGTCTGCGCGGCAACCCCGACCCAAACCAGTGGGTGGGCTGGGGCGACCGCACGGTTGACGAGATGGGCCATGCCTGGGTGAACGTGACGTATCTCGACGACGCCGACTACGAGGCCGCCGTGGCGGAACGCGAGGAAGTGCTCGCGTCGATGAACACCGGCGAGGAGTAGGCTGCACGCGCACCGACGACAGAACTGAGCGGGGCCGCATCCTCGGCGGAGCGGCTCCGGACCGCAGAACTCAACGAGAGGAGATTCCGATGCGCGCGAAGAAAGTGGTCGGTCTGGCAGCCCTTGCCACCGCAGCCCTCATGCTGGTCGGCACCGGCGCCGCGGCGCAGCAATTGCCGCTCGAGCCGCCCCACAAGGACTTTGGTCAGGCCGTGTGGCCGGTCTACGAGGGCTGGTATGACAACCCGGACGGCAGCTACACCTTTCTGATCGGGTACTTCAACCCGAATAGGGAACAGACGTTCGACCTTCCGGTGGGGGAGAGCAATTTCTTCTCGCCGGGCGAGCCCGACCGCGGACAGCCCACGCACTTCACCACAGTGCGTGGCTGGGCCGTGTTTGGCGTGCGGGTTGGCAAAGACTACGCGGACAAGGCGAAGCAGCTGACCTGGACGCTCGTCACCAACGACCAGACGACGTCGATTCCGATGCACACCGATCCGGGCTGGTATGTGGAGCCATTCGAGGATGCCGCCAACAAGAACCGGCCGCCGGCGCTCCAGTTCGAGCCGGGTGGTAAAGCGTTCGAGGGGCCGCCCGTCGATGGCGTCGCGTCCTCCTACACCGCCATGGTGTCCAAGCCGCTCACGGTGAAGATGTGGACGGACGACTTCAAGGGAGCCGGGTACGACGTGGCGTCGCCGCAGACCACCACGAGTGACCGTCCTCAGACCAATCGGCGCCGTCGCCCGGGTCTGGTGCTGCGGTGGATGAAGGTGCGTGGGCCCGGCGATGTGACGTTCGGCGAAGACCGTCAGACATTTCAGGAGTCGAAACAGACGCCCGAGAACGAGCTGACCTTCTCGGAGCCTGGCGAGTACATCGTGCGAGTGGAAGCGCTCGACGAAACCGGCTCGGGCGGTGGCGGATCGCAATGCTGCTGGACTTCGGCGTATATCCGGGTCAACGTCAGCACGCCGTCCAACACGACGGGGGAGTAGCGAGGCCTCGAGTGGCTCGGTAGCAAGGCCTCGTGGGGCCGTCGAGTAGCTCGGTAGCAAGGCCCTTTAGGGCCGTAGGGAACAGGATAACGGGTAACAGGTCGCGAGTCGGAAGGCTGGGGTTGTAATCGCTTCCAGCTTCGCCAACTAGGAATCCTGTTGCTCGTGGCGCCGGTCGGGCCGAGGGACCCCGGCCGGCGCGCTTTTCTTGGACGGGCGCCTCGGTCACCTGCGGGTCCGCCCGCTGTGTCTGATGCCGGTAGCAAGGCCCTTCAGGGCCGCCCTACACCGGCTATGATCGGCGGGACTGCCATGACCGGACCCGACCCTCGCCCGTCCGCACCCGCCACCGTGCGCCGCGCTCCCGAGGACGGAGACCAGCCTGGCGTGCTGCGGGTGTTTCAGTCGAAGTCTGAAACCAGAGCCTTCTACAACAAGATCAGCAAGGTCTACGACCTGCTGGCCGAACACAGCGAACTACCGGTGCGCCGGCTCGGTCTCGAGCATCTCGGGGTGCGCCCCGGGGAGACGGTGCTCGAGATTGGCTTCGGGACGGGGCATTGCCTTGCCGGCCTGGCTCGTGCCGCCGGGCCGAGCGGCCGGGCTCTTGGCGTCGATCTGGCCGACGAGATGGCGCGGACTGCCCGCGACCATGTGGCCGCTGCCAGGGTGTCCGGGCAGGTCCGTGTTGTGTGCAGCGACGGCGAGCGGTTGCCTTGGCGCGACGGCGTGATGGACGCTATCTTCATGAGTTTCACGCTCGAGTTGTTCGACACCCCGGCCATCTCGACCGTGCTGGTCGAATGCCGCCGCGTGCTGCGGCCGGGCGGCCGGCTGGTCGTGGTTGGCCTCTCGAAGGACGGCCCGCCCGGACTCGCCATGGAGGCGTTCCAGTGGACCCACCAGCACTTCCCGAATCTGCTCGATTGCCGGCCGATCTTTGTTGCCCGCGCGTGTGCAGCGGCCGGGTTATCGGTGCAGGAAGTCCTGCACCGGCGCATGTGGGTTCCGGTCGAGATCGTGCTCGCGACAAGAGAATGAGCGGAGCTTGCGACGGTCTCTCGCGATGGGCCAATCGATGTGCTACCTGTAGCACATGAGACAGCGTGGCATTCGGAAGGCGCGTCAGCATCTGTCGGCGCTCATCGAAGAAGTGCGGCGCGGACACGAGATCGTCATCACCGATCGTGGGCGGCCTGTGGTGCCCCTGGTGCCACCCTTGGCTGACGCCGGTAAACCGTTTCCCAAGTTATCGACGCTCAGGCGCCGAATGCCGGTGGTGACGCCCGTAGTGTCGCAGGCAGTCCTCGATGACCGCGACGACCGCATCTAGGCACACGGTGAAGGCGGGGCGACGGAGCAGCCGGACACCCGCGCAGGTAATGAGAACGTTTGGTCAACATAGTCAATAAATATATCTAGTCATAGATACTGGACATAAATGATATGCTGTCTGAATGAAGACGATGGGAGCGGCGAAGTTCAAGGAACAGTGCCTATCCGTGCTCGACCGGGTCGATCCCGATGGTGTCGTTATCACCAAACATGGAAAACCGGTGGCCAAGCTCATCCCGATTTCAGCCGAGAGTGCCGAGATGATCGGTGCACTCGAGGGAAAGTTGCGCATCAAGACCGAGATACTCTCGACCGGGCTGGCCTGGAATGCTGAATCTTGACACGCACGTCCTGATCTACGCCTTGGCGGGACAACTGACCGCCAAGGAGCAGCGACTCCTCGAATCAGATTCGTGGAGCATCTCATGCATATCGCTTTGGGAGATCTCGAAACTTGTCCAGCTCGGTCGTATTGAGGTGGACCTGGATGGGGCCGAGCTGACTCGACTACTGTCACGGGTACACACGTGGCCGCTCACGTTGGACATCTGCCGGTCCATTCACGATCTCGACTTCAAGGGTGATCCGGCAGATGAGATCATTGCCGCCACGAGTCTTGTGCACCGGGTGCCGCTGGTCACCAGAGATCGACAACTGAATCGGTCGCGGATTATCCCTCTGGCCAGATGAGGCAATCAAGTGCCGGTCTCGCTCGCTGGGCTTGGCGCCGACGCCATGAAAACAGCACGCGTGACGAAGCCATGATGAGACTCATTTGTTGTCTGTCTGCGGTGCTGGCGCTGATGTTGGGCGCGGGCGAGTCGGCTTTGGCGCAATCTCGACATCCCCTCCTAGTTCATGTGGGCTACGCGTATTCGGGGCTGAGTGAGCTCGAGTTCCAGAAGGTGCGGAGCGCATTTGGTCAGGATCTATTCTCGCTGGTCAATCAGCAGGAAAGCTCCGACGACTTCGTCCTCGGCTTCGCCCTTCAGTCCCGGGCGATCGGTACCGGCGAGAAGTTGCGTGTTCTGGCGAGTCTCGGAACCGGTCTCGAATCGCCAGGCACGAATGTCTATTTTGGTGGAGGCGTGCTGCTGTTCGACTCGCTGATTGTGACGGCAGGTGTTGTGTCTGGAAATACCATTGAAGGCGGGGATGAAATCGTCGAGGAGGTATTTGGCGGGGGAGGCACCCGTGACCTGACCCCCTGAGATCGTTCCAGCCCGAGGGGTAGAATTCGGGTATGACGACCAGGAGGCAGGATGCCACGGAAGCGATACAGCACCGAGCAGATCATCACGAAGCTGCGGCAAGCCGAGGTGGAATTGAGCCGCGGGCTG
>MPLZ02061583.1_pt1 | contig 20626 bp, 10 predicted proteins | sample 1617311 | NCBI WGS metagenome assembly MPLZ02 (sample SAMN05944806, study PRJNA350692) | marine metagenome | biome: marine; feature: ODZ; material: water; isolation source: 160 m water sample filtered on 0.2 um supor filter | place: Pacific Ocean | collected 2012-04-08 | depth 160m m | reverse complement strand
TGTCGCAAGCTTGCCACACCCTCGTTGGCGCGGTTGATGAACGGCCACCACATCGTGAGCGACCAGTGGCCGCCTGTTTTTTGCTCTGAGTCGGCGAGGTTGATGCACTCGACAGGGCTTCGCACCGAACCCAGTTTCACCTCGTAGCCGCTCGGGAGATTTCCGCTCTTCTCGCCCTGCCGCCCAGGCATCTGCCCGAGAAAATAGGAATTCTGGCCATAGCCGATGCTGTGCGCGTCGAACCGCCACTTGTCATGCTGTTTGGATGCATTTTGGAACTTGTCGTGCCGCAGATCAGGGCAGCGGTACGCCTGATCCGATGGTGCGTAGCCGTAGATAAGCGTGAACCAGGTTTCCTCCCGCGCGTAGTCCATGCCCTTGTTCAACTCAACCAACCGCTGAAATCCCTTGCTCGGCGTACGGCTCAGTGCCCGACGGTGGTACGGGAAAATATCCTCGTTGTCGTCCATGTACATCGTGTTGGCCAGGCCAAGCTGGCGCAGATGACTGGCGCACTTTGCCCGTAAAGCGATACTCTTGCTCTTGGCCAAAGCCGGAAGGAGCATTGCGGCCAAAATGGCGATGATGGCAATCACCACCAGCAACTCAATCAGCGTGAACGCTGACGCCGAGGAATCTGTTTGTCGTTTCTTCATTTTTCTCGGAAACCCAATCCTCTAACTAGCTTATGTTCCAAGAGTTAAGAAATCTGGAGAAAGTGCCTATGTTGTTTTTTGAAGAAAAACAACAATGAAACAGAAATGCTACCGACATCCTGTGAGAACAACTGTGACGTGGCGCAGAGAATCCGTAAAGCCCGAAAAGTGGTACCGGCTAATTCACCTCGCCCGCCTAGCCAAGCGCCCCCTGCAGCAGTTGCCAGCAGATCAATTGCATGCGGGGAAAGTGGAACGGGCCTTTCCAGAGGTTGCCCTTGAGCGGGACGGAGACGCTCCCGTCTCTGTGCAGATACCCAAACCACTCGCCGTGCTCCGGGTCAGCAAAATGATTGTAAGCCCAGTCGTGTACCTGCATGTGCCAATGGGAGTATTTTTCGTCGCCGGTCAACAACCAGGCGAGCAGCGTGGCGATGATGGCCTCGTTGTGCGGCCACCAGAATTTCATGTCGTGCCAATACTCCTGCACCGGCTTGCCGTGCACGTCGCGAAAATAAAACAACCCGCCGAACTCGTCGTCCCAGCCGCGCGCCCACATCCAGTCGAGAATTTGGCAACCCATGCGAATCAACTCCGAATCATTGCCGCGCAGCCGGGCTTCCCACAGAATGAACCAGGCACACTCGATCGCATGGCCGGGGTTGAGCGTGCGCCCGTCGAAGTGGTCGATGATCGAGCCGTCGGGGGCAACCGTTTCCATCACGCATCCGATATCCGGCTTCATGAAGTCCCGCCGAATTTCCTCAATCGCTGAGTCCACATCGGCCGTGAACGACTCGTCCCCCAGGTTCCGCCGCAACTCTTGCGCGGTGACCATCTGGATCATCGGTGCGCCTATAGCCTTGGCAGGTCGCGTGTCAGTGAACTTCGGTTTCGCCAGCGACGGATCGACAAAGTGGCGCTTGGCCAAGCGGAACAGGTCACGCGCCTTTTGCGCCTGGTCGCCGTTGCTGGTGGCTTTGGCCAGGGCCGCGTAGGCTATGGCGGCGAATGTCTCGGTAAACACATAGCGCCGCTTGCGGATCGACCGCCCCTCGCCTGTGACGTGAAACCACATCCGGCCGTCAGCGTCAAAGCCGTGCCGCGAAATAAAGTCGAGACCGCACTTGGCCCAGTCGAGCCACTCAGCCCTTGGCTCGACCGTGTTGTAGAGCGTGCCCAGCAACCAGGTGGCGCGGCACTGCTGCCACATGCCCTTGTCGGTATCCAGCAACGAGCCGTCGCGATCACGCGCCAGCAGGAAGCCGCCGTGCGCTTCGTCAACACAGCGCGGCCACCAAAACGGCAGCGTGTCATTCAGCAGGCCGTTGCGATAAACGGCGAGCAGATCGTGCTGGCGGGAAACATCCATTATTTGACATTCAACTCCGGCACTATTTCAGAAAATCCTTCTCCTTAGCCAAGGCATCCAGTTCACTTAATTTAAGCCGCACGCTAACGATATAAGGCAATTCACATTTTGTCCAATGACCGTACGTGGTCGTTACCAGCGTATCATCCGGCAATATTTCAACTGGCGGATAGGCGCAGTCGGCACCCTTGGTATTGTCCATGAGACGCACGCGATACTGGCCCTCGCGGCCCTTCACGATATCGTCGTAGGTGCCCACCCAAGCCACCCAGTCGCCAGGCGTGGGACTCTCATGGGTGCGGTCGCGGAAGGAAATGAACAGCCGCCCATCGGCCGTGTATTTGCCGGTGTGGCGGTCACCCGTGAGCGCGGCGGACAATTCCCGCGGCTTTGTCCACGTCCGGCCCTCGTCGTTGGAAAAAATCACAAACGAGTTTTTGCGCCGACTGTTCTCGCGGAGCAGAACGCACAACTGTTTGCCATCGGGCGAACGAATGATGCCCGGCTCGCACAGGTGCACGTCCGAACGCGCGAAGATGCTTTCCGGCTTCGACCATGTGAGCCCGCCGTCCTTGGAATATGTCTTGTACAGGTTGAACACCACCGGATTGACGCGCTTGTCGGTCTCGGTGAAAAATCTGCCGTCGTCGTGAAACATCGCCATGTAATGCCCCTTGCCGGTTTTTAATTCCTCAAGGCAGCCCATTACCACGATTCCACCCCAGTCGCCTACTGGCTTCAACTCGCTCCATTTCTCGCCGTCATCCTCACTCACCGCCAATCGCGCCGGGTACAGCCCGCTCCACATGATGAGCCGCTTTTTTCCCTTCGCATCCACCACACGATGAATGGTAGGAACCTCTTTGCTGGTCTCCCAACTTTTTGGTGTTGGCAAACGCTTGCTCCAATTCCTTCCACCATCTCTGCTTCGTTTATAGACAATGCCGCCTCGGCCGTGGCCTTTCGGGTAAACGATCAACATCGTCCTGCCATCCTCCAGCAACACCGTGGTGGGATGCCCGAGATACTGCCCCTTCTCCCGATCGACCACAGTCTGGCGATGCGTTTGTCCCGCCAAGTCAATCGTCGGGATGGTGTATCCCCGTGGCATAGATTTGTCCGCCACCGCCACTTGGCCAAGCAATGCACTGGCTATGCCCAATGTCGTGAGGAGTTTCTTCATTTGCATGTTCTTCTTCATGTAAATTTCCCGGACCTCGGCCAATTCATTCTTAAGTTTTTGTTTGTATGCGCGATGCGTCGTGACGTCTTCCCGAGCGCTCTCGGCGTAGTAGATAAAACCAAGCGCCCGGCGACTTCGCGTGGCGCTGGTGTTGGCATCGGCACGGTGAATCGTCAACGCATGGTGAGCCAGCAAATCTCCGGACTTGGCCGTACATGCGATCTCTTCCCGATGGTCGCCCTCGCCTCCGAAGTCCGTGACGCCCTGAGAAAAGCCGAGCGTCTCCGTGCGGCCGTGCGGCCGCATGCCGCGCGCGTGCGAACCGCGCACGTAGCCGTTCTCCTCGTCCACGTCATCCAGCGCCAACCACATGGTGAGTGCGTGGCACGGCTCGAGCATGAAATAAAACCCATCCTGATGCGGCGGCGTCGCCTGACCAAGCAAGGGCGGTTTATTGAAATACTGCAGGTTCTTTGCAACCACTGCTTCGCTGAACAAATTTCCAGCCAAGAACTTGGGTTTTTGAGATAATAAATGATCAAAAAACGAATCGTGCTCATGCATGCGTTGAATTTGTTTCAACGAACATAATCGATCTTTGCCCTCATAAAACACTTAACAAGGAGGAAGTATTGGAATGATTCCACGAATAAATCAATCCAAATTGATTTCGATTTCAGCCAACTCCGCTTCGTTAAAGAACGAAGGGATTGCAACGAATCCATCTTCGTAAAAAGCCCGCACTGTTGCCGGCTGTTCTTCCATTCCGTAACGGCTAAGTTGGCAGGGGAGAATCGTCCTTCCCCTCCTAAAACCAAAGCTCAATCTAAAAAAAGGCGCACGATGCGCCTTTCGAAATCGGTTTGTCCGTAAACTTAAGCCTTGGCAGCTTCGTAGTTTACCGAAACAGCATCCCAGTTAACGACGTTCCAAAAGGCCTTGAGGTAGTCTGGGCGACGGTTTTGGTACTTGAGATAGTAGGCGTGCTCCCAGACGTCGCAGCCGAGGATCGGCGTACGACCCTCCATCAGCGGCGTGTCCTGGTTTGCTGTGCTGCAAATGCACAGGCCGCCTTCGTTGTTGACACATACCCACGCCCAGCCGCTGCCAAAGCGCGTCGCTCCGGCGGCCTCGAACTTGGCCTGAAAATCAGCGAAGCTGCCAAACTCCGCATTGATCGCCTCAGCCAAATCGCCGCCCGGCTCACCGCCAGCGTCCGGGCCCATGATCGACCAGAACAGAGAGTGGTTGGCGTGACCGCCGCCGTGGTTTCGCACAGCGCCGCGAATATCTTCCGGCACGGCGTCGAGATTACTTACTAATTCCTCGACCGGCTTAGCCTCCAGTTCTGCGTTGCCGGCGATGGCTTCGTTTAGCTTGGCAACGTAGGTGTTGTGATGCTTGCCGTGGTGGATTTCCATGGTCTGCGCGTCGATGTGCGGTTCAAGCGCATCGTGCGCGTACTGTAGTGCGGGTAAACTATAAGCCATGTTTGTTAGGTATAAATTCCGTATTACCAACCAAGCATCCACTTGGTCAATGGGCGGGTGAGTATACCAAAGCAGATCTAGCACGCAAGCGACATTCTCACTGCTTGACCAAGTGCCTTAAAATTAAGTACATTCCGACCACTTACTTGATCAGTAAGCACCATCGATTTTTCTTGCCTCCAGCACAATTCGATCTCCTTTCAGTTTCAGTCTGGACAAAATCGAATATGGTAGTTTTTTGATCTCTTCTGTAATTCGTTTAATTCCGGAAAGCCGCCTTTCCCCGGTTGAGCGAAACCGAACTCCACGAGTCATTATCCTCACAATATCCAGTCCGCTCTTTTTGGCGAATTGCCTCATTGTAACGGGCGAATACAAACTGGGGTGATCCCGAGGATCAATCAACCGCCAACCCTCCCCTAAAAATTCAAACGTGTAGGAAGCGATGTTTACTGTCTCAATGTAGGCTACCCCCCCCACCCTTAATAATCTTCTAACTTGCCGGAATGCCGCGGTAGGCGATGGAAGATGCTCAAAAACAGCATTGGAATAAACAACGTCAAAACCACCTTCTGGCAAATCCGCATGCTCAACAAAACAATTTTGAATGTTTAATCCGTACTTTCTTTTAGCGTACTCCGTCACTTTTTCGACCGGCTCGATACCATGGGCTTCCCAGCCTTTCAGGTCAGCTGCATATACGAACCCTCCTGCATTACAGCCAATTTCGAGCAGTTTGCCAAGTTTTCTGTGCCTGTTGAACTTTCGCAAAAGAGCGCAACATTTCCGTTGATGCCTTATAGAAAAATGCTTTTGTATATATTTCCCTGAAGTCTCGTTGTAATAGATTTTGTTGTGTTCTGATAAATCTGAGGTAACGGGATTGGTGTAAACAAAGCCGCAGGATGGACATCTCGTATAGAAACCGCCGGATTTCGCCAAAAACGGCTTGTGTTCAACGTGACCGCACAAATCACACGGTACTGTTACGCTTGACGCCATACATTAAAGTAACTTCTCATTAATCGCATAACTTCAAACTACGATCGGCGAATGCAAGGTTAGTTCTTTGTTTTACTCTTAGGTCAGGCTCGCTTAACCGGCCAGTTTGACAAAGTTTTCGAGAATCTTCAGACCGACTTTCTGGCTTTTCTCGGGGTGAAACTGCGTTGCGAAGATGTTGCCCTGCCAGACGGCTGAGACAAAATTCACGCCGTAAGTCGTGCGGCATGCGGCAATCGAGTCGTCCTCCGGCTGTGGATAAAAACTGTGCACGAAGTAAACGTAGCTGCCATTTTCGATGCCGTCAAAAATTGGGCACTCGGACTGGACAATCTCGATTTGATTCCATCCTATCTGCGGAATCTTTAACCCTTGGTCATCCGGGAAACGCACCACCCTGCCCGCAAACAATCCAAGGCCCGCCGCGCTGCTGTCGAACTCCTCGCTGCGCTCGAACATCGCCTGGTAGCCAACGCAAATACCGAGAAACGGCCGGCCGGATTTGATGAATTGCAGCGACGCCTCAAGCAGTTCCTGCCGGTGCATGGCATTGACGCAGTCGTCAAACGCGCCGACACCGGGCAGCACCACAGCCGAGGCATCCTTCATACCGTCGGGCGACACAACCAGCCGCACATCGCCGCCGACGAAGCGCAGCGCTTTCTCCACGCTGCGCAGATTCCCGGCGCCATAATCCAACAGGGCGATCATTGAACGCGCTTGAGCCAGCCTTTCGGATGATGAGTGATGAGGAAGCGCTTGCACCGCTCGTGATCAATCTCGAACTCGGGGTGCCTGGCCAGATATTTTTCGAGCGCTGGCAGCGGCCCGGGTCGGCCTTTGCGGAACATGAACAACTCGTCGATGATGCCGTCCTGCACAAGGCAGTAGCTACCGACCGTTGTCATCGGCGCGTAAATCTCGAGCTCCTTCGCGACGTGCGCCTCGGAGTGGTCACTGTCGAGGATCACCAACACCGGGCCGGTCGCCGCCTCCGCCATCGCTCGAATCTGCCCGGCGATCTCGTCGGACACCGAGCTGCCGATGAGGTACGTCACCCGCGGGTGCGACAGCTCGTGCAGTTTCTCGATATCCACCGAGACGACCCTGCCGTCGGTGCCCATGAGGTCGAACAACTGCGCGTAAAAGTAGGCCGAGCCGCCGCGGTTGGTGCCGCACTCGATGATGAGTGAGGGCTTCACGTCGTGAATCGTCTCCTGGGCAATCCAAAGATCGAACGTATTTTGCCAGATCGGATTGCCGAGCCAGTTGCTCTTGCCGAAGTTGTTTGTCTTGGTGACGAGTTGGTGAAAAAATAACTTCTCCACGACACGCGCAAACAGCGCGTTGTAGAGGGAGATCACCAGACTGCGAAGGCGCATGTACATCTTGATCCAGACCGGCAGGCAACCGCTTCCGCCGGGGCGCGAACCGTATGGCGAAAACCCCACAGTGGCAATCACCGTGTACCCTTTCCGCTCACCGGCTGACCCGTGAAGAACCCCCTCTCCCAAACCTTGCGCTGCTGGAGTGAGTGGCGGCGTCAACAAAAGCTCCACGGCCGATTCGCCTTCGGCGACGCGCGTATGCAGCTTGGCCGAGTGATCCTCCCGGCACGATTGCACACCCGGACAGCGTCCAGACGCTTGGCCGAAGAAGCCGAGATCACCCGGGCCGATGACGCTTGGCAGGTGCGGTTGCGGGACAGCGGACTGAGTTTTTTCTGGCCCGGCGAGCCGGATCAAAACCTGCACTTCGTCGTCGAACAGGAATTCTCCACTGCCAACCCGCATCACTACACCACCCCGCCGGTCCGGCTCTCGCCGGAGAGCACCGTGCTCGACGTCGGCGCGTGCGAGGGGTTGTTCGCCTTTCGCGCCCTCAAGGATGGCTTGGCCAAGCGCGTGGTCTGTTTCGAGCCAAGCGGGCGCATGGCCGCCCTGCTCCGTCGCGGTGCCGAGGCCAACGACTTGGCCAACGGCATTGCCATTGAGCACAGCGGTGTCGGCAGCCAAAGCGGCCAAGCGCGAATGGTCGCCGGCGACAACCCGGACGCCGGTTATCTCGAGTACCTGGCAAGCGGTGAGTCACACGCCGATGCTGTGCCGGTCACCAGCATCGACGACTACTGCCGCAACAACCAACTGGCGCTTGGCCCGGGCGACCTCCTCAAGGCCGACGCCGAGGGGGCCGACCTCGACGTGTTGCTCGGTGCCGGAGAACAGATCCGCCGCGGTGCACCGCAACTCGCCATCACGACCTACCACGTCGACGACCACGCCGAGCGGATGATCGCCCGGTTGCGCGAAATCCGGCCGGACTACCGACTGCGGCTCAAGGGCTTTTCCTTCTGGACCGCCAAGCCGCGCCCGGTGCTGCTGCAAGCCTCGACGCTCCAATGAGCGACTCGCTCCCACTCATCGTTGGCCTGGGCGAGGCGCTTTACGACCTGCTGCCAGCCGGCCCGGCGCTTGGCGGCGCGCCGCTCAACGCTGCCGTCCAGGCGCACCAACTCGGCAACCACGCCGTCGTGGCCAGCCGCATCGGTCGCGACGCGCTTGGCCAGGCGCTGCTCGACGACCTGGCTGGGCGCGGCATGGACACAAGCTTCATTCAACGCGACCTCCACGCCCCAACCGGCACGGTCAAGATCACCCTCCGGGACGGCGAACCGGAGTACGACATCACCCGCGGCGCCGCCTGGGATCGCCTCGCCTGGGAAGAGCCAATCGCCGGCTTGGCCAAGCGCTGTGACGCCGTCTGCTTCGGCACGCTTGGCCAGCGACTCGAGCCGGCTCAATCAACGATCCGGCAATTCGTCACCGCCGCCAGCCAAGCCGTGCGGCTGTTTGATGTGAATCTGCGGCAGGACGATTTCTCCGCAGAACTGCTCGAGGCCGGTTGCCGTGCCGCCTCCATCGTCAAGATGAACGAGGCCGAACTGGCCACCGTCGCCCCGCTGCTCGGCCTTGCCCAAGCGGAGCCGATCCCGGCATTGATGGAGCGGTTCAAGCTCGGCCTGTTCGTGCTGACCCGGGGCAAGGACGGGACGGCGCTGCACACCGCCGACTCGATCACACTTGGCCAGGCGGCGCGGTTTGCCACTGAGCCGGACGCCGACTCGGTCGGCGCCGGCGACGCCTGCAGCGCGGCGGTCCTGCACGGGACGGTCCGCCGCTGGCCGCTGCAGCAGACCGCCGACCTGGCCAACCGGCTCGGCGCCTTTGTCGCTTCGCGCCACGGGCCCACTCCGTTACTCCCCGCCGACCTGCTGGCGAACGGCAATAATTGATTCCCGCCTTTACACTGGGGCGGCTTGCACTCAATCTCCCGGCCTCGCGCGGCGCACGCCGAGCTTCATCCACAATGAGCAAGGACAATAAGGACGAGAAGAACTCCCTGAACAAACTTGAAGAACTGCTCCTCAAGTCACGGACCATCATGTTGTACGGCGAGATCAACCAAAAGGTGGCCCGAGAATTCTGCACCAAGTTGCAACTGCTCGCCTCTGAGTCGGACGATGACATCACGGTGTTTGTCAACTCGCCCGGCGGCCACGTGGAGTCGGGCGACAGCATCCACGACATGATCCGGTTCGTGAAGCCGCGCGTGAGGATCGTCGGCACCGGCTGGGTGGCCAGCGCCGGTGCGCTCATCTACGCTGCCCCGCCGGTCGCGGATCGCTACAGCCTACCGAACACCCGCTACATGCTGCACCAGCCCAGCGGCGGTGTTGGCGGCCAGGCGTCAGATATCAGTATCGAGGCGGAGCAGATCATCCAGATGCGAGAACGACTCAATAAGATTTTTGCCGAGCAAACCGGCCAGCCGATCAAGACGATCGCCAAGGACACCGACCGCAACTTCTGGATGACACCGGAGGAGGCCAAGGAGTACGGCCTTGTCGGGAAAATTATCCAATCCAACGACGAGTTGTAAGCCGCAGCCGTATGCTACGGATTGGCCGGCGTCACCAGCCTGAAGAACTCACGACTAACTTGCGGAGAAATAGAACGTGACATCCTCCCGCTCGCTTCTGGATAGAAATGGGTCAGAGGCTGCCACCCTTGGCCAAGCGCGTGCGTGGCCTGAAGGGAGTAACTCCGCCCCTTCTCCGCCGCAAAACTCACCTCCAGCATGCCGTTGGCCAGACGTGTCACCGTCAGGATCAAATCGTCCAACGGCTTGGCCAAGCCGGGATCTTCCCTGCCGGGAGTGCCGCCGAGGGTCGCGCTGGCCCGGAAACCCAGTTCGCTTGTCGCATCAGCGTTCAAGGAAAAGCCGTAACCGTCTGCCTTTTCCGGCCAGGGTGCGGCGTCATCGTACGTTACACTGTGCACCGGCGCATCCAGTCCGGCCGACAACGTGATCGTTTCCCCCTTGTTGGCCAATTTGCCCTCGTAGATTCCGTGCACGGCCAAGCCGGGATAGTGGCTCCGCAGCGCCGCCCGGTTTTTGCCGAGCAGAAAAAACTCACCACTGGCGATCGTACTTCCCTTGGGGAAAACGAATTCAATGCCGCTGGTGAAAAACAGGCCGCCCAAGTCCAGCGTCGAGTCGCCGTTGTTTTTCAACTCCAGAAACTCGAAATCACCACCGCTCACGCCCGCTTGGCCAAGCGGGTTGTACATGATCTCGTTGAACACCAAACTCGCACGGAAATCGGCCAGGTCCGGTTCGCCGGCGACGAACTCGACCGGCGCCGACCAGTGGCTCCACGCCATCGTGCCGTTTCGCATCCTCACACGGGCGCGATACGTGCCGCCCTTGCGAACGAGACTTTGCGGGACGGCCACGCTCCCTACAAACTCGTCGGCCTCCATCTCCCAAGCCGGGTTGACTTCGTACTTCCACGGTTTGCCAGACTCGAAGAACAATGTCTTGGGATTGGACACCTCCGCCAATCGCCACTGAATGCCGGTGAACGTTTTGTTGTTGGTCGACCGCCCCGGCTCGAAAGAGCTAGACTTAAACCGCAGCTCGTCCAACCGGAAACCATCCGGACCGGCATAGGTGATCGTCGGCGTGTTCGGGATGTCGGTGAACTTGGCCTCGTACTCGAGGTAGTTGTGGCCATAGCCGCGCGGGTCACCATCACCGATGCTCCACCGCCCGGGATCGGTGTCGGTCATGAAATCAAGCATGTGCTGCATCATGCCCTCATGGTCCCTGCTCTTGAGCCGCCGCGTCCACGTGCCGCCCCGATTGTTCTGGCTCTTGGGTGACACGTAAAACTGGCCGCGATGGCTTCCCGCCGTTCGCGGATGGTAGTTCCACATGAACTGATCAACATCAACAAATGTCAACGGCTCGCCCGGCGGGTTGATGAAGCGTGCATGCTCATCGATGAATTGGCCGATTTGACCGCCGGTCGGCGTGGCGTCATCAAGCAGCAGATCAATTAATTCACGGGCGCGATTTTTGAACTCGATATTCAGCACCTTGTGACGACTAAGGCAGCGTTCGATGTTGATCGAACCCTGCCAGTGCGTCTCCGGGATGATCAGCATGTCCAGATCCCATGGCACGGGATACCAATGCCCGTCCGGATGATGGTAAAACACCTTGTTCCAGCCTTCGCGGATGTCCACGTTGCTAATGATCCGGTTCACGCAGCGAAACGTGTAGTAGGTCGGCAGGTGGAGATTATCGCGCCACCACTGTAGCGACTGTGAGCGGCCGTAGCCGCTGCGGAAGCTGTTCCAGTCCGATGAGGTGCCGGACTGCGCCGGCCCCTGGTTGCGCTTGTCGCCGTTTCCGCCCTCGATCTTGTACACGTTGCCATCCGGCAGACTGTGATCTTCAAGAAACCGGCTGTCGGTATGCTCGACGCACAGGTAGAGCCCCCACAGATCCCCTTCGTATTGCGAGGTTTGACTGCCGGTCGGCGCCTCCTTGACGCCATCAATCACACGAAAATGCACAAAATGCGTCTCAGGTGCCAAGCCATCGGCCAGGTTGTACAGTTTGAAACCGATCGCCTCCTCCATCCCGGCCATTCCGCGGTTGACCGGCATCCACGGCGAGGCGCACCCGTTTAGGTTGATCGTCTTTTTCGGCTGAGCATACTTTCTGCCGTAATTGTCCCGCGCCCGCAGACCGCGTGTGCGGTTGAAATATAGCCGCCACTTGTTCTTGCCGGAGACGTAGGTCGAAAACTCGCCGCGATTCCGGAACTCGATGTGGTCATAAACCGTACCGTCATAAACGAGCGTTCCGTTGAAGTGTGCCGCATCAAACGAGCTGTTGTACTGTGAATTCGTGACGTCGGTCGCGTTGGCGATCAGGTGGTACGTCGGAAGCGACTTCATGACCCTGGAGGGGAACGTCTCTTTTTTTCCGTTGACGCGATTTGACCCAGTCCACGCTGGCACGCCGTTATAGCAAAAGTAGGTGAAATTCGGCTGCTGGTCGTCTGCATAAGGAAGGATCACCTGATTGCCCAGCGAGTCCTCGACTCGGATCCGGTAGCGAACCAGTGCCCGATGCCTCTGCACGCTCTTCGGGACAGTCACCGAAAACACCGAGTCGCCTGCAGCGGCATCGCCATTCTCCCCGTCATCGATCATTGGTAACTCCAACCACCCTTTTTCATAGTTCCCGTCAGTTTTCCGGATATAGCTGCCGGGCTGGACGACTTGATAAAACAAAACCACCGAGGCGACTCCGTCCGGATCGGTTGCCTTTGCAGACACACGCACCGGCTCATTCGCGTGCGGCTGCTCCGGCTCATGCTTGACCTGTCGGGTTTGCGGCGGTGCGTTGATGGAGTACACAGAATTAACTGCAGCGGGAGTCGGTGTTCCCAAAACTTCGCCAGGATCAGGTGTGCGCAACTCGGCGTCGATCGAGAAATCGCTGCTGCCCAGCGTGGTGTTCAGTGCATGAATGGCAATGATGTTTTTGCCTGTACGCAGGATTTCACTCGGATTTGGAATCACGACCTCCTCCCAGGCGGCCTCGTGGTTGTTCGCGAACGAGTTGTACCGGAGCTCTCCTCCAGGGACGCTGACACGCGCCACCTCGTTGCCGTTGATCCAGACCACCGCGCCGTCGTCCACGTACACCCGCAATGCCAACCGCGCTGGGATCTCGTTCGCCTTTACTTCGAATACTCGGCGAAGATATACGGAGGAAAAGTTGTTCTGCATCGAGATTGTCGTTCTGTCGTCCCCATCGCCATAGCCGATTGGCGCTCGACCGGTTTTCCAAGTGTTGTCTACGCTAAAATCAAGCTTTCGCCAGGCGGATCTCGGTGAAGACGCCTCGCTACTGCCTGCGCGATATCGCCATCGCGATTGGCCGGCAGCGATGAACGTAACCGGTTCATTGGAAGCAGCCTGCAGCCCTGCCGAACGCCATGAACCGCCCAGGTCGTTGTCGAGGGAGGGATGAATCAACTCCATCGAACTGCCTGCGCCACTCGCCGCCGTTGGCCAGGGAAAACCGGAGTCGTAGTCCACCCGGTCAACGGGCTGATCCGCCGCATCACGCAGCGTCAGCTCTTCGCCGTTTGAGAGCCGGTTAATGTATGGCCCAAACACAACCGACGCACTTAGCTTGAACTTGCGACGCAGCTCCGTCGGGTTCTCGGCTACAACCAGTTGGCCGCCCGGCTCAATGGTCGTGTTCGCCGGAAAGGTGTATTGAATGCCGTTGGAAAAACGCCAACCGGACAGGTCGACGCCCTTCCCGCCGGCATTGTGGAGTTCGACAAACTCGACCGCATCCGTTTTTGGATCGGCATCGTAGTAAATCTCGCTGATGACCACCTCGCCTAAAACCGCGCTTGGCCATGTGAATCCAAACGTAAAAATAACACGCAGGCTGAAGCAATGCATTGACGCGCTATGGATTGGCCGGGGTCACCAGCCTGATGAACCGCGCACGATCAACCCCCAAAGGGATGATGCGTGATACCCTGCCGCTCGCTTCCGGAAAGATATTGATCAATGGCTTCCACGCTTGGCCAAGCGCTTGGCTGAACTGCAGAGAGTAACTCCGCCCCTCCACCGCCGAAAAACCCACCCGCAGCTTTCCATTGGTGAGGCGCGTGACCTCCAGCATCAAACTGCTGATGGCATCCTGCGGATCGGTCCCAACGGCATATTCATGCGCGTTGGCCAGGCCGTCGCCGTCGGCATCGAGCAGCGCATCGTCAGCGCTCTGCGGGTCAAGCTCGTGCATTATCTCCCAACGGTCCGGCATGCCATCGAGATCGCTGTCGTACTCATCTCCCTGCTTCATCCAGTTACTCACGGTGTTGCCGTAGTCCGACAAATTGATGCGCCGGATTGGGACGCCGCCCTGTTCCGGCAGCACCGGCCAGGGAGCGGAGCCGCTGTACTTAACCTTCTCGACAAGGATGTACGGCACCAAGCCGATGTCCGGCGGCAACGTCTGCGGCGGGTCCGGCCGTAGCAGCTGCACGCTCTCGCCCGCGTTGTTCAGCCTGCCATCAAAAGGCCCAAGCACCCGCATTGCCGTATCGAGTTCGTACTGTGCGCGCAACTGCGATGGCTCGACGCCGCCCACGTAAACCGACTTTCCGGCCGGCAGAACAAAGTTGGCCGGGAATGTGAACTCGACTGCCTTGGCGAGTTGCCAGACATTGCCCGGGTTGTCCGGATCGAAAAACGGCACGGGCGATTCGGAGATATTCTTCAACACCACGTACTCGGCCATTCCTTCGGTCGGCGCGTACAGGATTTCGCTGATCACAACCGGGCCGATCCGCGGGCCGGTGTTCGGCGCACCCCTGCCGTCGCGGAACGAAGCCAGCAGCGCGGCGTCCAGCCCGACGCGGACCGGCGAACCAAGCGACAGGTCGTCCTGCGCAACGAGCGGGCCGGTGCCGTTCGGGAACCGGCCCAGCGACACGCCGTTGGCCGACGGCCCGAAGTCGACCTTGTCCGCAAAGCGCACGAGTGCCCCGTCCGCATCGGCCTCGGTGAGCCAAACTTCGTCGCCCCGGACGGAGCTCAGCGAGAAGCCAGAGCCGCCGTTGTCGAGCAGGAAGGCTTTTTCATAAAAAACGAGGTAACCACCGGGCTCGATGGTGGTGCCTCCCGGGATGCCGTATTTTCGCAGATTGTTCACGCTGTCACTTAAGAACCACCCCCCGAGATCGACGGGCGCCTGGGCAAGGTTGTGCAGCTCGATCGCGTCCTCGAGCGGCGCGTCGGAGTGCGCGAGCACTTCGTTGATGACGACCGTCGGCGCAGGACCAATGCCACCACCCGGCGTGCCGTGATAGCGGGTGCTCGACTTCCAGTTGGCCGGGTTGTTGAGGTCGAGGCGCGTATCGATCGCCTCGAGCGAGCTGCCGTTGCCGTCAGCGCGCCCCGGCCAGGCGCCACTGTCCGCGTAAGCCACCGCGAACACTGAGTCGCCGTTGGCGTCGATCAGCGCAACGGTCTCCCCGCCGTTTTTCAGCCGGCCCTCGAACTGCCCGGCAGCCAGCCGGATATCCTTGGTTCCATATCGCGACAGGAACACCTCACGGTTCTTCGCCACGATGATCCGCTCGCCCGATGCAAGCGACACGTTGCCGAAGCGGTAAGTGATGCCTCGGTCGAATTGCACATCGCGCAGCTTCACCGCGCTGTCCCCCGTGTTCAGCAGCTCGACGTACTCATAATCGTCGCCGCCGATCGGGTTGTACATGATTTCGCTCAGACGCAAATTGCCCTTGAGGGGCGACACGGCGGAGGGGTCGATCAACATCGCATAGTCGAACCCGACCCGGATCGATTGCGGTTGCTCCGTCGCGAGGAACGGGCCGCCGGTGACAGCCTGCGTACCGGCGCCAATGCCTTCACGGTGCAGTTTCAGCCACACGTCGCCGGTCTTCCACTCGAATACCAGCTCGCTGCCCTCGCGCACGATGCGCACGGCGATCTGCTCAAGCGCGATGTTCCGCGACTTGAGCGTGGTGGCAGTGCCGCCGAGGCTCACCTTGCGAACCATCAACTTGGTGCCGTCGTTGAACCCGATGGTGTACCGTGCCGCGCCCGCTCCCTCGCCGAGCACGGCCATCAGGCCGGCATCGTAGTCGCCGAACTGCCGCGAAACCAGGCGCAGCTTGGTTTGCATCGCCCAGTCGGATTTGGCCGGCAACGGGCGGTTGATGAACGGATACCCCGGCATCGACCTGGCCAACGGCTTGGCCGCGGTGTCGAGCACCTGCAGCTCAAGCCAGCCAGGCACGTCATCAAGTGAGTACCAGCTGTACGGCGAGAAATTGCCGCGCGGCGTGACGTTGGCGGCGGCCCAATACTCCTCGAGCATCGGCTCGGCGAAACCGCTGAAGCCGGTCGTACCGTACACAGCAGCCTCGCGTTCCACCCGCGAGATTTTGCCCGCCTCGTCGGCCACCTTTACGGTGAAGCCGTACAGGCCGGGCCTCGTAAACACCGCCTCGACGCGCGCTTGGCCAAGCGGCCGCAACTCGATCTCCTCTAGATCGCTCGCCAACCAGTTGAACACCAGCGCCTGGCCCTCGGGGTCGTACGACTCGCGGGCATCGAGTCGCAACACACTGTCCGTGGGGATATTCCACGAGGCCGGCTGCGATTTGAGGATCGCCACCGGTGCGGCGCTGCCGGACTTATTGATTTTGATCTCGTCCTGACTGCGAATATTGCCCCATTGGTCGGTGCCGAGCACCTTGAGCGTTTGCTCGCCTTCTTGGAGTTGTATGCCGTTGACGGCCCAGGTGGTGAGGCCGGTCCACACTGGCTGAGCCTCTGGGTGCCCCTCCACTCGAAGTTTGATCACGCCATAGGGCGAATTGCCCTTGAGGTTGATGCGATCGCTGGCAAAATTCATTGCGCCACCCTGGTTGGTGGTAATCTCGAATTTCTTGCGCGAGTAGTTGGTGCCCAACTCGCTCTTGACTGTGTTGCGGCGGGCTGAAAAGAAGGATTTGTACTCGCTCGCCCGCGACGAGTAAGAGTTGCTCACCCTCTCCTCGGCAGCAAGCCATGCGTTCATGCGCGGCGAGTTGTAGGTGTAGTTCTCGGTAAACTCCGCAAGATAGGAGTAGAAAAGCCGCTTGTTGTAGGGCTTAACGATATAGCTGCTGAAACCGGGCATTCCCTGGTATAGTTTCGATGAGGCATTACCGTATGCCAAGTCACTATCCCAGTGCAGGAACTGGAACTTCCCGTCGTCATGACGTTGGTAAAAATAGCCGTTCTTGCCACGCCTCAGCGAGAAGGAGTCCCAGTCATCAATGTAGCCGCGCACCATTGACATGATCATCGTCTGGTGTGGATCGACAAGCCGCTCGATCTGCTCTTGTTTGTAGGATGTTCGGACGGTCTTAAACAGATTAATGAGTGCGCTGTAGTCATCCTCCCACTCATTGGTGCGCTTCATCCACTCGGAGCGGTAACGACCCGGGTTGTCGCTACTTTTGTAACTCCAGTCGGCATTACGGCTCTGGCGATCCCAGCCATCAGTGAACCACCACTCATCGTCGATGCGGTATAGGTTGCCCTTGACGCCGTCAATGAAGTTCCGGTTCAGGAAATCGTTGGCAACCGGTTCGACCTCCTCACGCATCTGCGGGGAGCTGCTGTTGACCGTAAACCAGATCATCTCGTTCTCGTTCACCACATGCCCCATCAGGTAGAGCATGTACCGGGTCAGGCGGTTTCGACTGACACGGCCGTTGGCGTCGTCGTCCCATGAGAGTTTGTATTTTCCGCGGAAACGCCGGTCGTTGGGCATTTTCCACTTGCCCCGGTTCAGGTGGTTGCCACGCGTCCACGGGCTGCCGCTGTTGCGCATCTCGCAGTTGTATCGAATATCCTTTTCGTTGGAGATGAACGTGGCGTTGAAGTAGTGGTTGGAAAGGCGCGGGAAATTGTAGTTGTATTTCGAACTGCCGCCATTGCTGACCGCCCCCATGTCGTAGTCGGAAACCACCAGGCGCACTGATCGCAGGTCCGTCTTGGGCTTGCGATTGTCCACGACATACAACGCCGGCCTGTCCGCTCCCCACTTTGGTTGCCTGTGGCTCGCCCCAGTCTCGGTCCGGGCCTCCACGTAAAACTGCACGCGCCGGCCGTTGGTCCGATACTCGCTCAGTGTGCCGGTGAAAATACTGTCGCCAGCCACCTCGTCCCCGCCACGGCTGCCGTCGTCGTACATTGTCTTGGTTTTCCAGGAACCAGTGTTGTTCGAGGAGTCGGCGCGATGGCGCACGCTCACCGTGGACAACGAATCGGCAGATGTGATTCGTGCGGTGACACGCACCGACTGGGACGACGTTGGCACGGCCGGGCTGTGCAGCAGTTGGTCGACCTGCGGCGGCGTGTTGGCAACAAACGTCGAGTTGCGCTTGCCGGGAGTGCCAAGGTTCTCCGGAATCTCGATCAGGAAACTGCCGGCGACACTCTTATCCCAAGTCCATGCGATCAGCCTCGGGTTTCCACGAACCCAACGGGCCTTGAACTTAATGGTAAGATCATCATTGCTGCGAACATCGGCGCTCATGTCGATCTCCATCCGGTTTGGCCTATTGTCGCCGTGCCCGTCAGAAATGAGATGCAGTTCCTGACCACTCATATATGTCGCCCAGTGGTTGCCTTGAGCCAACCAACCGTTGGCACTTCGATTGTTGGTGGACATCTTTTTTGCGTTTGTGAGGACGTTCTTCTTTGATCGAGAACTGACAGCTTCAATCTTTGATAGAACAATCTCCGAGTCGCCCACCAGGTGCATATGAAACTCCCGATAATCGGCAGCGCCACCCATCGTTTTTAACTGCCGGTACCGCCCGGTGGTGGTGTAATCGCGAAAACTGCTCTTGGTCGTCTCATTGCTGTCACGCCAGGCCGAAGACAAACGGTTGTCCGCCCACGGGTTGACCAGTTCCATGCTACTGCCGCCACCCCGGGTCCAGTCGGGCCAGTCGCCGTGGTTGCGGTAATCGACCTCGTCGGCAAGGTTGCCGAAGGCATCCTCAAGCCGCAGCAACTCGCCCGGGTTGCTCAATTCCCCACCGTAGTTCCCGAGCACGTTGTTCAGCTTGTAAACCTGCCGGACGTAATCGGCATCCGCGGCAATCACGAGGTAGCCGCCCGCCGCTATGGATGTGCCAGATGAAAATGCAAAATTAACCCCATCGACAAAACGCCAGCCTGACAGGTCGATCGCCTCGGTATCGCGGTTGAATAACTCGATGTACTCGCCACTTCGATGATCGCCCGGTGGGTTGAACATCACCTCATTGATGACCACGTTCTCGTGCCGTGCCGGGTTGTTACCACTCCCCTTGGTATGCTTGATGACAGCGAACCACTCGCTGCTGCCGTCCGGGTACGCCTGCAACGAACCTTCGCCGTTTGGCCGGCCGAGCAGCTCCGCCTGCAACACCGTATCACCATTTAGCAGGTAGATCGGCATTTGGCCCGCCGCCTCGAAGTCCACCGCGACAACTTTCCTGCCACGGCCCGGTGCTTGACCAAGAAGCGGTGTGCGGTCGGAAAAATCACGCCTAGTGGCCACCGACAAGCCGTCCAGATTCACAGCACCTTCGCCGCCGTTGTAAAGTTCCACCCAGTCGATGGCACCCTCGCTGGTAAAGTGCACCTCGTTCAGGCCAAGCGCTTGGCCAAGCGACGCACGGCTCATGTTCGCCGTGCCCGGCGTGGCATCGGTAAACAGAAACCACTCGGAGCCCCCGCTCGGCTTGCGGCCAATCGCGCGACCGTCCAGCGCCACGTCGGCCCGGACTGCCGTCACCACGGTCATGCGGTCCGGCTTCGTCAAATAAACCGTCACCGGAGACTGGACGCTGAGTCGGGCGACTGTAAATGAAATCGTGGCCAGCGAGCGGGCCGCAATTATCAACGACTGCGAGATCTTCCGTTTGTCAAGGTCGCCGGGGTCATCGCTGAGATAATAATCCAGGAGATCGATGACTCTGTCGGTTGGGTTGTAAAACTCGATGTAGGCATCCTTACCGGCGATGGGATGAATTTCGTTGATGACAACCCCCTTGGCCGCCGGGACCGACGCGCTCAGACGGCAGCCAAAAACGATGTCCGAGCTGGTTGTGTTCGCCTGGTGCACCTCGACCGCCAGCACATTCGAACCGTTTTTCAGTTTTCCAGGGTCGATCGTCACGACGCCCTTTTCCTCGGCGGCATTGGTGACCGTCGCGGACGTGCGCGTGGTGAAGCTCACCGTCCCTCCCGGCATGCGCGACCGGCCGACCTCCACGTCGTTGAGGTAATACACAGCACCGTCATCGACTATCTGGTCAATCGTCAGAGTGACCTCGCTGGGATCTCCGTTGTAGGTGAACTGTTTCCGGAAGTAGTAGCAGAGCTGGCTGCCCTTGTTGATTTCGGTATTGATTCCGGGATCAGGCAGCGCGGAATTTTCCAAGCCAAGCAGGCCGGGGCCGGACTTCCACGAGGCATCATTGTAAGTCGTCCTACGCCACGCCGTGCCGAGGTTTTTGTTCTGCTCGTTGTACTTCCAACGGTCGCCGTAATCGAGCAGCACAATGCCGGAGGCCAGATTCACCTCCGGACTGGCCACCGGCGTCTCCACACGCAGCGCCGTGTCGCCGCCCGGCGTGCCACCCGGTCGTTTACTGAACGACCAGTTGCGCCAGTCGTCCACCACGAGGTTCGGGTTCTGCAACACCAGCGTGTGCCCTGTGCCATCTGCGGCGACCGGCCACTTGCCGCGATCGTTGTAACCCAACGTGCAAACCGGCACGCCGTTTTTATCCTTTACCGTGATGCGGCCGCCCTCGTTGGGCAAACTGCCCGCCCACGGCCCAAACACCCTCACGCTCGTCGGGATGCCATGCTGTTGTCGAAACAACCCCGGCTCGATATCGGTCAGGATGATCTTTTGCCAATGACCAAGGAACGCGTCGTCTGCCCTGTTTACTTCA
>MPLZ02028183.1_pt1 | contig 20649 bp, 18 predicted proteins | sample 1617311 | NCBI WGS metagenome assembly MPLZ02 (sample SAMN05944806, study PRJNA350692) | marine metagenome | biome: marine; feature: ODZ; material: water; isolation source: 160 m water sample filtered on 0.2 um supor filter | place: Pacific Ocean | collected 2012-04-08 | depth 160m m | reverse complement strand
GATAAAGTTAACAAAAATTACTAAAATTTTGATAAGTCATTGGCATGGCGACCATGTTTTAGGGATTCCTGGATTGATTCAAAGCATGAGTGCTTCTGGGTATGAAAAAACGTTGAATATTTACGGGCCTGTTGGGACAAAAAAGTTTATGGAAAAGATGTTCGGGGTTTTTTTGTTTGACAGAAGGATTGATATTTGTGTTTATGAAGTTAAAAAAGGAAATTTTTTTGAAGATAGGACTCTTGTTCTGGAGGCAGAACATTTAAACCACAATATTGAAACGCTGGGCTACAATATCGTAGAAAAAGGTAAAAGAAAGATAAATCTGAGATTTGTAAAGAAACTTGGGATTCCTGAGGGGCCATTATTGGGTAAATTGCAGGAAGGCAAAAGTATTATATGGGAAGGCAAGAAAGTGGGTGTTGACAAAGCGACAAATGTGGTGAAGGGAAAGAGAATAACTATTATCAGCGATACTGTTCCATGTAAGGGTGCTGATAAGTTGGCTAAAAATTCCGATTTGTTGGTATGTGAGGCTACTTATGCCTCAAATTTGGAAAACAAAGGGGAAGAACATAGTCATATGACTGCAAAACAAGCGGCAGAGCTTGCGAATAGAAGCAACGTAAAAAAACTTGTTTTGACTCATTTCAGCGCAAGATATAAAAACACTCGTGAGCTTGAGGAAGATGCAAGAAATTGTTTTGGTAATGTTTTGTGTGCAAAAGATTTTATGAAAATTAATTTGTAAAGGGAGATTACAATTTCACTTAAATCAAAAGGGATAAATGCAGAGAGGGATCTGATTCATAAATTCTGGGCCACCAGTGGGTGGTCTGCAGTTAGAATTGCTGGCTCTGGGTCTATGAAGTATCCATCTGCGGATGTCCTGGCTTCCAATAAACTTAGAAAATTGGCAATTGAATGCAAAACCTGTATAGAAAAAAATAAATACTTACCAAAAGAAGATGTGGAACAACTAAAACAATTTGCGGATATATTTGGTGCAGAACCTTGGATTGCAATAAAATTTAAAGGGTATGAATGGTTTTTTGTTTCTTTATCAGATATCGCAGAAACGGCTAAAAGTTTTGTTATTGATAAGGAGAGTATTAAAAGTATGGGGTTGTTATTTGAAGAACTGGTAAGCAAATAAAAATAAATAAAGTTATTTCTTTTTCTTCTTCAAAGCTTTTTCGATTCTGGATTCTTCTTTCGCTACCTTGCTAACAGCCCGTTCTATGTGTGATTCTATCCTTGCAATCCTCCTTTCCATAAGAACAAGAACTCTCAAAGAGTATACTATTGCTGCTAAAGTGCCTACAATCACCGCCAGTGTAACTTCTTGAACGCCCAAAGGCAATTTTACCACCTCTTTTTGTAAATATCTTATTATTTCTATATCCAGGGCAAGTTATATAAAAATCTTTCGAATAATTAGCAGCCAGAATATCTAATCAGAAGAAACCAATATTTGTTTCAGAAATTTTGTTGTGTGTTTATTTTTGATCCAGATACATAAATCATAATCTGGGTGAGCTTCTGCTTCTTTTACTGGAAAAATAAGTGCACTTTCTTCATCAACCAAACACATCCTCAACCCAACATCTAGGGGTTTTATGGTTGTTTTGGTTTTGGTTTCATCTATAATGGCTTGGTGTTCTTTTGTTTTTGGTTCTGTAGATAATAATATCCCCTCTTTCGCGTCTTTGAATAAGAAGGCTAAATGTTTATAAATGTTTTTTCTTCCTCTAATAACGGCCGCTATATCTTTTGTGTGGTCTGTGCTTCTTTCATAAAGTTCTTGGAAGGTGGTTATTATGTTGTTGAAGTTTGTGTGTTTAATGTATGATAGTTGCCTTTCTGTGTTTTTTTCTAATTGTTCCTTAACTCTCTCAATAACTTTTTTAGGAGGAACAGCAAGGTATTTTATCGGTTTGCCTAGCTTCATGACAACAAACCCTTTCTTTTCCAGGCTTTCGAGAACGTCATAGCTTCTGCTTCTTGGCACATTAGCTATATCTGAAAGTTCGCCGGCAGTTGATACTCCCTTGCTTAGTAAGGCTGCCCAAAGTTTTGCCTCATAACTATTCAAACCAAAGGACCTTGTTTTTTTTATCATTTCTCTAGGATTTATCATATACTAAAGTATTGGTTTGGGGTATTTAAATTTTGCTGTTTTTATCATTTTAAAGTGATAAAACACACCACAGCCCACCATTTCCTATGGAATGTGTTGTGGTGTTTGTTGTAGTGTTTTATATATTTATTTTCTATATAGAAAACAAATATATAACATAACAATTACTTTTTTGTTCAATTTGATTTTGATTCCAAAGGAAGTGTAGCTGTAAGACACAAACAAAAGGTTTAAATAGGTACATTTCCTCTGGAAAAAGCATGGTAAAAAAGAGTCTTACGTCTTTCTTTGAAGAATTCTTGTATAAAGAGTCTTTGTTTGTTGATAGGAGCATTTTATCGTCTTCTTACACCCCACAAAACATTTATCATAGGGATAATGAAATAAATAAGATTGCAAACATCTTAGCGCCGGCACTAAAACAAGAAAAACCCTCCAACCTTTTTATTTATGGAAACACCGGCACAGGCAAAACACTTACAGTTAAACACGTAATTGATAATATGGGGGAGGTTTCTAGAAACAAAAACATACCCTTAAAAATTATTTATACTAATTGCAAACTAAAAAGGGTGGCAGACACGGAGTATAGATTAATATCCCAACTAGCAAGTTTTTTTGGAAAAACCCTACCACCAACAGGGCTACCTACTGATGAAATATACAAAGCATTCTATAGTGCTGTTGAGAAAGACAAATCTGGTGTTTTGATTGTTTTGGATGAGATAGATCAACTAATTAAGAAAACAGGAGATGGTGTTTTTTATAATCTAACAAGAATAAATGAGGAATTAAAAAACTCTCAAATCACAATAGTAGGCATTTCAAATAATACCCTTTTTATAGAAAATATAGACCCTAGGGTAAAATCTTCTTTATCAGAAGAGAGTATTTTGTTTGCCCCATATAACGCCTTGGAGATGCAAAAAATATTAAAAGAAAGGACATCAAAGGCGTTTAAGGAAAATGTTGTTGAACAGGGAGTTATTGAAAAATGCGCAGCATACGCCGCAAGAGAACACGGAGACGCAAGAAAGGCAATAGAATTGTTGAGGGTTGCTGGAGAAATCGCAGAAAGAACAAAGAGTAAAACAATTTCAACAGACCACATAGATGAAGCAGAAGAGAGACTCGAAAAAGAAAAAATATTTGACATAGTAAAGACACAACCAAAACAATTCCAAGCAGTTTTATTTTCTGTGCTTTCTATAAAAAATGAAAAATTCTCGATATATACTGGGGAAATTTATGGTTTTTATAAAAAACTATGTTTTAAAATTGGTTTGCGTCCTTTGACTCAGAGAAGAGTTTCTGATATCATAAGAGAATTTGAAATGATAGGAGTCATAAATACCAAAACAATATCAAAAGGAAGGTATGGAAGAACAAGAGAAATCACATTATCTGTCCCCCCATCAGTGCTACCATTAACAAAAAAAATTCTTGAAGACGAATTAACATCGCCTTAAAATGCAAACATTAGAAACAAAGAAAAAAGATATAGTTGGTTTTTTTCTAAAAAAAGGCATGCTTATTAGTCATGATTTATTAAAATATTTAGAAGACGAAAAAAATATACATAATTTTTACAAATTGATTGAAGGAAAACCTTCTAGGGATATAACCGTTCTTAACAAGAGAATAAAAGAAATATTGGAGTACAAACAAGATTTAAATCTCGATTGGCACGAGTTAGAAAAATCAAAAGCAATATTAGAAAAAAAAGGAAATTATGATGATATTTTATTTAAACAAATACAAAGTTATGAGAATACAAACAAAATAGAAAAAATCAAGCCAGAAGGAAATGTAAGAATAATTTCCTCTTACGATAGATTGCCTAAAAAAAGAGAAGCAAACGATTTTATACAATATTTTAACAATAGATACCAGACAATAGAAAAATTTCTAAAACAAAGACAAGAATTGCAGAACACAACATCAATAAACAGGATAATCACCAAGAGAGACAGAGAGCAAGTGTCCGTTATTGGTATGGTTATAGATAAACATTACACCAAAAATAACAACTGTATTCTTACAGTAGAAGACAGGACAGGACACATAAAGGTACTTATAAACAAAAATAAACCAAACTTGTTTAAAATAGCCAAGGATATTGTATTGGATGATGTTATAGGTATAGTGGGGGTGAATGGTAATAATATAATATTTTCAAACAACATATTACCCCCAGACATACCCCTAACCAAAGAAACAAAAAAAACAAACGAAGAAGTATACGCCCTATTTCTGTCTGATATTCATGTAGGATCTAAAAACTTCTTGGGCGAAGACTTTAATAGATTCTTGAGATGGATAAATCGCGATTTAGGTAATGAAGCACAAAAACAAATAGCATCAAAAGTCAAATACTTATTTGTTTTAGGGGATTTGGTTGATGGTTGTGGTGTTTATCCTGGCCAAGAGAAAGAACTTAATATAAAAGATATCAAAGACCAGTATAAAACCTGCGCAGATCTTCTCAGTAAAATACCCCCAAACATAAAAATCATAATTTGCCCAGGCAATCACGATGCAATGAGGTTAGCAGAGCCTCAGCTGCCAATTTATAAAGATTTTGCAGAGCCGCTCTACAATTTACCAAATGTAGCTATGGTTTCAAACCCCTCTGTAGTAAATATACATTCATCAAAAAATTTTATTGGTTTTGATGTTTTGATTTACCATGGCTACTCTTTTGATTTTTATTTTGCAGAAGTGGAATCGATAAGGAACAAAGGAGGGTATGATAGAGCAGACCTTTTAATGAAATTTTTGCTGCAAAAAAGGCATTTAGCGCCGTCGTATACATCAACCTTATATGTCCCCGACACAACATCAGATTTTTTAGTGATAGATAAAGTTCCAGATTTTTTTGTTAGCGGGCATATACACAAAGCAACAGCAGCAAACTACAAAAACACAACATTAATTTCGGGAAGCTGCTGGCAGAGCAAAACAGCATTTCAGGAAAAAGTAGGTCATACCCCAGAACCAAGCAGAGTCCCAATAGTAAATTTACAGACCAGACATATAAAAATACTAAAGTTTGGAAAATAGATAATAAAAATGAAAGAAGAACTGGAAGATTATTTCAAAGAAATAGAAAATAAAGTTGCAGGTATATACAAGGTAGCAAACAAAGCAAGGAAAAAAGGTTTTGACCCAGAAGAAGAAGTTGCTATACCATTAGCTAAAAACATGGCCGAAAGGGTAGAGGGATTAGTTGGAGCTCTAATACCAGATATGATAAATTCCGGCTTATCAAAAAGGATACAAGGAATAGAAAAAGAATATGGGAAACTAGATTGGAGAGTGGCCCTTTCTATAGCCCTGGAAGTTGTTCATGAGAAATTCTGTAAATTTGAAAATAAAGTAAAAGCCATGGAAGCAGGAATAAGAGTTGGTTTGGCTTACTTAACTCTGGGTGTAGTTTCAAGCCCCCTAGAGGGATTTGTAGAGTTAAAATTAAAGAAAAGAAAAGACGGAAAAGAATATTTCTGCTTGATGTACTCTGGACCTATAAGAAGTGCAGGCGGAACTGCCGGGGCATTTTCTGTTGTTATAGCAGACTATATACGGAAAAACATGGGTTATGATTTATATGATGCCACAGAAAAAGAAATAAGACGCATGGTCACAGAGCTTTATGATTATCATGAAAGAGTTACAAATTTACAATATTTACCTAATGAAAAAGAGATTAGGTTTCTCGTTAAAAATTTACCTGTGCAGATAGACGGAGATCCTTCTGAAAAAATAGAGGTTTCTAATTATAAAGATCTGGATAGAATTGAAACAAACCAAATAAGAAGTGGGCCTTGTCTTGTTTTGGGGGAGTGTCTAGCACAAAAGGCATCAAAACTTTGGGGTACTATGTCTAGATGGTCAGACAATCTAGGCTTAGAGCACTGGTCATTTCTAGAAAATTTTCTTTCTCTACAGAAGAACATTAAAGCAAAAAACAAACCAAGTACAAAAAAAATATTGCCGGTATATACTTTCATCGAGGATTTGGTAGCGGGCAGACCGGTCTTGACATACCCCTTAGCAGCAGGAGGGTTTAGGTTAAGGTACGGAAGAAATAGAATTTCTGGTTACTCCGCAACATCAATACACCCCTCTACTATGCATATATTAAAAAATTATCTAGCAACAGGAACACAACTTAAGCTAGAGAGACCTGGAAAAGCCACAGCAATAACGGTTTGCGATACTATTGAAGGTCCTATTGTGAAACTGAAAGATGATAGCGTCTTAAGATTGGATGATGAGAAAATCACAAAAAAACTAGTAAATGAGATAAAAGAAATATTGTTTTTAGGAGACATCTTAATAAGCTATGGAGATTTCTATAATAGGGCCCACACACTATTACCCCCAGGTTATTGTGAAGAATGGTGGGCATTAGAAGTTGAGCACGCCACCGTAAAATTATTCGGAACTTTAGATTTGGATAAGTTAGCATTGTTACTAGAGATTGAAATACCCCACTTAGAAAAACTGTTTAAAGACCCCATAAACACCAAATTAGACGCAAAAACTGCATTCACCATCTCAAGAAAACTAAACGTTCCTTTACATCCAAAATACACATATCATTGGGGTCTTATTTCAATAGAAGACTTCATTTATCTATTTAAACAAGTTATAGATTCAAAAATCTCACTAAACAACGATGCAGCAACAAAATTAGTCATGAAGTATAACGAGCCTCTAAAGTTAATCCTCGATAATTTAGGCCTTCCACATTTGATTGCAAATAAAGAATTTATAGTTGTAGAAGATGATGATGCTCATACTATTTCTGAAATTTTTAATTTGAAAGAGAAACAAGAAAGCACTATGTTCGAAATAAGTCCAAAAGATAATAATGAAACCCTCTCCCTTATAAACCGAGTTTGCGGTATCAAAATCAAAGACAAATCTGGAGTTTTTATAGGAGCAAGAATGGGTAGGCCAGAAAAGGCCAAAATGAGGAAGTTAACTGGAAGCCCGCATGTATTATTCCCAATAGGAGAAGAAGGCGGCAGATTAAGGTCTTTCCAAAGCACTTTTGAGGGCAATAAAGTAACAGCAGAATTTCCGATTTTTTATTGTAAGAAGTGCAACAAAAAAACAATATTTAGTGTATGTGAAACTTGTGATGGGAAAACAGAAAAGAGATATCACTGCAGCACATGCGGAATAACAGAAAGTAAAGAATGCAAGCACGGCTATACTGCTAGTTATTTAAAACAGACAATAAATATGAAATCCTATTTTGATACTTATATAAAAAAACTGAATATTAAAGTATACCCAGACCTTATAAAAGGAGTCAGGGGGACATCAAATAAAGACCACATACCCGAGCATTTCATAAAAGGGGTCTTTAGGGCAAAATATGACCTCCATGTTAATAAGGAAGGTACAATAAGATATGATATGACTCAACTACCTATAACACATTTCAATCCCAAAGAAACCAATACTTCTGTTGAAAAACTTAGAGAACTGGGTTACAAAAAAGATATATCTGGTGCTGAGCTTGTAGATGAAGAGCAAATACTTGAGCTAATGCCCCAAGACGTGATACTGCCTAGTTGCAACGAAAGCCCGGAATTGGGGGCTGAGAAAATTCTTCTAAAAACCTCTTTTTTTATTGATGATTTACTTCAAGAGTTTTATAAGATTCGTAGGTTTTATAATATGAAATCTGAGAAAGACCTTCTAGGGACTTTAGTTGCAGTTCTTGCCCCACACACCTCTGCTGCGGGGGTAGGTAGAATTATAGGTTTTTCAAAAACACAAGGGTTCTTTGCTCACCCAATGTTTCATGCTTCTACTAGAAGGGACTGTGATGGAGATGAATGTTCAATAATGTTGCTTATGGATGTATTACTAAACTTTTCAAAACAATACTTACCCGGTAAAAGAGGATCCACACAAGATGCTCCACTAGTCTTAACATCCAAACTGATACCCTCAGAAGTAGATGATATGGTATTTGACTTGGATGTATGTTGGAGATATCCTTTGGAGTTCTATGATGCATGTGTTAATTTTAAACAACCACGAGAGATTGAAATGGAGCAATTTGGCAAAAGATTAGACACAGATAGACAGTACCATGGTCTTGGTTTTACCCATAATGTCTCTAACCTAAATAAAGGAGTAATATGCTCTGCCTATAAGACTCTCCCATCAATGGAAGAAAAACTCAAAGGCCAAATGGAGCTTGCTGATAAAATAAGGGCCGTTGACGAATCGGATGTTGCCAAATTAGTAATAGAAAAACACCTTATAAGAGATATAAGGGGAAATTTAAGGAAATTCTCAATGCAGCAGTTTAGATGTACAACATGCAATGAAAAATATAGGAGACCACCTCTTGTAGGAAAATGTCTGAAATGTGATGGAAAAATAATATTCACAATATCTGAAGGCTCTATAATAAAATATCTTGAGCCAGCGATTTCTTTGGCTGATAAGTATAACTTACCCCCATACCTAAAACAAAATTTGGAACTTACTAAGAGGAGTGTAGAAAGCTTATTTGGCAAAGAAAAAGAAAAACAAGAAGGGCTGGGCAGGTGGTTTGGGTAACCCTATAATTACACCTTAGACTTTATAGAATGCCTTGCACCGCATGCTGTGCATTTCAGGAAACTAAAACTTCCCTCTTTCTCTATTTTTGTATCTGGTTTGCCACACTCATAACAGAATACATAAGAGTTAGCATACTGCTTTATCTTTTCATTAATTCTGGATGCAGGAATTTTAGCACCAATTATGATACTTCCACTTTTTTTTACATCTCCTGGTGTTGCTAACTCTCTTAATATAAACTTCAACATATGTTCTGGCTGTCTGCCAAGAGTGTTCGCTATCTGCAAAAAATTACTTATTACCGTCCTACTGCCCTGTATATGGCCCTTTACATTGGGTATTTCAAATCTTTCTTTCTGAAAAACATGCTCTGGCAGTTCTTTCCTTACATCCTTTAAGAGTTTTTTATATTCCTCCATTTCCATTAGTAATTCCTATTAATATTTAAACTTAATTGTATGTAAACATTTTTAGGATTGTAATATTAAAAAAATATATAAATAGAGCATCTTAAAAATCTAGTATGGTGATAGAATCTTTACTTAACCCTTTAAAAGCAGAAAAGAAGCCATGGCAGATGTTTTTTATAGGATTTTTTTACTCTTCTATTGCTATACTTCTTTCTTTATGGATTTTTAAAGAAGAAGCAAGCCTGATAATGGTATTTTTTACTGTTATGGCGTGCATACCCCTTGTTTATAACACAATGAGACTGGAAGAAAACAAAGATTTAGAGATATCAAAAGAAATGGCTCTTTTAAAAGAGCATAATAAAGCTATTATTTTTTTGATGTTCCTTTTTTTTGGTATAACTTTGTCTTTTGTAGCCTGGTACATTTTTTTACCCTCCGAAGATTTAAACTTTGTTTTTGATAAGCAAATCACTACAATACAATCAATAACTAACCAAGCATCTGGCAATGCTTACCAACAATTTTCAACATTTTCAAAAATACTTTTCAACAATATAAAGGTTTTAGTGTTTGCAATACTATTCGCTTTCATCTATGGGGCAGGAGCAATTTTTATTTTAACATGGAATGCCAGCGTCATAGGAACGGCTATAGGCAATTTCATTAGGACAAATATAAGTCAATATGCGGGTTTATTGGGGTTTGAAAAATTTTCAAGCTATTTTGGTGTTGCATCAATAGGCCTCCTTAGGTATATTTTGCATGGAATTCCAGAAATAATTGCTTATTTTTACGGAGGATTGGCTGGGGGTATAATCTCTGTAGCTATAATAAAAAAACATTATAAGGATGAAAAATTTTTTCATATCATTTTCGACATATCAGAGCTGCTTGTAATATCCATTATGTTCTTGCTGATAGCAGCTTTCATAGAAGTTTACATAACTCCCTTATTATTCTAATACCTTTAACTTTCCAGGCTTAACTTCAAAAATATCCCCCCCTTTTAGAAGCATATCAATTATCTTATCCATATCTTTAATGTTTTTTGATGAGAGTTCTTCAATAGAAACACCATTTCCATTATCAAATTGTCTTATAAGCTTAACAACTTTATTTGTAGGAGTCAAATCAACAATTTCTTCAGTAATCTTCTCGTTATTTGAAGTAACCTTATTTGAAAAAACATCATCTTTTATAACATTTTTCTCAAACTCTAATTTTCTTACCTTTGCCCAAATAGGGTTGATCTTTTTTATAGTTTCAATAATTATGTATTTTTCTGAAGAAAATTCTCTCGGTCTGCCAATTATAAGCACAATATCCCCTACATCCACTTTATCCAACAACACATTCTCTTCAAAAACTCTAGTAGAGATTCTACCAGTACCATCATCTATCATTATAGTCTTATAATTGTCCAGCCCTAATTTTTGGACTATTACCCCCACAACATTAACTCTAGAAATTTTTTTTTCATTCATCTCAAGGTAATTTGAAGCAGACCCTTCAGTTTTTGTGTACTTAGAATTCAATATGTCCCTTACTCTTACTTTATACGCAGTTTGCCTTTTCTGAAATTTTTGCTCTATGTCTGGCAAGAAATCCACACCCCCCATAGGGAGTGTTATTCTAATTTATATATTTTGCCTTAATTACATTATATTTTGCTTAGGAATCCCCTACGGGGTTCAAATATTTCTCCAACCCTCTTCAATTTCTCCAAAACCTCTTCTACCTTCCCTTCATCAACACCTTTACTTTTGGCCTCTGCGATTACATCATCAATTGGAATAGCTTTCCCAACCTTATTTTCTAAGTCGGTTATGATATCTTTAATTACAATTATATGGCTTCTTTGAGACGCAGAAATTCCTGTCGCTATCCTATCAATATCTATCTTTCCGGTTTCTTTATCTAAACCAACTTCCATCAAACAATATTCAATAAGGCCTATAGCTCTTTTTGCATCGCTTTCTGTTGCTTTATCACTTAACCTCAATCTCGCAGTTGCTTCTGTGAGCCTTACAAGAGCTTCTAATTGTCTTGCTGAAATAGGAATTGCTTTTATGCCCCCCTCTTCGCTACCACTAGTACGCATTTTAAGATAAAACTCTTTTATTTCCTGCAAAGCATTATTTGTGATAGTAGGAACAACCTTTTGCTTTGCATATGCAATATATTTTCTTAGAAATTCTGTTGATATTTCCGGCTCATAAAAATCAGGATCCTGATGTAACTTAAGTATGTGGCTTGCCATCTTTTCATCTCTAGCCTCATCTGGCAAGTCCTTGATTGGGAAAATAAGGTCAAACCTGTTTATCAAAGTTGGAGGCATGTTTATCTGCTCTGCAATTATTCCAAATGGGTCAAACCTTCCGAATTTTGGGTTCGCAGCTGCAAGTACTGTAGTGCGTGAAATCAAAGTAGCCTGTATGTTTGCTTTTGAGATACTTACTGTTTGCTGTTCTAGTGCTTCATGCATAGCCGCTCTATCTTCAGAAATCATCTTATCCATCTCATCTATACAGCAAATACCGTTAGATGCTAAAACCAAAGCACCAGCTTCCAGGCTCCAACCCTTCAAAAATTCATCTTTTACAACAGCGGCAGTTAAACCAGCACCAGAAATGCCCCTACCAGATACATATCTCCCTTTTGGTGCTATTACACTTATTCTTTTTAGCATTGCGCTCTTTCCACTTCCAGGGTCACCAACAAGTAAAATATGTGTATCCCCCCTGCTAACAACCTTGTCGCTTCTCACCTTTCTGACACCACCAACAAGCTGCAATAATAGGGCTTCTTTCACTTTCCCATAACCATAAATAGAAGGAGCAAGAGAATTAACAAGCTTTGAATATAGCTCTGGATCTTGAGAAAGCTCAATTATTTTTTGCTCATCTTCCTCAGAGATTTTGACCTCATAAAAAGTCTCCTCAACTGTCTCAATATGGTTTGCTTCTACTATGATGTCAAATGTTGTCGATTTGGATCCTGTTTTTAATATGATGGGGACTTCTTTAATTATCCCAATAATACTCACCTTGCTGCCAGGATTTGTTTTTTTCTCGCTAAGCGGACTTACCAGATCATCCTTAAGAAAAATATTTATTCTCTTTGGCTGTTCACCACCTTCAAGGCTTTCAGGAACTTCTTCTAAGACAATACCCTGCGCATCAACAAGCTCTTTGCTTAGCATAACAAATTTTCCTTTTCTTCCACAACCACACTTTGTAGGCTCCTTAAAGCTTCCATTTAATTGCAATACATTGATTATATTGCCGCAAACAGGACATTCAAATTTTGCAGCAGTTACCTGAGGCCTTACATCAGATTTTTGCCTTACAATACCCTCTGCATATATAAGTCTGCCAATATGTTTGCTCCTTATGTTTCTTATCATAATATTTTGGCTCTCTGGTAGATTCTTAAAACGCACTTTAAATCCAGCTATATTCTCCAAGTCAAATTGGGCTATAGCAATCTCTGCAGCCTTTATAGTGTCGTCTGGACTCTCTAATAGCCCATTGGCCAAATCAAGATCAAACTTAGAAAGATCTGCAAAGTCAACAACAACAAATTTATTATCTTTTCTCAGATTTTCAACGATTTGTGAATAGTAATAAGACTCTAAGAACTCTTGGAATTTTTTTATTTGTTCCGACGCATCCACATTAACTAATTCTTGCATAAATAAACTACCCCTTTTTGATTTAAAAATCTTACGCGTGAATGTCCAGTGCTATATAAAACAAATAAAAAAGAAAGATTAGGCCTTAACTTTCTTAAGATTCTCAATTAGTTTATCTAAAGCCATATGCACTTCTTTCTCGCTTTTAGTTCCAGTACAAACAATTTTTCCGTTGCTAAATAATAGGAATGTAGCTTGCGGATTATTCTTTGTAGGAGGCAATTTATACACTAAACCCGGAAACTGCTCTGGTTCATATTCAACATTCTGCAGTTTTGTTGCGAGCTCATTTAGGTTCAAATCCATCCCAACTCCACCAGAAGCAACAATATTCTGGATTTTTATTTCCGGTTTTATTTTAATCTTGATGTTTATCTTTTCTAGGCTTTTTATTATCTTCTTTATGCTTTCTTGGACCTTATCAATTGTCCTAGCACCTGTACAGACTACTTTACCAGAGCTAAAGATTAAAGCAGAGGTTTTAGGTTCTTTTATTCTTATAACAAGCCCAGGAAACTGCTCTGGGTTATATTCTGTATTGCTTAATGTAGCAGCCATCTTTTCTAAAGGTATATCATGCTCTAGAGAGGTAGAAACAACTATATTGACTATCTTTATATCCCTGGAAACCTTTTTAACCATTTTTACACCCCCAACTAAATAACATATTTATAAATGTTTAAAAACTAGGTTGTATTTAAATACTTTTGTTTTTAAATAGGCTGGTTTTGATATGAATATTAAGGAAAATATACCTCCTTCGTTTCCTATGGAACTTTGTATTTAATATAAGCCCAAATTGCCTTGTTTAATTAATGCAAAGTATATAAATGACTAATAAAATACTATTAATGAAATGATTGATATTGTAATACCAAAAAACAATGAAGAAGACTTTGTAGCAATAGCAGAAAAGCTGGGTTATAAAGGATTATGCTTTCTTTATAACTATAATGATTATTTAAACAAGCAGAAAAATTTTGAGACAAAGAAAATTAAAATTTATAGGGGAGTTCTAGCAGAGAATAAAAACATAAATAAAATCAAGAGTAAGCCAAAGAATGAAAAGGTTTTTGTCGTTGTTAGAAGCTCTAGTGATGACCGGAAAATAATAGAAGGGTCAAAAGCGCATATGATATTCTCTTTTGAGGATAATATAAAGAGAGATTTTATTCACCAAAGAGCTTCTGGGCTTAACCATATTTTATGTAAATTAGCAAATGAAAATGACATAATTATGGGTTTTTCATTGAGTTCTATTTTGAATACAGAAAATAAGCACGTAATTCTGGGGAGGATAGTACAAAACATAAAAATGTGCAGGAAATTCAAGGTAAAAACCGCAATTGCCTCTTTTGCCAATAACCCTTATGAAATGAAGAGTACGCACGATCTATCAAGTTTATTTTATATTCTAGGTTTTAAAAATCCACTTTTTTTAAGAGAGCAGGATATCGAGTAAATACCTAAAAAAGATATTCTGCCTTTTCTTAAGCCTATTCAAAACAATATTTTTAAATAGTAAGTTCCTTTTGGATATATAAGGCCTATTATATTGTTGAGGCTAAACTAAAAAAGAGGTACAAGAATTTTAGTAAGCTATAATACACTTACAAGAAGTACTTCTACTTAGCCTTGGAAAATAGTGCCTTTAACATTGAGATTGGATGTAAGATGGCTATAAAACATAAAAATTCCCAAATCACAATATTCCTTATAGTTGGAGTAGTTATAATCCTAACCGTCGCTATAGTTTTTGTTATAAGTAGATACTCAATCAAAAAAACAACAAAACAGGAAATAATTAACGCAAAGGAAGCAGTCTTTGATATACAACCAATAAAAAATTTTGTGGATGAATGCCTTTTTATTGTATCAAAAGAAGTTTTAAAGAAACATTTTGACAAAAACTCCACACAAGAGCAACTAGCAGCATTTGTAAGGGAAGATATTGATGCGTGTTTGGATTTTTCTGTATTTGAGAGACAAGGATTTAACATCCTCAAAAAAGAATCTACAATTTTTGCTAGTATCAATGAGAATGATGTTACATTTAGAATGGAATACCCCATAATTATTAACAATCCCATTAGCAAGGAAAAAACAGAAATAAAGGATTTTTTAGTTAAACACGAAATAATCTAGAAAAAAATATGATTAAAAAATCACAAATTAAATCGGTGTTTGTATTAATTTTAGTATTTACCTTACTTCTTACACCAACCTATGCAGTTTATACTACGCTTGAGAGCCCAGCAGATAATTTTGTTGACGATGATGGTTTTCTTGATTTAAGAGCAAACTGCGCTCCAGTTTATGACGGAACAACCTCTTATAACATAACTAAATCCATTCTCTATTCTGATGTAGGCGGAACATGGGAACAAAAGAACACAATACCGGTTGAAAATCCTTTAGCAAATTCAACTTACCTTTTCAATTTTACAGATGTTTTAACTGGAATTGCTGAAGGAGAATTCAAGTGGAATGTTGAGTGTCACGAAGCTAATTCAACCAATGACGGTATTCCAATAAACAAAACCTTTGCAACAAACAAAACTATAAAAGTGGAATATGCAAAACCAACGGTTACAACAACTTCTCCGGAAGACGGAGCTTCTGATTCAGATGGGTATGAAATTGATGTTGTATGTACTTCTACTCCGGCTTCTGGGTGGAATATTACAAGTATAAGTTTGATTACAGACTTAAGTGGAAGCTGGACAATTAATCAAACACATACAATAACAGAACCTACACAAGATACAGAAGTTGCAGCTGACTTCGTAATAAATAAATTCGGCAATAACAGCATAGCAGACGGCACAAGTGTATTATTCAGTTGTTCGGCTACCCAAATTAAAAATAATTTGGAAGATGGTCCAATTTCAGAGAAATCATCATCAAACAGGACATTAAATATAGACTATTCTTTCCAGCAATGTGTAGATGGAAATTGTGACTTGGTGGGAAAGCGATGGTGTGGGGATAATGTATGGAAAGGCGGTACAAATTTTCAACAATATTGTTTGCATTGCAGCTATGCAGATATCACCTGTCCTGTATGTGAAGACAATACTTGTGACACAGATAACCAAAAATGGTGTGATAATGGTGACTGGTCCATAATAAATTATTGCAGCAATTGCAGCAATGTAGATTCCTATTGTGCTGAAACATGTGAAGATGGTACTTGCGATACCACAAACCGGAAGTGGTGTAATGAAGATGTGTGGGAAGAAACCAACTATTGTACCAATTGTGGGGATACAGATGCTAGCTGCTTATTTGAATGTTTAATTGATGTTTGCGACATAAAAAATAAAAAATGGTGTGATGGGGGCGTGTGGAAGCAAAATGATTATTACCCTCATTGCAACAATAAAGATTTTTATTATGGTACCAGCTGCCAGACCAGTATTTGCGATGCAATATACAATAAATGGTGCAATAACGCGGGTTATTGGCAGTCCCCGGATTATTGCGACAATTGTGAGGATTCAGATTGTTTAGGCACATGCCTCAATAATGCTTGTGATATAAATTCCAAACAATGGTGCAATAATGGAACATGGGACGATACAAATTATTGCGACAATTGCGGCACTAAAGATTATTCATGTTCAGTTGCTTGCCAGGAAAATATATGCGACACAACAACTGATAAATACTGCTTTAATGGACTTTGGAATGATACAAATTATTGCGACAATTGCGCTTTTTGGGATAGTGATTGCACAACAACCTGTGCAGAAGGGGAATGCGATACAATAAACAAAAGAGTATGCATAAACGGCGAATGGAACAGCACAACTGAAGATGTATATTGTTCTTTTTGCTCGTCTAAGGATGCAACCTGCGGAGTAGAATGCCTTAGTATAGCAGATGGTTGCTGCTTAAACACTTCAAATAATATTTGCGACATTGACTGCGCAATAAGCTTAGACCCGGACTGCGACAACTGCACTTCTGCTCAGGGAGACTGCTGTTTTCCAAAGAATGATACTATATGCGATTTAGACTGCGCTGCAGATTTTGACTATGATTGTACATCTGTTGGATGCAAAGATTCTGGAGCTTGTAAAATAGGCGTTGATTGCGAAGCTAATTCACAATGTGCCAGCAGATTTTGCTTTGACAATAAATGTGCTGAACAATGTGATGATGACATAAAAGATGGCAATGAAACAGGTGTAGATTGCGGAGGTAGTTGTGAGAAGTGCGCTAATTACAAAAAATGCGAACTCGATTCTGACTGCATATCTGATTTTTGCTCTTCGGGAACATGCTTGGAAGAAGATACCTGTGATGACGGGATTTTAGGTGGCGATGAAACAGATGTAGATTGCGGAGGGTCATGTCAAAATAAATGTCAAGCAGGACTGGATTGTAATGAAGATAGAGACTGCGAATTCGATCTTGAGTGCATCTTTAACCTATGTTCAGAAAAAATAATCGAAGACGAACTTGTTGATGAGGAAAAAGACAGTGATGAGGATGGAATTACGGATGACTGGGAATCAAAACATGGGTTGGATATATATGATCCGTCTGATGCGGACCTTGATTTTGACGAGGATGAATTAACTAATTTGCAGGAATATACCTATGGAACAAATCCAAATAAAGCTGACAGCGATAATGACCGGGTCAGCGACAAAGAGGAAATAGAAGTAGGTACAGACCCACTAGATCCCATAAGCAAGCCGGGGGGGATTGGAGGGATATTATTGACCACCCTGGTTTTGATAATATTATTCGGAGCTGGAAGTTATGTTTTTTATTATCATAAGGATTGGTTCATTAAACCTAAAATTTCAGAGCCAAGCTTTGCTCCAGCATATGCCCCCATCCCACAAAAACAGCATATTCCCAAAAAACCAATTTTAAGAAAAAATTTAGTAAAACAGAGAATAAAAAGAATTGTAGAAAAAAAGAGAGCAGAAAAAGAAAGAAAAAGAAAAAATTTTTTTGAAACTTTTACTGGAAAAAAGATGATAAAACCAGAGAAAACAGGGGCAAAACCAGAAAAAAAAACAAAAAGAAAACCTTTAATCTCTGTCGATAAAGTAAGCAAAACAAAAAAAAGTGTTAAAAAAATAAAAAGAGATGTCTTTTACAAACTAAAAAAAATGTCTGAGGAAGAGGAGGAAAATCTGAAAAGAAAACGATAATTACAATTCATACAATTTCTTTTGTTTACACAAATAAACTTAAATACTACGATTAGGCAAATTTTATCATGAAAACCAAAAAAGGGGCTGTAGGGTTACAGTTCAATTGGGTGTTTATCCTGATTGCAGGAGCTGCGATATTTCTTCTCTTTTCAAGCTTTATTGCAAGACAAAATGAGATTTCTGATGCATCTTCAAATGCTTTGATACTAAAGAGTTTAGACGCTATTTTATCTGGCAGGGAAGCCAATGCAGGCACTGTAAATGTTATAAAAATACCAGAGACAAAAATTGAATTCGGATGCAACAGTTATGCAATTGGGGGGATATCAAAACAGCTTAATGCAATAAGCGTCTTTACGCATTCAGGTTTAGAAAGCAATGAGATTGCATCTATGACCCTTGAATGGAGCATTCCGTATAGAACAGCTAATCTGATTTATTTAACAAATCCAAAGACAAGGTATATCTTTATTGGAAACTCTGATTTCGCAAGGGAAACATATGAATCAATACCTGATGAAATCAGGAGTGATGGTTACACGCAAGTACAGGCTATTCAGGATGAAGATGATGCTATAGTCAGAATAATATTTTTTGACCAAGATCCGGAGATTCCTGAAAATCTTAAGAAGATGAAAAATAAATCTGTTACTGCATTAAAAGTCAATGGAGATAAAACCAAAGGGACACTGGAATTTTTGATTTGGTCGGAGATAAATTTGTGTCTGCGGGAAAATCTTATTATATCAGAAGACCTGCATTATTTGGCGCGATTTTTACAGATAATCTTGAAATATATGGGTGCGTTATGAAAAAGTCTTTTGATAGGCTGAAGGTTGTAAGTCAAGTGTATAAGAAAAAAGTCAATAGTTTATTTGACCATTATCAAAAAAATGGGGATTCTTGCAAGGAATATTATTCTGATGAAAATATACAGGCAATTATAGATGCCGCAAGCATATTCAGCCAATCAAATATAAATGCAATAGATGAGGCTGCAAAGAATTTAGAAGAACAAAACAAGCAAGCGCAGCTTTTTTCATGCGTTGCAATTTATTAAGATGAGAATAAAAAAATCACAGGTCAACATGCTCGAAACCACCTCTGTTCTAGCAATATTTTTTGTTTTGGTCATGCTCGGGCTTATTTTTTATTCAAAAGCGCTTACAAGCAGCATAGGGATTGATAAAGAAGAAAGCATACAGTTAGACGCAATTAGGATATCCCAAAAAATCTCTTTCCTTCCAGAGCTGCAGTGCAGCCAACAAAATATTGTCAAAGATAATTGCATAGACGTGCAAAAACTAGAAGCTATGCCAGACATAATAAAAGAAAATGAAGTACATTATTTTGACCAGCTTTCTTTTAGCAGGATTGTTGTAAATGAAATATACCCCGGAGAAAATGAATGGGTCCTTTATGACAGGCCTTTAAATGATTATACTTATAAGATTGCCACAAATATGCCCATATCTATTTTTGACCCCATCGAAAATAAAAATGCCTTTGGCATAATCAATGTAGAAACTTTTTCAAAATCATGAAAATTGCAAATCAAATAGGCAAAAAAGCACAGATAGAAATAGCCGGACTAATAATTGTAATAATATTAGTGACTATTGGGATAATTTTTACAATTAAGTTCATTAACGAAGAAAAGCCAGTAGACTACAAGAAAGAGATTACACAGGCGGGGATAGCATCAAATATGCTCAATACTTTTTTAAGGACAACAAGCATCTGCAAAGAACTCTCAATGACAGAACTTCTGCAGGACTGCAGCCAAAGCAAAACCATTGCTTGCAATGAACAGGATTCCTGCGCTTATGCTGAACAGGAAGCTAAAAAAATATTCGGGAGAACACTGGAAAAATGGAATATTGGCTATGAATTCAAGGCTTTTTTTGAGGAAGAAAATCCAATATTGATTCTGGGCAAAAGATGCGCAGACAAAAAATCAAAGCTGTTCCCAATACCTGCAGGCTCTGGAGTTTTATCTGTTAAGATGGATATTTGCGGATAAGGACATCAACACCCAAAATCAAAATATTTATATATAAGTTATTATATAGAAGCAGTAGCGGAATAAAGAGGTATAATGATGAACAAGAAATCACAAGGACTTTCTGTCAATTTGATTATAATAGTTGCTATAGCTTTAATCATTCTGGTTGTTGTGATAGCCGTATTTACCGGAAGAATGGGAGGTTTTGTTGGAGGCCTGGATGAATCAAAGACATGCCAAAGTGCTTGTGCTGGGCTTAACAAAGATTCCGATGACGACGCTACTTGTACTGGCGGACAAAAATTGCCTGGAACATTTGAAGATGTAGAGGATTGCTGCTGTTTATAACCATAATCAATTTTTCTTTTGATTTAATATTCTATACAAATATTTATATATAGGTTATTGCAGGAAGAGTTATATGCTCAAAAAGAGGAATGCGCAAGGACTTTCTGTTTCTATAATCATAATGGCTGTTGTAGGTCTTATCATCCTTGTTGTTATAGTTGCCATGGTTACAGGAAAACTTGGAGGTTTTAGCAAAGGGGCAAGGGATTCTGGCACTTGTACGACTGTTTGTGGGGCTGCTGGTTATGATAATGGTGAGATAACTGATGTTGCTGATG
>MPLZ02059231.1_pt1 | contig 20674 bp, 19 predicted proteins | sample 1617311 | NCBI WGS metagenome assembly MPLZ02 (sample SAMN05944806, study PRJNA350692) | marine metagenome | biome: marine; feature: ODZ; material: water; isolation source: 160 m water sample filtered on 0.2 um supor filter | place: Pacific Ocean | collected 2012-04-08 | depth 160m m | reverse complement strand
TCACCAAACAAATCGCGTTTTATGTAAAACGCGATCGCCATAGTCTTCGAGTATTCACCGACCAAATCGCGTTTTACATAAAACGCGATCGCCATAATGTCAGCACCCTCACAACTCAAATCGCGACTTTGCGAAGTAATATCGTTCACCTCAATATCTCCTGGTTTATCGATCAAACTGTGACTTTACTGATCCAATCCGACCTGGTGAAACCATGCCAGTCAGATCGGTATTCCGTCCAGAGGCGTCATCGCTACATTTTCTTTACAATTGCTGATTTTTCTTCGCAATTTTAACAGGTAGACCTGCTGAATTTCTGCTTATATAAGGGATCATCTCAGCAACTGCTGCAGGGTTAGAAAAGATCTCGCAATAAAATCGTATCTTCTCTATCAGGCCCCGTAGACACAATATCTATCGGTATTTCGCAGGATTCCTCAATGACCTTGATATAGGCCTGAGCGTTTGGCGGTAACTGGTCAATACTCTTTGCACCAACTGTGGATTCCTGCCAACCCGGCAGCTCCCTGTAGACAGGATTTGAGTCGTCACCAGTCTTATCCTCGTAGTCAATGCAAATAGATACCTTATCAAGACCGTCCAGTACATCCAGTTTGGTGATACACAGGCCAGAAATGCTATTAATTTGAATCACACGTTTTAGCGCAGAAGCGTCAAACCAACCACAACGGCGGGGTCTACCTGTTGTCGAACCAAACTCTTTACCCTTATCCGCCAGATGGCTGCCGACCGAATCAAACAGTTCCGTCGGAAAAGGGCCAGAACCGACTCTCGTCGTATAGGCTTTTGTGATACCCAGAATATAGTCCAGATGCAGGGGACCGACACCGCATCCGCTGCCGATGGCACCCGCCGTTGTATTTGATGATGTGACGTAGGGGTAAGTACCCTGATCAATGTCAAGCAAGGATCCTTGTGCTCCTTCAAACAAGATATTGGCATCAGCCTTGCGCAGCACACTCAGTCGCTCAACGACATCGCCCACAACAGGTTCGAGTTCTTCAGCATAGACCAGCGATGCATCCAACGTCTCATTCAGATCTACCTTTTCAGAATTGAAATAGTTTACTAACACAAAATTGTGATAATCCATGATCTGTTCAAGCGATGTCTTGAAGTAGTCTGGTTTATAAAGGTCCCCAACTCGCAATCCACGACGTGATACCTTGTCCTCGTAGGCTGGTCCTATGCCACGACCGGTAGTTCCAATCGCCTGGTTTCCGCGGACATTTTCACGCATAAGATCCAAAGCAACATGATGCGGAAGTATCAGAGGACACCCGGGGCTCACCATGAGCCGCGATCTCACATCAATCCCGGTTGCTTCAAGGTTTTGAATCTCTTCGAATAAAGCTGGAACCGACAGGACAACGCCGTTGCCAATCAGACATTCAACATGGGTCCGCAGGATTCCCGACGGAATCAGATGCAAAACGGTTTTTTCACCGTTTACTACTAACGTGTGACCTGCATTGTGTCCCCCCTGAAATCGCACGACTGCCTTTGCGTCTTCAGTCAAGAGATCAACGACCTTGCCCTTCCCTTCGTCACCCCAGTGAGTACCTATAACAACTACATTACTTCCCATGGAAAACTTCTCAGTTGATTAAGTCACACAAAAACGGACACATCTCTTGACATAGACGTTTGAACGTCATCAAACATCCTTGAGTACCCATTCACCTGTTTCGTTCACAAGCTGCTTGTTACAGTCATTCGTCTCACCTTCAACAACGTTACAACCGCTCTTTCGAAGCTCTCTTATCTTCTCTCATCTCGCAGCATCATGAACCTCATCCGTTGGAGCAACACCAATTTTCTCCTGTTCGTGCCCGGTATCCTCAACAAGGCTGGACAAATACTTGAGGTCTATATCAAAACCAGTGGCACCTCTTGCCCGACCGAATACCTCTCCAACATCATCATATCGACCTCCCTTTGCTATCCTTCTCCCGGCAGGTAGCCAGCGGTCAACATTGCTCATCGAAATCTCATTACTCTATGAAAGGTCCAACGGCCCAGATTAACGCCGGGGCACTGGCTTTCTGATAACCTCGGTCCTTGAACCAACACTTATACACTGTTGCAAGTCTATTCCTCGAATCTAGTGATTTTCGACCTGAATCTAGTTAATCAGATACAAAAGACCCGTGCCCAGAACCATGCTTGAGAATCCAATCAGGCGCATGGTTTGATCATCGACTTCGGCTATCAGGGCTACCATTTCTTTCCAACGACCCGGAAACAAAAAGGGAACAATCCCCTCGATGACAAGTACTAAACATAAAGCTATCCCAAGTTCATGCCACACTGTTTATTCTCAAAATCTATTTGCAAAAAAAACCGGAGGTAACCCTCCGGTTCCAACTTCGGCATCTATCCCTAGTTTTTACTCTTGTTCATATACTTAAAGAAGTCACTTTCAGGCTGAATAACCAGAACATCTCCCTTGTTCGAAAACGTGCGTTTGTAGGCAGCCATACTTCTGTAGAACTTATAGAATTCCGGGTCCTTGGTAAAAGCTGATGCATATATCGAAGCAGATTCAGCGTCTCCCTCTCCGCGAACAATCTCCGCCAGGGAATAGGCTTCTGCGAGGATGATCTCCCGCTGCTTCTCTGCATCAGCCGTAATCCCTTTGGCCAGTTCCTGGCCTTGTGCTCTGTGTTCTCGAGCCTCGATGTCACGCTCTGTATTCATTCGGCTATAAACAGACTGACTAACCTCGGGCGGCAGATCAATCTTTTTGACCCGAACATCGACCACCTCAACACCAAGCTCTATTCTTGAGATTTCATCCAGTCGCTCGGTCAGTACTGTCATCAGTTCATCTCGCTGACCAGAAACCACCTCATGGAGACTACGCTTGCTGATCTCGTTACGCAGGCCGTTGTTGATTCGCTGTCTGAGCAGAGAATCAATACGAGTTTCATCACCCGAAGTTGATGTATAAAAGGTCTTCGCATCACTAACTCTGAATTTGGCAAACGAGTCGACAATAACGGCTTTCTTCTCAAGGGTCAGAAACCTCTCAGGTGCCGCATCAACTGATAAAACACGAGCATCAAATTTCCTCACATCATTGATGAAAGGCTTCTTAAAATGTAATCCCGGCTCGATATCATCACGAATGACCTCACCAAACTGCAGCAGTACTGCTCGCTCAAGTTCAGTGACGATATAAAGAGACTGAGAAGCAACGACGGCTAACAACAGACTTAAAAAAGCAATTACAAATCCACGAGTAGACATTAGTTTCTATCCCTTCTGCTTGCTGATCGACGGTTCGTATCAACTCTTTCATTATTGGTACTTGGGGCGTTTGAAAAATTACCACTTCGATTCGAGGTCGAGCCAGTACTTTCCATTATCTTATCCAGCGGTATATAGAGCAGATTGTTCCCGCCATCGACATCCAGCATCACCTTGGTACTGTTTAACATCACTGACTCTATAGTATCGAGATATAATCTCTCGCGAGTGACTACCGGTGCCAGTGTGTATTCGGCGTAAAGTTTATTGAATCTCTCTGCTTCACCTCGTGCTTCTGCTATAACCCTTTGTTTGTATCCTTCAGCTTCCTCAATGTATTTCTGAGCTTCACCACGCGCTTCAGGCACGATCTGATTAGCATAGGCATCGGCTTCATTGCGTACTCTGACTTCATCCTCGCGGGCTTTGATAACATCGTCAAAGGCTGCTCGAACCGCGTCTGGCGGGGCCGTCTCATCAATATTGACCTGAGTCACCTGAATCCCCGTGCCATACCGGTCCATGTACTGCTGAATACGTATTCTGACCTTATCTCCTAACTCTGCACGACCTTCTGTCAACACATCGTTCATAATTGCACCGCCCACTTCATGTCGCAGGGCACTCTCGGTAGCCTGCCTCAAGCTGACATTTGGATTTCTGACTCTCAGCAAATACTTCTCGATATCCTCAATAACGTACTGAACCGTCATGGCAACTTTGACGATATTCTCATCTTCTGTGAGCATGTCAGAATTCACCAGAATATCCCTTACCCGGGTAACGTTATCTCTCAAAACCACGTCGATTCCCGGCGGATTCCAGTGTAATCCAGGCAAAACAACCTCATCGAGGGCGTTACCGAATCTAAGGACAACACCTCGTTCCTGTTGATCAATGGTGTAAGCACCCATGAATCCCCAAACCAGCAGCAGCGCAAGCAAAAGCCAACCGAAAATCTTCCCGTTAATACGAGCAGCAGGGCTTCCGCCGCCTCCGGATGAACTACCCTTACCACCAAACATTGCCGTCAGGTTATTCCGCAGTTTGCGAAATGCTTCATCCAGGTCTGGCGGACCTTGATCATCTCTGTTGCCCCAGGGATCTTTTCCATCCTGGTTACCACCACCGGGTTCATTCCACGCCATATCAATCTCCGTTACACTTCCTATTCGAAACGCCTTCTATTTTCCCACTTTTAGCCGCAAGTGTCATACTACTTGTGTTCATGTCTCATTGGGCGAAGCTGCCACCTTCTGCCCGTCGTCGTGAGACCGGTCACTGACAGTAAGTTCGTCAATAGCCAGATCGCTGATTTCCAGTCCTGATTTACTTGCCAAACGTCGCAAGCTGTTGGCCTCGATGCGAACATGCATGTTTAACGTACCATCCGGTTCAGTTCTCTCATCAATAACTGCACCCAGAGCAAATAACTTTGCACGCATCTGTCCCTGTGATGGATGCAGATGTAGGGTGGTATCCACTATCTGTTTCGCTAACAACTCGGTCGTTACCGATACTAGACTGTCCAGGCCATTGGCTTTCAGGCTGGACAGCCAGACTCGAACCGGTACACCGTCCTCATTTCGATCAACTCTTGGCTTCTCACCCATCAGGTCAATTTTGTTGTAAACAACAAGCTGAGGGACTTTTTCTGCACCAATCTCTTCAAGTACCGAGTCTGCTTCTGCCATATGCAAAGCCCTCTCGGAAGAGGACGCATCGACAACGTGGATCAGAAGGTCAGCCTGTTTTACTTCTTCCAACGTCGCCCTGAACGCATCGACCAGACCATGGGGTAACTGTCTTATGAAACCCACTGTATCGGTAAGAATGGCTTTGCCGAGCACAGGTAATTCCAGCTGTCGCAGCGTGGGGTCAAGCGTTGCAAAAAGTTGGTCTGCCGCATGCACATCTGATTTACAAAGAGCATTGAACAACGTCGACTTTCCGGCATTCGTATAGCCGACCAGTGAAATAGTTTTTATTTCTGCTTTCTGTCTGGCTCGACGACTCTGATTCCTCTGCCGTCTGACTTTCAACAACCTGTGATTCAGGTTCTTGATCCTGGTTCTGATCATTCGCTGGTCTGCTTCGAGCTGAGTCTCTCCTGCGCCTGTTACGCCAATGGCGGCTCCCTGACCTCGACCTGAACCACCACGCTGTCGATCCAGGTGAGTCCACCCTCTCACCAGGCGAGTTGAAGCATGTTGCAACTGAGCAAGTTCAACCTGTAACTTTCCTTCATGAGTTCTCGCACGCTGCGCGAAAATGTTAAGGATCAGCCCTGTACGCCCCAGGACACGTCGTTTCAGGATTTTCTCCAGATTCCGCTCCTGCGCAGGGCTCAGTTCCTGATCGAATAGTACCAATTCAGCCTCAACGCGGTCAGCACAACCTATTATCTCGTCAAGTTTGCCGCTGCCAATATAGGTCTTTGGGTCGGGGTATCGTTTCTTGGCAGTCAACTCACCAGCTGGATACAGTCCAGAGGATATTGCCAATTCTCGCAGCTCTTCAACGGTAGAGTCCTCTGCTTCGATATGAACGAGTAGTGCTTGTGTACCGACTTCCGGTCTTTCAAAAAACAAATGTTTAACCCTGGCCGAGAATAGCGACCCTAATCTTCAGATTCCTCATTTGCCATCGTTGGCATCTTGACGTTTCTGGAAGGTACAACCGTTGATATGGCTGACTTGTAGATCATCTGATTGACACTGTTCCGCAATAAGATGACAAACTGGTCAAATGACTCGATCTGTCCCTGTAGTTTGATACCACTCACTAAATAGATAGAAACTGGCACCCTGTCTTTCCTTAGTTGATTCAAGAAAGGGTCTTGTAATGATTGCCCTTTTGACATGAGACTCTCCTTTTACCCCCAAAAATGTGGAGGACGTCGAAAACTTATCGACCTAATAAAATGTGGATCGAGGTTATGGACACCTGGCTCCGGGATTCATAACTACCACTAGTCTAATATGCTGTCTGCCTGCAGAATTTTCAAGGCCTCAGATCTCTTCGGCGAATCAATCTGTCTGAGATCCTGCCAGCTCCTGAGCCATGTGAATTGCCGTTTGGCGAACTGTCTTGTCGCCGTAATGGCCCTCTCCACCATAGTATCGTAGTCATTGTTTCCAGCCAGATAATCCCATACCTGACGGTATCCCACGGCTTTGATGGCAGGCAGCGATGGATTCAGATCGTCTCTGACGTACAGCTGCTCGACCTCTTCAACCAGTCCGCGGGTCAGCATATGACGAAATCGCTTCTCAATGGTCTGATACAGTTCTGCGCGATCTGGCGGAATTACGGCGATTTCCAGCAGCTTAAATGGACAAGGCCGCGTTGCCTGGACCTGCAACTCTGTCATTGACTTACCAGTGATTTCATAAACCTCTAGTGCTCTCTGTAGCCGCTGAGGGTCATTCGGATTGATTCTTGCTGCGGAAACAGGATCGACCACAGCCAAACGTTCATGTAAAGCAGGCCAGCCACTCTCTGCAGCAAAGTCTGCAAACTTCTGCCTGATTGTCTCATCTGCTGACGGGAGATCTGCAAGACCCTGCTTCAACGCCTTAAAATACAGCATTGTGCCGCCACTAAGCAGCGGGATCCTGCCACGGCCAACAATCTCTCTCACCAATTCAATCGCATCCTTGCGAAAATCCGATGCGGAATAGGGATGCCCCGGATCCCGAACATCGATCAGATGATGGGGAATTTCAGCCATTAACTCAGAATCTGGCTTGGCTGACCCAATATCCAGCCCTGAATATACCTGTACTGAATCGACCGAGACTATCTCAAACGGCGCCTGACGAGCCAAATCAACGGCAAGCGCTGACTTGCCGCTGGCGGTCGGGCCCATAATACAAACCGCTTTCAGTGTTTTTCCCATGTTTTTCAACTACTTAGCAGGAGTCGGCGCGTCTTCAGCTGTCTTGCAACCCGAGTATCTATCCCGCAGGTGGTGCTCGCCGCTCCCACACACTGAGTTTGGGATTTATTGACCTCGCTGAAAAAGGTGGTCCAGTTCCGAGATCGACTGTTCCGTCCAGGTTGGACGACCGTGATTACACTGACCACTTCTTTCCGTTTCCTCCATGTCACGCAGCAGCGCATTCATTTCCGGGACGGTCAGTTTACGATTTGCCCTAACCGATCCATGACACGCCATGGTCGAGAGGATTTCATCACGATGCTGCGAGACTCTGTCGGTTGAACCATATTCGATAAGATCTGCCAGCACATCCCGAATCAAAGCCTCTGCACTTTCGCTATTTAGCACTACGGGTATAGCGCGCACCATTATTGATTCATCCGAGGCTCTCTGGAGTTCCAGACCAAGCGACAGTAATTCCGCCTGATAGTCCTCAGCAGTGGTGCATTCTTTTTCACTCAAAGTCATCGTCACCGGCACCAGCAGCGGCTGCATCTTAATGCCATCACTGTCACTGGAGATTTTCATACGTTCATAGGTAATTCGTTCGTGAGCTGCATGCATATCAACGATAACCAGTCCCTTGGCATTCTGAGCAAGGATATAGATGCCATGTAACTGTGCAATGGCGAATCCGAGTGGAGGTATGGTCTCATCATCTGACGGCATCTCGGAAGGCGATTGATCAGTGTCCATGAGGTTGCTGTAGATTGCATTTTGTTCCCGAATCAATCGAACATCCGTTCTGCGAGATCCGGCGCCACGGAAGCCAATATTTGACTGGACGGGCGCCGCGGCTTGCTGGTCTGAGACGGCCGATTCCATCAGTGTTGATTCCGGCCTTATATCCGCCAGCGCTCGATGAATCGAACGAAACAGAAAGTCATGAACCTGACGACTCTCTCTAAACCGAACCTCCTGTTTCGTTGGATGGACATTGACATCAACCACTCTTGGATCAACTTCAAGGAATAACGCGAACACCGGATGTCGACCATGGTGCAGGACATCCTGATAACCCTGTTTGATCGCATGGGAGATGAGTTTGTCTCTAATATTCCTTCCGTTGACGTAGAAATACTGCTGGTCAGCCTGACTGCGGGAATGTGTTGGCAGGCCGATCCAACCATTTATGGTCATACCGGATATCCCATGCGCGGAGCTTTCCTCGTGAAGATAGACAGAACTTTCGAGAAATGGCTTCCCCAGTACCGCACCTGTCCGCCGCGCAGATTCCTTTTCCGATCTAACAGCGACATACTGGCGCAATACTTTTCCATTGTGCTGAAGGTTGATCGCAACTTGCGGGTGGCTAAGACATATTTTTCTGACAACATCTTCAACTCGCTGAAGTTCAGTTTTTTCAGTACGCAGAAAATTCCTTCTTGCCGGTGTATTAAAAAACAAATCCTTAACTTCAACGGTGGTACCTTGTGGATGAGGCGCGGGAGATACATCTGCTTGCATCGTCTCTCCTGTGACAGTGATACAACAACCATTTTCAATGGATGAAGTTGCGTTTGAGATAAGTGACAACCGAGAAACCGAGGCAATCGAAGCGAGAGCCTCACCTCTGAACCCAAGGGTAACAACTGCTTTGAGATCTTCTACGTCTGAGATCTTACTGGTTGCATGACGACTTAACGCAAGTGTTAGATCATCAGCATGAATACCGTCCCCGTCATCCCTAATCCGAATCAGCCTGGACCCGCCATTCTCCAGCTCTATATCTATCCTGCTGCAATTTGCATCCAGGCTGTTTTCCAACAGCTCTTTGACTACCGACGCAGGCCGTTCAACAACTTCTCCCGCTGCGATCTGATTCGACAGTCTGGTGTTAAGTTGTTGAATTCTGTCATTCATCATGTTGTGGGTATTTTCAGGATCTGGCCAATTCGAATTGCCTCACTGCTGAGCCCGTTAATCTTCATCAGGCTCTTGGCGGTCACCCTGTATCGGACCGCTATGCTGGAGAGTGTATCACCACTTTCAATCTCGTAAGTGGCAAGCCTGTCCGCGCCACCTCGGCTCTTCCAGGCTATGAATGAACCCGGCGGCGGATGCTCATCGACATACCGAACGACGCCTTCAAAAATCGCTTTCGCCATCTTCTTCTGGTACCTGGCAGACCTTAGTAGTTCGGCCTCGGCAGGATTTGAGATGTATCCAATCTCAATGAGTAGCGAAGGAATATCTGGGGACTTAAGAACCGCAAATGCAGCTTGCTCAACCTGTTTTTTGTGCAACCTGGTGACAGGTTTTATCGACTTCAATACGCTCTGGCCCATTTCCAGACCTTCCGCCATCCTGGCGGTCATTGACAGATCGAGCAGTAATTCAGCCAGCTGATCATCTTTATCATTCAGACTGAGACCTCCAACACCCCCAATCAGGTCAGCACGATTTTCCTTTTCAGCCAGCCACTTGGCCGCTTCGCTCGTTGCACCCTGCTGCGAAATAGCATAGACGGATGCCCCCTTCGCTTCAGCTGTTTTGAAAGCATCAGCATGAATAGAAAGCAATACGTCAGCCTGACTTTTTCGGGCTATTTCGGTACGTTTTCGAAGGCCCACATAGTAGTCACCTTTGCGAATCATGAGTGCTTTATAACCAGGTTCGTTGCTGAAGTACTCCTTGAGCCGGCTGGCAATCGCCATCACTACATCTTTCTCATAGAGCTTTCCATCACCTATCGCACCTGGATCCTCACCACCATGTCCGGCATCAATCGCAATGATGACGTCTTTCATCTGGCTTGAGATCCTATCTGACTTCGGCTCAACAGGTGCAATCTGCTGGCCAGCGGTGTAGAGATCCACTACAAGGCGGTCACCATATTGGAGAATTGGCTTTAGCGGGAAGCTTCTTGGTTTAACCTGATCTCTCAAATCAAGCACGATTCTCAGATCACTGCCACCTCTGGCCGCACTCCGTATTGCCTTAATAGGTGTATTCGTCAGGTCTATGTGGCTGAACCCGGTTTTCAGTTCAGCCGCCTGTAAGTCTATAACCAGTCTTCGAGGGTTTGAAAGTGCAAATATCTTATGTTCGACGGGCGCACTCAGGTCGAACACAATCCTGGTGCGCTCTGGAGACTGATGAACTCGAACGCTGTCTATTGATGTGAGGTTGGCCAGGCAGCTACTGGAAATACTGAGGGAAAGAAATATCGCGGCCTGATGAATCAGGCTTCCGTGTCGAGTCGCGCGCCATCCCGAACTCTTGAATATCTTTCTAATTATCATATCCCACTATTGGGTATTTAGAATCTGGCATATTTTTTTCCCGTAACCAGATTTTCCCTCGATTTGAATTTTTCTTCCTTTACCTTTAACTGCCAGTCTGATGACCAGATCACTTGCAGGAAGGTAGTCGAGACCGCGTTCTGACCATTCTATCAGACATAGCTGATCACCATCGAGATAGTCGTCGATACCAAGGTATTCTAGCTCCTCAGGATCACTTAGTCTGTAAAGATCGAAATGAAAGACCTGACCCTTTTCGAGATCGTAGGGTTCTACTATCGTAAAAGTCGGGCTTTTTACTGAACCTTCATAACCCATCGCTCTTAGAATTCCTCGAGAAAATGTCGTCTTCCCGGTCCCAAGCTGACCGTCCAGGTAGATGACACCTCTGCCTTTTATCTCGCTTGAGAGTCTACCAGCCAGTTTCAGAGTGGCTTGCTCATCTTGAAGATACGCCTCAACTATCATTCAGCAATCTTCTGATACCGGGCAGTAGATCTGTCGCTATCAAACCACGAATCCCGGATGTTTCCACATTCTGATCGGCTGCCAAAGCATGCACGACAACACCGAGTTGAGCAGCAAAACTGGGATTACATCCCTGCGCCAGCAACCCGCCAATCACACCACTCAAGACGTCCCCCATTCCGGCCGTTGACATGCCTGGATTACCGTACGGACATAATGATGTTCGCGATTCCGACTGGAGAAGTGAGCCCACCCCTTTGAGTACAACGACACCGCCATATTGCCGTTGAATTGACCGTACGATGGCAAACCGGTCGTCAGGAGTTTTTCCTTTAAGAAGACGTTTTGCTTCTCCGGGATGAGGTGTCAGTATCCAGTTACCTTTGCCGATCGATTTTTCTGCCAAATGATTGAGTCCATCGGCATCAACAACCGATGGCAAATCACTGCTGATCACTTTTTCGAATACAAGATCAGACCAATCACTCTTCCCTAATCCCGGTCCGAGTACCAGAACAGTGGCCTTTTCAAGCAACGAATCCAATTCTCCTTCATTTCTAACACCATACACCATCAGTTCAGATCGCCGAGACATCACGAGTGCAGTATGTTCCGGATGAGTCGCAACAGAAACCAACCCAGCACCGGCTCTCAGCGCAGCTTCAGCTGCCATGCCAACAGCACCTCCCATACCGACATCACCACCCGCTACCAGGACATGGCCAAAATCGTTTTTATGCGAGTTTCTTCTTCGACGTCCGAATTTTTTAATCAGGTTTCCAAAACCCAGACGATCGCAATTCGATTCAACTTCTGCATAAATGTCTTCCGGTACTCCCAGGCTTGAGAATTCCAGATCACCCACATGATCAGGGCCATCCAGGGTAAATAATCCCTGCTTCAAAGCGATAAAGGTAACCGTGACATCCGCCCTTATCGCAATCCCCAGCACGCCGCCGGTATCAGCACTGAGACCAGCCGGAATGTCTACTGCAAGAACCGGTGTGCCGCTGGCGTTGATTGATTCAATCACCTGACGATACGAGCTCCTCACTTCCCCTTCAGCACCAGTTCCCAATAAGGCATCAACTATCACGTCAATGCCATCACCTATCTCCTCCACTTCTGAAACCGAAACTATTTTTGCTGCTGAAGCTTTGCAAAAGTCGTAAGCTGCGGTGGCATCTTCAGACAGTTTGTTGACGTCACCAACGACGATAGCTTTCGTATCAAGCTTTTTTTCAGCCAACAGTCCGGCAACGATATAACCATCACCCGCATTGTTACCGCTGCCGCAATATACGTTAACCGTTTTTGCTTCTCCCCAGCGCTCAATCAAAGTATCTACACACGCCTCCGCTGCTCGTCGCATCAACGTCAGCCCAGAAATACCCCGGGATTCAATAGCAATACGGTCAAGTGCCCGAACTTGTTCTGCGGTATAGAGTGAATCTGGCAACCCTGTTGCGGTCATTGTTCTATTGGCATGTCAAAACCACCATTTTGAGCCGAAACATTGATTATAATGTATCGAGGCCTCACCAGAACCCTTATGAATCAGTCTATCTACGAAGATCTCAGTGAACATATCCATAAATGGGGTCAGTCATTAGGCTTTCAGCAGGTCGGTATCAGTGATATTGATCTTGAAATACATGAACAATATCTACACGACTGGCTGAAACAGGATTTTAATGGCGACATGCAATACATGTCCGCTCATGGTCTGAAACGCAGTCGCCCAGGCGAGTTGGTGACTGACACAAAGCGCATCATCACCGTAAGAATGAACTATTTACCTGCGGATACTTCACCCCATGAAGTACTTCGGAATAACAATGCAGCTTATGTCTCACGCTATGCCCTGGGGCGTGATTACCATAAAGTTATTCGCAGACGTTTGCTGAAGCTGTGGAAACATATTCAGGATTACCTTGCGGAATATGGTCTGAAGAATTATCGGGGTCGAGTCTTCACTGATAGTGCTCCGGTCCTTGAGAAGGCACTTGCTGAAAAAGCCGGACTGGGCTGGATCGGAAAAAACACCATGCTGCTTAACCGTGAGGCAGGTTCCTGGTTTTTTCTGGGTGAAATCTACACTGATATTCCCCTTATCGTTGATGACAACAGCGGCATAAATCATTGCGGCTCCTGTTCGGCCTGTATTGATATCTGCCCCACAAAGGCAATCATCGCACCCTATCAGCTCGATGCCCGGCTATGTATTTCGTATCTAACAATCGAATTGAGGGGAATCATCCCCGAGCATCTGCGAGAGTCTATCGGTAATAGAATTTTCGGTTGCGATGACTGTCAGTTATTTTGTCCCTGGAACAAATTTTCTCAATTCACAAACGAACCTGACTTTAATCCGAGGCATCGGTTGGATAGTGCTGCACTCCTGGAACTGTTTTCCTGGACCGAGGTGGAGTTTCTATCAAATACGGAGGGCTCGGCAATTCGACGAACAGGATATGAAGGATGGCAAAGAAACATTGCCATCGCACTTGGTAATGCGAACTACAACGAAAGAATCACTCATGAGCTAAATGAAAGAAATCGAGTAGCGTCATCTATGTTGATTGAACACATTGACTGGGCGTTAAAAAAACAGACAGAAAAACAGGCTGATCAGGAAGTCAGTTTAAAGAATAACTCACGATAGTATTTAAGTTCTTCGATGGACTCTCGAATATCGTCAATGGCCCGATGTGCACCTTTTTTTTCAAAACCGCTGTGAATATCAGGTCGCCATCTGGCTGCAAGCTCTTTGATCGTGCTGACGTCCACACTTCGATAATGCAGGTAATCTTCTATATCTGTCATATAGGCATGCAGGAATCGCCTATCCTGACCAATGGTATTCCCACACAATGGGGACAGACCCGGCTCCACATGTTGTTTGATAAAGTCCAGCGTCATGGCTTCAGCCTGTGATTCGGAAACACCCTCGGTCTTGATCTGGTCAAGCAGACCAGAACTGGTGTGATGGGTCATGTTCCACTCATCCATTCCGTCCAGAAGCGCCTGATCCTGCGATATCACCACGATTGGACCTTCCTTAATAATATTAAGTGAAGAGTCTGTGATAATGGTGGCTATCTCAATGATCCTATCAACGCTGGGTTCAAGCCCAGTCATTTCGAGATCCATCCAAACCAGGTTTTCAGAATACGACACGTATTCTCCATAGTGACACTAGAGTAGGCTATGTTAACCAATTTTCTAATCGTCGTCTTTGCGATAAATAGAAGAATTGTAAGCCTGACGTAAGTTATTTCGTCAGTCTTCGCGCGAACCTGCTGCCCGCGCTACTCTTCCAACCCGGATCAGTTGCCTTCTGTGCATCATTCCACTGAGTTACAGTAGAATGCAGCTTTCAAGGATCAACGGACACCAAGTGATACCGCTTATCATCGAACCTGAAACACTATCGACACTGATGACTGACCAGGATCTGTTACTGATTGATCTTTCGAAATCAGAAAACTATCAACGGTCGCATATCGAGGGTGCCGTACATGTAACGCCGCAGGAGTTGGTCTCAGGCGTGAAACCCGCGACTGGCAAACTGCCCACAATAAAACAGCTATCAGTGTTGTTTTCACGAATCGGCTATCGACCGGATCAGCATATTGTTGTCTATGACGACGAAGGTGGTGGCTGGGCCGGTCGATTTATCTGGACTCTGGATGTGATTGGTCACACACGACTGTCCTATCTCAATGGCGGTATTCATGCCTGGACGGCAGCGGACTTACCTGTCACTGCCCTGGTACCTGACGTAAATCCCACAGAAGTCACATTTGCAGTTAATACCGATTTCATCGCCACCAAAGCACAGGTTCTGGCCGGCCTGGAAGATCAAAACACGGTTATATGGGACGCCCGCACTCCCGAGGAGCATGCTGGCACCAAGGTGGTTGCTGCCCGGGGTGGTCGCATCCCTGGTGCAATCAATCTCGAATGGACTCGAGCAATGGATCCAAACCAGCAATTGCGCATTCGTGAGGACATCGCTCAAATGCTGGACTCTTGCGGCATCACCGCAGAAAAAAACATTATTACCCACTGCCAGACACACCATCGATCTGGTTTTACCTACCTGATCGGCAAGAGCCTTGGATATCATATTCGAGCCTATGACGGTTCATGGTCGGAATGGGGCAATGACCCTGACACACCGATAGAATCGGACCTATAAGATTGTTTATCCTTCTCCAGCGACTGATACCTCAGCATTTGCTTTCGCGCTTTGTTGGGCTATTTGCCAACAGTCAAATTAACTGGGTAAAGCACCTCCTAATCCGCTTCATTGTCAGCAAATATCATGTTGATATGAGTGAAGCACTGGAACCGGATATGGATAGGTACAACTGTTTCAATCAATTCTTCACACGTAAACTCAAACCCGAATCGCGACACATATCAGGACAATTCTGCTCACCAGCAGATGGCAAGGTTTCTGCCAGTGGTTCAATCGAGGCAAACATGATATTTCAGGCCAAAGGTATCAGCTATTCACTAGAGAAACTGCTGGCTACAAAGGATGTGTCGAATTATGTGGACGGCAGTTTCTTCACTGTCTACCTGTCACCAAAAGACTACCATCGCGTTCACTGCCCGAAAGGCGGGAGACTCACAAAGGTTCGCTATATCCCAGGATCTCTCTTTTCTGTGAATCAGAAGACAACTGAAGAGGTAACGGATCTGTTCGCTGCCAATGAAAGGATGGTCATGGAATTCGATCTGACAGATGGCAAGATGGTCGTGATCATGGTTGGTGCAATGATTGTCGCAGCGATCCAACCGGTGTGGCGAGACCAGCCCTATACGGCAAGGGCAGCCATTGAGGAGATTTTCGATCCACCAACTCCATTTAATATCGGCGATGAACTGGGTCAGTTTCAGATGGGCTCAACAGCAATCATATTGCTGGATAGGAAAGTTAACTGGATAAAACCAGCTGGCGCCGAAATCAGAATGGGAGAACCCATCGTTCCTGAAAGTTCTGCTGAAAGCTAAAGCATGACTTCGAATTGCTGATTAATCTCACTTTCGCTAAACCCCAGCGTTCGACCAAGGCTCATAGATATGTTCTTTCTCTGAATCAATCATAAACGTATCGGCTCGCCCTACTAATGCAGGTCTTTAGAATCAAGACTTTGAATTCATCGCCTATCTATCGTCATCATCATCGTGGCCATTTCATTACTATCCAAATCACCGTCTGCAATTGATACCGACGCAAGGCAGTGACATAGAGTATTTTTCTCTTGTTTTTCTCTTATCGTTGCCGTTCATGATTTCCGTTGCCTGCTTTTATTTGCTTCCAGTCGGATTTTATACTCTTTCGTACCGGATCACTCACTGACCCTGGTACTATGCATCAGCAAATGGAAAGTTAAGTACCTCGTCCAGGGATGACTTTCCGGTAAGTAACATTATCAACCGATCCAGACCAACAGCCACGCCGGTGCACACAGGCATCTGAGCCATCGCGCTAAGCAACCTTTCATCGGCGTCAATAATCGGTAGATTTCGACCCTTTCTTATTCTGTTGTCTCGTTCGATCCGAACCCGGAGCACACTTGCATCGGTCAGTTCATCATAACCGTTCGCCAGTTCAATACCTCGCCAATATAATTCAAATCTCATAGCGACATCATCGCCATCTACTGCCTCAACCTTTGCGAGCGATGCCTGGGATGCCGGAAATTCGACGACATATTGCGGTTGTTGAAAACCCGGTTCAATCCCTTCAGAAAACAGTAAATCCCGCATATCATCATCCACGCCTTCGTCATTGACCGGAATATGGTGACCCAGATCAGGAAATTCTCGACTCATCACTTCTGCCAAGTGACGGGTATCAGCCTGATGAGGATTCACTGCGAATCGGCGTAAAAACAGTTCCTTGAATGAATGGCGCTCGGGATCCTCGAATACAACATCAAATTCCTGGCAAAGCAGTGCGATCAATTCACTCAATTCATCCATCAGTTCAGTCAATCCAAATCCTGGCCGATACCACTCAAGCATGGTGAATTCTGGATTGTGATACCTGCCGGATTCTCCTGCTCGAAAGGCAGGACAGATCTGATAAATCGAGCCAGTCCCCGCCGCGAGTAATCTTTTCATCGCAAATTCCGGTGATGTCTGCAAAAAGTAGGTCTGACCATATTCATTGAGTTTGAAGCTGCTGATATGAGGGTCAGTGACACTTCTTGCACCAAGAACAGGTGTGGTCACTTCGAGAACCCGCTTTTGCGCAAAGAATTCACGAATCAGGGTCAGCATCCTTGCCCGGTTCTGAATCAGAGAAATGGACTGAATACTCACGCTAAGAATATCCGCTATGAACTTCGTTGCAGGCTATCGGTTGTTTCTGGAGCAATCAGGACTTGACCCGATTCTGGTACTCGCCAGTCCGAGTGTCGATGCGCAAAATTTCACCCATATTGATAAAAAGCGGTACTTTGACGACAGCACCTGTGCTTAAAGTAGCGGGTTTGGTTCCTCCCTGCGCAGTATCCCCTTTTAATCCTGGATCCGTATCGGTCACTTCCAGCTCGATAAAATTGGGTGGCGCGACACCGATGGGATTGTCATTCCATAGGGTAACAACATAAGTTTCGGTCTCTTTGAGCCATTGCAGACAACCCGCAACCGCTTCCTTGCCCGCACCTAACTGATCGTAACTGCCGTCTGTCTTCATGAAATACCAGTGCTCACCATCGTTGTATAGGTACTCCATATCCTGTTCCATCACATCAGCGCCCTCGATGGATTCGCCGGACTTGAACGTACGCTCCCAAACACGGCCAGAAATCAAGTTGCGCAACTTGACTCGATTGAATGCCTGTCCCTTCCCCGGTTTGACAAATTCATTCTCCAGTATCGAGCACGGATCATTTTCCAGCATCACCTTGAGGCCCGATTTGAATTCATTGGTTGAATAAGTCGCCATCAATCTTCTCTTTCGTCAACATGCTTAGAGCTATAATACCGTTAACCGATGTGAGTTGGCAGGTTCTTTCCCGGTGCGATCTCAACACGACTGTTTGAAGTTAACATTTTGCCTTATTATTATTTCCCTCTTCAGGATACGTAACTCACTTCAAAGCTGGTGAAAAAGGAAGGTCGCACCATATCTGCTACAGTATGCCGGTTACCAGATCTGAAGCGGAATGAGTACAAAAAACCCGTTAGATTGCTGATTCTGGAAAAATCCCAGAATCGGGCGGAAGAGCTCATTGCATTGCTGCGCATAGCGGGGCGGGCGACGCGTGCTGGCGATTGTCATCCAGGTCCACGAGAATGATGCAACTTCATATATCAAGAATGCTGCAAACTTCAGCAAGGGTCTGGGCCAACTGCACTGCAAACTGTTAATCAACCATTTCGGCTGTTCTCTGAATCCTTTCACACTCCTGAAGCACCTGACACCAGATTTTATCTAACCGGACGGCTCCTTCGCCCAGGAAATCGAAAGCACTGAAGAGAAGAAAGAAGAACTGACCAAAATGGTGAATTCTCTGCAATCCGCTGGCGTACTGGTAGCCATCGCAGGAGTTGAAGACCCGATGGTATTAGCCACTCTCTGGCGGACAGGGATTAATTTTATTCAGGGCTACTATATTTCGCTGCCACTCGATACCATGATGAAGAGAGAAGGAGTACGACTTCGCTTCTGAAGATCTGTAACGCAAAGATAGATTACCGCTGACTCAGCTTACTGGCATCTCGATCTCTGATTCCCATCAGGTAAAGGATGCTGTCCAGACCAAGCGTCGAAATAGATTGTTTAGCATTCTCTTTCACAATAGGTTTTGCATGGAAAGCAATACCTAATCCAGCTGTGGCCAACATTGCCAGGTCGTTAGCACCATCCCCGACTGCAATAACCTGCTCTAACGAAATGTCCTCCTGTGCCGCAAGATCTTTAAGTAAATGAGCCTTGGCTGCCGAGTCCAGGATTGGTTCATGCACATGACCAGTCAGTTTCCCATCTACAATTTCCAGTTTATTGGCATGTACATAATCAATACCTAGCTTCTTCTTAAGATGATCAGCAAAATAGGTGAAACCACCAGAAAGAATAGCGGTTTTGTATCCAAGTTGATTCAGTGTCCGGAAAAGGTGTTCAACACCCTCAGCCAGAGGCAGGTTCTTCGCCACTTCCTGCAATGTCGATTCTGGCAATCCTTTTAAGAACCCTACTCTTTCACGCAGGCTCTCCTGAAAATCCAGTTCGCCGTGCATGGTTCGCTCGGTCACGAGCAAAACTTTGTCGCCAACACCGGCAAGTTTTGCCAGTTCATCGATGACCTCTGTGGTTATCAGCGTTGAATCCATATCGAAGGCAACCAATCTTCGGTTACGACGAAATATGCTGTCCTCTTGCACCGCAATATCAATGTCCTGATCCCCACAGACTTCCATCAACTGAGCCCGGAACGCAGTCGCATCCTCAGGTTCTCCTTTCAAAGAAAATTCGACACAGGCTTTTACGGTGTCGTCCTCAGTGACCAGTGGAACGCGCCCGGATAACCTCACGATCGCATCGATATTCAAACCATTGGCAGCAATCACCCGACTAACCTGGGCAATATGATCCGCCTTAATTTTTCGTGCAAGCAACGTCAGGATGAATCTGGAACGACCGTGTAATTCAACCCAATCCTCATAGCTGGCACTATCAACTGGGCTCAGTTTTGCCGTCACTCCCAACTCATCTGCACAAACTGCCACCTCGTCATCAATCGAGCTGACACCCTGTGGAATGTTGATAAGAATTCCCAGGGACAGGTGATTGTGTATTACGGCCTGGCCAACATCCAGGATGTCAACATCGAAAGTGCTTAACACTTCAGTAATTGCCGCGGTCAGACCAGGTCTATCTTCACCAGATACATTCAGGAGCACGATCTCGGACACAAAAATTCTCTGTTTGTAAACAAGATCTTATTATCCGTCATTCCTGCCTCAAATAAAAAGCATGGCATCCCGAACAATAGGTATACTCTGCGATTTGGTACCAAATTTGCAATATCACTATGAGTTTGAGAAAAACACAAGGCCCAAGAGTTCGTACTTTATCAATCGTACTGTTGCCGGTCCTGTTAAGTGCTTTAATTTCAACTTATCTAATCCATTCCGTGACAACAACTCGGCTCCAGGATCAGAGCAATCAATACAGCCAGTCTATCTGTGACTACCTGGCAATCTCAGTTGCCGATCATCTCATTAACAACGATTTCCTCAGTCTGAATATCCTTTTGACGGAGCTGCTCAAGGAACAATCGTTTGGTTTCGCCTCGGTCTACGACACCAGGGATGAACTTCAGGCACAAGCCGGAAAAAAAATTAGTAATTCGAAAATCTTCACACAACAAGTCACGTTTCAAGACTCGATCGCCGGTTATGTACAGGTTGGATTCGACCAGCAGGTTATTCAGACTCAGATCTATGAAGCTCTGAGAATGTCCCTGGCTCTGCACGGCGTTTTGGTGCTAGTTCTGATGCTTATCGGATGGCTGTACAGCGATCTTGTCTATCTATGGATCATGCAACCACCCAAAACGACTGACGTTATGGATGATATTCAGGAAGAAAATCCGTCGTTTAATGTGATCGAAACATCATCGACAACAATCCTGGTAGTAAAAGTACGTCCAACTCGCCTTCTTGCTGCACACTATGACAGAATAGAACAGGCACTGGCGCTGTATGGGGGTGATAT
>MPLZ02155358.1_pt1 | contig 20918 bp, 22 predicted proteins | sample 1617311 | NCBI WGS metagenome assembly MPLZ02 (sample SAMN05944806, study PRJNA350692) | marine metagenome | biome: marine; feature: ODZ; material: water; isolation source: 160 m water sample filtered on 0.2 um supor filter | place: Pacific Ocean | collected 2012-04-08 | depth 160m m | reverse complement strand
CGCTTGCAAGTTTTTTAACCATCTCATTAAAAGAATTCACCAAAATACCAATTTCATCCTTTCCGGCTCTTGGTATATGAATGTCTAAATCACCCTCTGCAACTGACCTTGTTCCTTCTTCCAGTGATTCTATGGGCTCTACTAAATTCTTAGAAAATTCGATGGAGCCGTATATTGTAAGCAACAATGCCAACAAAACAACTAAGGCTAGAGTAAACATATAACTATATTGAAGAGGTATTCTAAGAAAGGTTAGACGTCCGTATTTTGCGTAGGTTTGCTCAACTGATTCAGCCATCATGCTCAACGCTGGGTCCACGCTAAATATACTCTGGAGATATAATGGTATCTCGTTTGAAGAAAGCCCCAATATAGGCACCAATACCCGGATTAAATATGCCCCTTCAGAAGAAGCATCAAGATTTGTCCATGATTGTTTACTGTCTACTTGGATAATTTCTGCTTTGGTAGGAAGCCTAGGGTTTAAACCGCTTAATGTTTGAGTGCTTTGTCCTATAATCTGTAGCTCTCTATTTAAGACCAACAGCTCTAAAGCCAAAGAGCTCTCTCTAAGTGTATGAAGTTGTTGGTCTATCTCCTCAATACTTGTGAGCTTGAGTGACATGTTTGTTGATTTAAATAATCCTTCCTGAATTTGCTCATCGAGCGCAGAGCGCCCTAGCATAAGCGCATTAGTAAGCCCTGTTTCTACTTCTGCATCAAACCAAACATCAATTCCTTTATTCATAAAATTTGTTGCAAAGAAAAAAACTACTGCGATTGGAATAACAGAGAGCATCCCAAAAACCAGGGTCATTTTTAAACGTAGTTTGGCGCCCAGTTTGTTTTTTTTATAATCGTTAACCAGTTGCCTGCCGCTCACTGCTACAAGCACAAACAACACAAAGAATGAGACCGTGTTGACCATTAAAATAGGTGTTTGCAATCTATTAAATTCTTCCGGGTTGTCAGATGCAAACATAAGAGCCAATAAAGAAAAGGCACTTAATCCTAGCAGTAAAAAAATGATTCTTTTTGTTATTTTTTGCTTTATTTGAAAAGTGGCCATTGGATTTGTTCTGTTTGAAAATCTAAACTATCGCGCCAAAAGGTTAGGGTTTTAATCCACTGTGGGACCCCTTGGGCTTTAATGCTAGCCGATAAAAAAACCTGATAGCTCTCATCAATATTAATCAATGAATCGTCCAACACAGGAAATTTATTGATGGTGCCCAGATTACTCAGGGTTGTTTCAATGGTTGGGTAAGATGTTTCTCTTCCGGTGTTGGTGTTTAAAACAGTGTACCTCTGAGTAAAGGCGTTGTATTTGATGGTGTAGTTTTGACTCAGTTGGCCAATTTCTTGATCAACCCGCCAAGGTTTAATATTAACAATGAGAAAATCAAGGCCAATATCAAAAACCAAACCAGAGTTTAAAGCTTGAAGGTAGGCTCTATCAAAAGAAAATTCTATATTGATATCAGAATAATAAACCCCTTCTATTAAAAAAGATTCGCCTTTTATTAGTTTAACGGGCTGTGCATAAACGATGCTTGTGGTAAATAGAAAAACCACTAACGCCACAACCATATATCCTTTGATTTTATTAATGTTGTTTTTCATATCGGGTTAAATAGTTTATTAGAAAACCATCTATTATTACCAGTATGTGTTTACCAAGAACACAGGATTTGCTAGATCACTGGCCTAGAGTTTTTCCTTCATAAGCAAAGCCTTTGCAAAAATCCAGTGCCGGCATTTTTTTTCTACCTTCTAGTTGCACGCTTATTAAGGAAAGCATTCCATCGCCTGTGGTGACTAGTATTTCGTTTGATGAAGTCTTGATGATAGAACCAGGCTTAAGGGTATCATTGGTTTGCTTGCTTAGTTTAGCGTCCCAAATACGAAAGTTCTTTTGTTCTAGTATAGAGTGCGCAATTGGCCAAGGGTTGAATGCTTTGATTTTTTTCAAAATCTCTGGCGCTGGTCTTGTCCAATTAATAATTGCGTCTTGTTTTGTAAGTTTTGGTGCATACGTTGCTTTTTGGTGTTTTTGTTCATTAGGAAGTAAATTTTTATTAACTATCTCTACAATATTATCTGTGATTAACCTTGCAGACATATTCGCCAGACGACTTGATAAAGCCAGCGCGTTTTCTTCTGGGTCTATAAATGTTTCAGCTACAGCAAAAACAGGACCAGCATCAAGCTCAGAAGTCATTCTAATTAAACTGATTCCTGTTTTGGTATCGCCGTTTAAAATAGACGACTGGATAGGGGACGCACCTCGCCATAAGGGCAACAAAGAGGGGTGGACATTTATTGATTCGCAATGTGGAATATCTAGAATTTTTTGTGGGATTAAACCAGCGTAAGCAATTGTTATTAAGAGATCAGGGGACAGGTTTTTAATTGTTGCAAAAACATTTTCTCTATCTAATGACTCAAAATCTAGTAGTGTTAATCCTACCTTTTCAGCAAATTGTTTAACTGGGTTCTTGGTTTGTTTTAACCCTCTTCCAGCTGCCCTATCAGGTTGGGTCATAACGGCGACAATTTGGTAGTCTAAATTATTAAGTCTTTTAATTGTCGGCACAGAAAAAGCTGATGCCCCTGCAATAATAATTTTAATAGAGGCCGCTTTCATTCACACAATCCCTCATTTATATTATTCTCGCATTGTTTTGCTTTTCTATTGCAGCTGCTTTTTTTTGTTTTTTTATTTTTTTTCTAATCCTTTGTAGTTTTACATCAGAAATTTGATCGATAAAAAGCTTGCCGTCTAGATGGTCTATTTCGTGCTGGATACACACGGACAAAAGCCCATCAGCGGCAAAAGAGATTTTCTTTCCACGTATAGATTCCGCCCTAAACATAATACTTTCAAAGCGTTTGATGTCTGCTTTGATATCTGGAACAGAAAGACAGCCCTCGTTGCTATCTACGCTCCCTTGATGTGAATCGATAACAGGATTAACAAAAACTAATGGCTCGTCCCTATTTTCAGAGATATCTAAAACAATGAGTCGAATGGGTTTGTTAACTTGCGGAGCCGCAAGACCAATCCCTTGTTCTTTATACATGGTGGCCAACATATCTTTAGAAAATCGTATTAACTGGTCATCAAAATCATGGACAGGTTTTGATTTTTTTCTGAGCCTTTTGTCTGGCTCTGTAATTACCTTTAGTGTCTTCATAACCACAACATACCACTGAAAATTAATAAAAGAGTCACATGATAGCACTTAGAAGACTAGTCTTATCAGCTCTTGAGAGCAATCGTTAGAAAAGAATAAAAAAATAAAAATGTTTGACCTATTGCTTCTTTTCGTACATTCTCAACGAAACCAACCACTATTTCCTTGTTATATGAATCATAAAATGAAAGAGGCCTTCCTGGATGTGCTGCTTTATTTGTTTGAGTATTATTCAGAAGAGCCTGGTTTAAGCAAAAGCAACGAAACCCAGATTAGAAACGAGCTTGTACTGGCTGGTTTTAAAAAAGATGCTATTGAGCACGCGATGGACTGGGTTGATGTGTTTAACAAATCACCCAACAAGATTAATATTAAAAAACCAAAAAAATACTCAGTTAGAATTTTAAGCGACAGTGAAAAATCTTTGATTAATGAAGAGTGTCAAAACTACATTACAAGACTTGAAAGATTTGGGCTGTTACCACCCTTAAAGAGAGAAGTGCTCATTGATAAACTGACAAGTATTGGTTTTGAGCCTTTGGATATTGAGGTGGTAAAAGCCCTGAGTATTTTAATGCTTTTCCAAGAACCAAATATTGACGTGAAACTAAATACCATAGAGGGAGACGCTTTTTGGGAATCCCCCTCTAAACTGAACTAAATAAAAAAACAATGGACTATATTATAGCCGCGCACGTCGCGGCTTGTTTATAGAATAATAAAATGACAAAGCTTGTTATCGTTGAGTCGCCCGCTAAAGCAAAGACCATACAACAATACTTGGGTGGTGATTATAGAGTTTTAGCCACTATTGGGCATATTAGGGAATTACCAAAAAAAGATGCTATTGACCCAGCAAACAATTATGCAATGACTTACATCACCATCCCTGGAAAAGAAGAAGCCATTAAAAAAATAACTGACGCACTAAAAGATGTAGAGGAAGTTATTCTGGCTACTGACCCTGACAGAGAAGGTGAGGCCATCGCCTGGCATGTCTCTGAGCTTTTAAAAACAAAACACGCTAAAAAAATTAATGGAAAAGAAATTAAAAGAGCTGTGTTTTATGAAATCAGTAAAGAGGCGGTCAAGGATGCCGTTTCTAAACCTCGGGACATAGCCCTGGATTTGGTTGAATCACAAGAAACAAGAAGGGCTTTGGATAGACATTTTGGGTTTACCCTATCCCCTCTTTTGTGGCGACTTTTTCCAAGCAACAATCACTCTGCAGGAAGAGTGCAAAGTCCGGCATTGCGGATGATTGTTGAAAGGGAAAAAGAAATTGAAGCGTTTGTGCCTCAAGAATATTGGACGGTTGGCGCCCTGTTGCAAAAAGAAGAAAAAATAGATGTAAAACTAACCTTGTACGAAAACGAGCCCGTAAAAAAATTCACTTTTGTGTCCAGCGCTCTTGTTGAGAGCGCTACCACAAAACTGGAAACTGGTTGCAAAAATGGCATGAGAGTAGCTTCTGTTGTGAACAAGCAAATAAAGCGTGGTCCAAAAGCACCGTTTAGAACCTCGGTGCTAATGCAACAAGCATCAGCTAAATTTAGTTTTACTCCTAAAGATACTATGAGATATGCACAATCACTGTTTGCAAGGGGAGACAAGGGTGATGGATTGATTACATATATAAGGACTGACTCTATTGAAATTGATAAAACTAAACTGCCTTTAATTCAACAAAAAGTTGTTGCTCTTTACGGAGAAGATTTTCTTGAAAGAAGAAAGTTTAAAAACAAAAAGGAGGCAAAAAATACTCAAGAAGCTCATGGAGCTATAACGCCGGTTGATATAAATATATTACCAGACAGCTTAAAAACACAACTGAGTGACAATGAGTTTAAGCTTTATAGTTTAATTTGGGAAAGAACTATAGCTTCCCAAATGAAGGATGCTATTTTTGAACGAACGACTATCGAATTTGTGCCCAACGGTTTGCCCGACTTAGCTTCCTTTGTTTTTTCTGAACAAAAACTGCTCTTTCCAGGTTATCTTCTAGCAACAAAAGAAGAGGTGCGTAACAAAAAACCGCCCAATATAAAGGAAGGGGATGTTGTTGATTTTCTAAACCTGACCAAAGAGCAGCATTTTACGGAGCCACCACCAAGGTTTAATGATGCAAGCATGATAAAAGCCCTTGAGGAAAAAGGCATTGGCAGGCCCTCAACCTATGCGGGTATCTTATCTAGGTTGCTAGACAGGGCCTATATAATCTCAACCCAAAGAAGGTATGAGCCTTCTGATATGGGCAGACTCGTTAGCAACTTCTTGAATGGAAGCTTTGCTGATTACATCAATGACGAGTTCACTTCAAAAATGGAGAATAATTTAGATGCTATATCTAATGGTTCCAAAAGCAAAAAAGACGTCTTGGATCAATTTTGGTCGCCTTTAGAAGAAGAGGTGGCAACAGCAGGAAAAAAATTAACAAGGAGAGACGTGAACCCACAAAGATTGCTTGGCACAGACCCAGAAGTTAACAAGCCTATTTTTGCTCGGATGACAAAAAACGGCCCCGCTGTTCAGAGGGGGGATATAGATGCCGGTGATGATCCCGAATGGAGAGCTCTTAAAAAAGGACAAAAGCTTTTTTCAATTACATATAAAGAAGGTCTGGATTTGTTTAAAGCAACCGACAGTATTCTTGGCACCCATCCAGATACTAACGCACCGATAATTGTTAGAGAAACCCGATTTGGCCCAGTGGTTCAGCTTGGAACCAATGAAGATGGAAACAAACCAAGATATGTGAGTCTTATAAAAGGGGAGAATATGGAAGAGGTGGGCCTAGAAAGAGCCTTACAATACTTAAGCTTGCCAAGAGATGTTGGCAAGGACCCAGAATCAGGCGAAACTATTTTTGCTACCATGGGCCCCTATGGACCTTATCTCAAAAGAGGATCCCAAAATTTCTCACTTCGAAAAGGCTGTGATCCTTTTACAGTTGGATTGGATGAGGCCTTGACTAGCATTGCTAGCAAAAAAGGCAGCACAAACATCAAGGAGTTTGAAGATTCAAATATTAAAATTAAAGAGGGGCGCTGGGGGCCTTATATCACCAATGGAAAATTGAATGTTTCGGTGCCCAAAAATACAGACCCAAAAACCCTCACTGAAGAAGACTGTCTTGCTCTTTTGGACGCAAAACAGAAAAAAAACAAAAACAAGAAGAAAAAGAAGAGGTAATTATAAAATACACAGGACATGAATCATGTTTTCTTCTTCTGATTATAAAAATATACATGACGTATTGATCCATGGAGGGTTAATAGCTTTCCCAACAGAGTCGATATTTGGGCTAGGATGTGATCCTGGGAATAAAAAAGCTGTAGAGAAATTAAAAAGAATTAAAAACAGACCTCAGGAAATGGGCTTTATCCTGCTCACCCCAAATCTGGCAACCATATCCCAATGGATTGACCCTGATAAAAAACAAACCGAAATAATTTCCGCGCCTGTACAGCGGCCCACAACCTATATTGTGCCGGCCAGTAAATCAGTACCTCCTTGGCTTACCACTAACAACACATTAGCGATCCGAATAAACAAAGATCCAATTATCCAAGGTTTGTCGGATATGTTGGGTCTTCCAATTATCTCGACCAGTGCAAACCAGCACGGCAAAACACCTTGTCAGTCTGCTAGTGAGGTTCAAAAAACTATGGGCCCTCTGCTGGACTATATTATTGAAGGAGAGAAAGGTTCCTTTGGGCGCCCCTCCACAATTATTGACTTATGTTCTGGAAAAACCATACGTCCTTAATTGTCAGCCACGACAAATAACAGCTATACTCATTAAAACCTTTCATAGAGCATATATATGGATAATTATGGCGTTATAGGGAATCCGATCAAGCACAGCAAATCCCCAGAAATCCATCAATTGTTTGCCAAACAAGTTGGGCATGACATTTTATATCATCGCCTACCAGCAACAGGTGAAAGTTTTACTAGTGTGCTTGAGGAGTTTTTTAAAAAAGGAGGGAAAGGGTTAAACATCACGCTTCCTTTTAAAGAAAAAGCCTTCAGGTTTGCTGATTCATGCTCGGATAATGCCCAATCCTGCGGCTCCGTAAACACGCTAACCTTTTCTGAGGATGGAAGAACTCATGGAGATAATACGGATGGTATTGGCCTCATTAATGATCTAAAAAATAATGATGTGCTGTTAGAAAACATAAAAGTTCTCATACTGGGCGCCGGGGGGGCAACCAGAGGCATAGTGCCTGTATTATTCAATAATAATGTAGGCTCTATTGCTCTGCACAACCGAACCATGGAAAAAGCGGAGTTGTTACAGGAAGAATTTATGCCTATTGGAACAATTGAGCCTTTATCTTCTGATGGTCTTGCCGGTGGTTTTGGTTTGGTGATTAATGCCACATCAGCGAGCCTGGATGGGGTTGTTCCAGATATTCCTGACAGTGTTGTCTCAAATGCCGTCTGTTATGACCTTGCTTATTCTTATGGAGAGACGCCTTTTCTAAATTGGGCAAAAAAAAATGGCTCTGCTAAAAACTTACAGGGTTTGGGTATGTTGGTAGAACAAGCCGCTGAGTCCTTTTTCATCTGGCGGGGAGTGAGGCCTAGAACCTCTGAGGTTGTAGATAAACTCCGATCTGAGCTACTAACCTAATCTTTGCACCAGACTGCGTAAACAGTTGAGTAGTTTTCTGCAATCTCAGAGAACGCAAGCGCTGCTTCAAACAATTCTTTTTGTTTTTGTTCGTTTTTAGGTTTTTCTTTGTCGAGTCTCTCAACTTCTTTAAACAAGTAATCTGCGATGCCCAACGCTCCTCCTATGCCTTCTTTGGTTTCATTACAGGCGTTCTCATCAAGCAAATCATGATCGCCTGCAAATAACAGAGCTCCTGGCAGACTCAATAAACAAATCAAAATACTTTTTTTCATACTAATATCTCCAGTCACTACTAATAAAAAGATTACTTACATTATACTGCTAGCATATATGAAAATTGCAAGCTGGAACGTAAACGGCATCAGGGCCAGAGTAGAACACGTCAAACATTGGTTAACGATATCTCGTCCTGATATTTTAGCATTACAGGAAACGAAAGTGGTCGATGATCTTTTCCCTTTTGATGCTTTTGAATCCATTGGATATCAAGCGGTGGTGTTTGGCCAAAAAGCATATAATGGCGTTGCTTTACTAACTAAAAACAAAACCCCCAACATCACCCGAGGTATGGATGGTTACCAAGACGAGCAAGCCCGTGTAATCTCAGCAGATTATAAAGGTATTCGAATCATTGATGTTTATGTTCCGAATGGACAAAGCGTGGGTTCCGAGAAATTTGCCTACAAAATTGAGTGGTTTTCACATCTTCATCGGTTGATAAAACAGTCTTTTCAAGCCAATAAAAATCTTGTGGTGTTGGGTGATTTTAATATTGCCCCAGAAGATATAGATGTTTACGACCCGGAAGTATGGAAAGACAAGGTGCTCTGCAGTGATCAAGAAAGAACATGCTTGCGGTCTCTTTTATCTCTAGGCTTATCCGATAGCTTTAGGCTATTTGAACAACTAGAAGAGCAATACAGCTGGTGGGACTATAGAGCAGCAGCTTATCGTAGGAAGATGGGGTTGAGAATTGATTTAATTCTCCTTTCAGCTCCTTTGGTAAAACACTGTGTTTCGAGCACTATTGACGAAACCCCTAGAGGGTGGGAAAAACCTTCTGACCACACACCAGTGCTGGTTGAAATTGACACTGGTTGATATCTAGATTACTGACCCAGGAGCGTTTCGCTTCATTATAAAGAATCTGATTTTCGTGTAAAATTTAGAAGCTTAATAGTAATATTGCTTAAGAATAAAACGGAGGGTAAATCATGGCAGAAGCAGTAATAGTGGATAGCGTAAGAACTGGGTTAGCAAAATCTTTTAGAGGCGGTTTTAACCAAACCAGAGCCGATGATATGACCGCTCATATCATTAATGCTTTAATGGACAGAAATCCAAAAGTGGCTCCAGAACTTGTTGAAGACGTTATTCTAGGTTGTGGATATCCCGAGGGACCACAAGGAAATAATATTGCCAGAACCTCTGCAGTCTTATCAAAGCTCCCGATCAAAACTGGGGGCACTACTGTCAATAGATTTTGCTCATCAGGACTACAAACCATTGCTATCGCTGGAGCCCAAGTTCAGAGTGGTTTTGCTGATTGCATCATAGCTGGGGGGGTGGAGTCCATTAGCACTACTCAAGGACACATCAATACTTACATGTTTGAAAATGAAAAAATAACAAAAGCAGTGCCTGGAATTTATCATGCCATGGGCACCACTGCTGAGACTGTTGCTAAGAGGTATAATATAACCCGGGAAGCTCAAGATGAGTATGCTCTATCCAGTCAGTTGAAATGTGCAGAAGCTCAGAATCAGGGTTTGTTTGATGATGAGATTATTCCTATGAATACAGTGATGAAGGTTGTTAACAAAGAGACCGGTGAAGAATCTGAAACAGAAACGGTCGTTGATAAAGATAATTGCAATCGGCCCAATACAACAATAGAAGGTCTTGCAGGACTCAATCCTGTTTTTGACCCTGAGGGGGGCTCCGTTACTGCAGGAAACTCTTCACAACTCTCAGATGGAGCTTCGGTAACGATGGTTATGAGTGAGAAAAAAGCAAATGAACTCGGTCTTGAGCCTTTAGCTTATTTTAGAGGGTTCACAGTCACGGGTTGTGAGCCTGATGAGATGGGTATTGGTCCCGTTTTTGCTGTGCCGAAACTTTTAAAAACAGCTGGTTTAGAAGTCGCTGATATAGGTCTTTGGGAACTAAACGAAGCCTTTGCCTCACAAGTGGTCTATATACGAGACCAACTTAACCTGCCAACCGAGAAGTTAAATATTCATGGCGGTTCAATAGCAATTGGTCATCCTTTTGGCATGACTGGATCCAGACAAGTGGGTCATTTAACCCGTGAGCTCAAACGTAGAAAAATCAGGCATGGGGTCGTAACAATGTGTGTGGGCGGTGGTATGGGAGCAGCGGGTCTGTTTGAATCAATCTCACACTAGTCAAAAGAGATTTTATGGCTTTTTATCTGTCTCCTGAAAGAGAACTCCATCATTAATAAAACCCTGAATAGCTGCAGGGTTGAAACCAGCCTCAAGTAGAATTTCTTCAGTATTCAACCCGACCGGCGGTCCAGTGTGTGAGTGTTGAGGCGTGGAATGGGAAAATTTAATAGGGCTACCTATTTGCTTCTCTTCTTCTCCTCCCAAAGAAGAAACGTCAACAACCATTTTTCTGGCTTGAATTTGTTCATGCTTGACAGCTTCATCTAAACCAATTACAGGCTCGACACAGGCATCCAAGTTAGAAAAAATATCAACCCACTCAGCATATGTTTTTTGCTGAAATGCTTCTTGTATAAATAGAATTATTTGTTCTTGGTTCTCAGGATGAAAGTATTTTGCATCAAACATTTCTGGATTGCCTAGTGCCTCAGAAAGCTGTTGAAAAAATTTTGGTTCCAGACTGCCAACAGAAAAATACTTGCCATCTTTAGTTGGATAATAATTATAAAAACTGCCTCCATTAAGAGCATTGGTTTCATAGCTTGGATTATTTTGATTAACTAAATAATCGGCAGCATGAATCGAATTCATGGCAAAGCTTGCGTCTGTCATACTGACATCTATCCACTGACCTTTTCCTGTTTCTTGTCTATAAACTAATGCGGCAAGTATACCGGTTACTGCATGCATGGACCCACCTGCAATGTCAGCAATTTGGAGACCCGACAACACTGGTCCTTTTTCTTTGGTGCCACTAAAACTACTAACACCTGCTATTGATAAATAGTTAATATCGTGACCCGCACGATTTTTCAATGGTCCAGTTTGTCCATACCCCGTGATGGAACAATATATGATATTTGGTTGTATCTCTGAAAGTGCCGCATAGTCTAAACCTAGACGCTCCATGACACCTGGCCTGAATTGTTCAACAATAACATCATATTCTTGAATCAAGCTTTCTATAATTTGGTGGGCCTTATCTGCCTTCAGGTTGATAGAAATAGAGCGTTTTGATCTTCCTAAATACGATCTCATAGCTGTTGCTTCTATTAAAGCAGCTTTGGTCTTGATGGGCTCAACCCAGATCACATCCGCACCCATGTCGGCCAACATCATAGTTGCGTAAGGCCCGGGAAGCAACGTTGAGAAATCAAGTACTTTGAGTGATGTTAGATTTGCCACAGTTTTTCTCCTAGGACAGTGAGTCTAATGCCTGGTTCAGTTTGGACACAACCATGTCGGCATGTTCTTTTTGAAAGGTCATAGGTGGTCTGAATTTTATAACGTTGTTTTCGGGTCCGGTGATGCCCGCTAGGACTCCTAGCTCTTTTAATGTGTTAATTACAGCTGATGTGTCTTGTGCTGAGTGTTGTGAAACAAGCTCTACTCCTATAAACAAGCCTCCGCCTCTAATTTGATGGATTATTTTGTGAGCTTTTGAAAGGCTACTTAGGGCTTGTCTGAAATAAACACCTACACTCTCGGCGTGCTCCACCAGCTTGTTTTTTTCAATGAAATTGATAACCGCTAAAGCAGCAGCACAGGCAACAGGGTTACCGCCAAAAGTATTAAAATAAGCCTGTTTCTTATTATAAACATCTGCAATTTTTCTTGTTGTAACCACCGCAGATATGGGATGGCCGTTGCCCATAGGCTTACCCAGTGTAACAATATCTGGCACCACATCATCATGTGCAAAGCCCCACATATGCTTGCCTGTGCGTCCAAAACCAGACTGAACCTCATCAGCAATTGCAAGCCCACCTGCGTCTCTAACAATTCGATAAATGCTTCGTAAATAACCTGGGGGAGGCAAGAAAATGCCATCGCTACTGAACACATTATCAAAAATAACAGCAGCGGTGCCGACTGTGCTGCTCAGTTGATTAATTGTCAACACAGCTTGGTCTATAAATACTTCTGGTTCAGCAAGATATGCTTTAGGTCCGGGTAGTGTGGCGATCCAATTTTCTCTTTGTTGTAAAGGATAGTCTTCTGGGCTCATTTGAAACACTGCCGTGGTATTGCCGTGGTAGGCATTTTCAGAAATAATACAGCCTTGATTTTTTGAATAGGCTCTAGCAATCTGCAATGCCAAATCATTAGCCTCACTTCCACTACATGTAAAATAACAAACATTGAGATCCTCTGGCATGGTCGCTGTGAGCTGTTCTGCCAAACACACAATACTTTCATGCAAATAACGGGTGCTGGTATTTAGGGTTTTTGACTGTTGTGTTATCGCATCGATCACATCTTGGTTCGCATGCCCAATGTGGGCAACATTATTGTAAACGTCTAAATATTTATTATCTTCTGCGTCAAACAACCAAACATCCTTGCTTTTAGTGATGTGCAGGGGTGTTTGGTAGAAAAAAACCTCAGCATTTCCCAAATGCTTCCGTCTTCTGTTGATTAAGGCTTTGTCTTTGTTATTTATTTTTGCGTCCATGTTCCAGATTGATAGATTGTGCCTTTTTTATAAAGGTTTCTGCCGCGCTCTCTAAATTAAGCCTGCATAACTCTTCGAGGATTCTCCATGATTTTTCTACTCCACCTAGAATATATTGTTTGTTTTCTGGATGTTGAGCACCTCTCCATTCACCAATGATTACTGTCATGGTAATTCTGTTGGTAATTAATGCTGGCAGCAATGCTAGTTCGTTTTCATTCAATGGGTATTCTTGTTGGTAGCCTGATAACAAATGAACCGTTCCTTGAGTTAGATCCTCAGTAGCTATGGTCTGGTAAGCTGCGGCAACCGCGAGGTCATTAACTAAGGGTGCATAAACCATATCTCCAAAGTCGATCATCCCTAGAACTAAACCATCTTGATTGAAATCCAAAATAACATTGGCTTGGTTCATGTCGTTGTGAATGACCTGTGAGCGTAGTTGCTGTATTTTTGGCTCCGTGTTTTTTGTAAAACGCTCTAGGCTAGCTCTTGCAATGTCTCTTTTGTGTTTATCTTTGATGTGTGAAAGCAGGTGATATAGAAAGCCTGCTTGTTTGACATCCCAGAGCAACTCATGGCCTGAGCTGGGGTGTGAAAAACCCTCCAATCCTTTGCCCAGTTTGGCGAGAAATCCTCCCATCGTTCTATGTAAAACATCTGGACGGTCTTGATCGGTGCTATCCTCCAAAGGAACGCCCTTGATAAAACTAAGAAGCCGAACATAGTGTTGATTGTTGTTTACCACAATGCTAGATATTTCTTTTCCGCTCAGGTCCTGACACACTCTTGGCAACAACAAAGAAGGTGAAGACTTCAATAAATGATTTAGTGCTTGGTTTTGAAAATCAAGAACATCAAAAGACTCCTTTGAGTTTGCGATTTTTAACACATATTGTTGTTGTTTTTTATTGGTTGCTAGAAAATTTTGATCCCTTTCGCTATCTAAAGGCTCCAGATCAACAATGTCGCTAAACCAAGTGCTGGCTGCTTGTTGTGCATCATCTAAACTGAGCCTTGGTGCTGGGCTTTCAAGCGTAGGAAAAGAAAAAATATTATTAGACATTTGTTTTAGCTGTGTGGTTCATTAAGTCGTGTCCATGGTTATTCAAAATAATCAACACATCCTGCTTCTTTTAAAACAGAATCAAGTAGGTGTCGATTTGGAATTGTTTGATATTCTTTTAATAACATTGTAAATGACTTCAGGTGGTATTTTTGGGCCGAGCTAACAGAGTGAGAAAAATTTTCTCCTTTAATATTAACTGACAATTGGTCATCACCATTGATTATAGCCTGGTTGTTTGCAGCTAACCAAGGCAAGTATGTGGCCCCCAGCTGGTCTTTTAAAATAGGCATCAGTGTTTCTTTTAGGTCATCCCATAGCTCAAACTCACCTTCAGCTTTAGGGTTAAGCATGCGGTGGATCCATTCCAGTGTTTTGGGATAGCCCGATTCAATAATTTTATTTGCTGTTGGGTCAGTCCAAGCGTTGTATAACTGCCCCCACAGCCCAAAATCGCCAATTGATGGCCGAAAACCAAAACAATAAGGTCGAGTTTGAAGGTGCGTTTCAAGCAACTGCAAAAAGTCGCTAAAAGATTTTTCAATTAAGCCCTCTGTGTTTTCATTAGAGCCAACAACCCATAGCCTAGACTTTTGTCGCTTTCTAAAAGTGGCCGCAGCGTATTTTTTAAACACTGCGTTGGCAATGGGGATTCTATTGATCCAAGTGGGTGTAAAAAGCTCAGCAAAACGGTTGGCTGCAGAAATCTGGTCCTCTGGGTATCGCCAACGATAGTGGAACATGCACTTTACCATCCATTCATCTGCATACTCCTCTAATAATCTTGAAACAAAAGCTGTATGGGGCTCTTTAGGCACAATGGTATTGTCTGGGTGTTGTTTTTCCATGAGCTGAATGATCGGTGTAGAGTCTTGTAATCCCTCATTCTCTGGTGTTATCACTAGAGGGACGATTTGTATTTTTGCGTATTTGTTATATTCCTTTTGGGTTGTTTGATCTCTAACAATCCAGGTATGTGGAATGTTTTTATATCTAAAATAAGACCGAACCTTTATTGAATAAGGGGACAGTTCTGCCCCAAATATAAGGTATTTCTCAGACATTACTTATCAGAACCAATTAAATCGAGCGCTCTTCGAATGATCGGAGTCAGTTTAATTTCGCTTTGATTATCATCTTTAAAATAACCATTCCATACTGCAACAGTATCCTTCTCGGGGTTTACAATTAAGCCCTGCCCGGCCCATCCCCCTTTGTAAATATCATTGTTTTTAAAAACCATGTCCCACTGGTAAATATTGTGCTTGATTGCCCAGCCTGCCCTATCCATTGGAATGCCTTGGTTGCTCATCAGCTCAGGCCTGCCTTCATACATCAAGGTATGAATATGCTTGTCAGAAACCAACTGTTCATCTGAAACAATTTGATGGCTGGGTGTAAACAATAATCCGAACCGAGCAACATCCCGGGGTCTAGCCAAAAGCCCACCATGCATGACCGGAACCCCATACCTAGGTGCAAATATTGCTGCATCACTTTCGGCGCCAATATGGGTCCAAATCATTTCACTGAGAGCATCCTGTAGCTGCATGCCGGTGATTTTTTCAACCAACCATCCAAGCACAAAGGTGTTTACTCCAGAATAATCAAATTGTTTCCCTTGTTCGCCATATCGGCCCACATTGAGCTCAGCAATATATTCATATGGATTATTAGGTGAGCTTTCATCCCACATACCATCACCAACTGCCATGGAGTATTGGTAGTAACAGGAGCTCTTATCTATATATTCTTCGGAACATTTGATGCCAGTCGCCATATCTAATATATTTTTTATCAAAATCCCTTCATAATCAGAGCCGATTAACTCTGGCAAGTAAAAATCCACTGGTTTATCAATATCAATTTTTTTCTCCGCTTCTAACATAGCCACCAATGTTGAAACAAACACTTTGGTCACAGACCAATACACTGGTTTTTCATGAGGGTTCATTCTTGGGTAGTGTTCAAATACAATATTTCCTTTATGAAGTATCACAACAGCAATTGCTGTTGACTCATCGCTTTCTAAAAAATCTACAAATGTTTTGTTGCCAGATGGTGTTTGAATTTGTAAAGCGCCAATCTCGGGATAAATTTTGGTTTTTAGTGGCTTTACCGGACCGTTTCTATAGATAGTGTTTGTTGGAAATAACTTATTAAGGTTTTTAAAATTCCAAAGCATGTCTTCGCCATTAACCGTCCACCAAATGTCATTCCTTGGGATTCGTTCGATTTGTCTTCTGGTCTCATCAACAACGGGTGCAACAGATATCTCTGTGCTCAATGCAATCAGTGTATTGGCTACAAGAGTTAAAAAAATAAAGGGGTGTATAACTTTTCTCACAATAACCTCTATTTTGCTTCGTTTGCTCCCGGATAGTCTAGGGTAAGATAGATAAAAGACTTTAAACCCTCATCCAACGCATCATCATCAATGGTAAAATAGGGCGAATGATTCCCCGGCTGCGGTTCTGTAACTCCTTTATTGTTAACCCCAAGACTAAAATAGAGACCAGGTATTTCTTGTGCGAAATATGAGAAATCTTCTGCCCCGGTTCTGGGCTCATCCAGCTCTACAAACTTACCATTGGTCGCTGCTTTAAAGGAGCTTTCCATCCGGTCTAATAACTCTGGGTTATTAACAGTAACAGGATAAAAACCGCCAACATCAAATTCAACAGTGACTTGTGTGCCTGTGCCAGCAGCTATTCCGTTAGCTATTTGTCTGATTTCATCGTAAATCTCTGCACGAAGATTTTGATCAAATGTTCTAATGGTTCCAATTATTTGTGCCTCCTCTGGAATGATGTTATTTCTAGTGCCCGCCTTTACTATCCCAACAGAAACCACAGCAGGGTTGTTGATAATATTAATTCTTCTGCTGACCACTGTGTTTAATGCATTGATTAATTGTGCAGCGGCCATAATTGGATCAAGCCCTTCCCAAGGTCTTGACCCATGGGACTGGACACCTTTTATATTAATCTCATAAGCCGATGCAGCAGCCATAGCAGGTCCTGATTTAACAAAAACATAACCATGGGGGGCATTACCCACATGCATTCCAAAAATTACTTCTGGTTGATACTTTTCAAACAAACCCTCCGCTAACATCATTTTTGCTCCGCCGCCTTCGCCTGCAGGAGGGCCTTCTTCTGCGGGTTGAAAAATTAATAGAACCTTGCCTTTTAAGTGTTTTTTGTTTTTAGCCAAAAACTCTGCAACACCCATTAATACCGCAACATGCGCATCATGGCCGCATGCGTGCATGACCCCTACATCATTCCCAAGATAGCTAGCACGGGCCGTGGAGGCATAAGAAAGTCCTGTTTTTTCTTCGACTGGCAATGCGTCCATATCTGCTCTTAATGCAATCGTTGGGCCACTTTTGCCGCCTTCTATTAGACCCACAACACCGGTGTAGGCAATGCCTGTTTCTGTTTTAATGCCAAGCGACTCAAGATGGTTTGCAACTTTTTTTGAGGTGTTAAATTCCCTATTACTAAGCTCGGGGTTTTGATGAATGTCATGTCTCCACTCAACCACTTTCTCCATTAAAGATGCGAGCTCAATATCGAGATCCTTTTTTAGATCTGCTGCAAATAGATTGGTGGTTAGCAAGGCAGAAAGAACAAAAATACTCCTAATCATTGGTTAGCTCCATTATTTATTGGTTGTTCGGGCTGTGTTATTGTTTATTTATCTTTTAGTTTGCCTGCTTTTCTTAATTGCTTGCGTATCCTGGTTGCACTAATTGCGTGAGTGCTTTTGTCAAATGTCTCTTCTTCCAAGTTGTATCCCACACCTCTACCATAAGTGATGTTTACTATATTAGGAACCAACATAATTTCATAATCAACGCTCCTTTTAAAACCATCCTTTGCTAGCTCTTTTTCTATATTATTACAAACCGTATTCCAGTCGAATGGATTGTCTGATTGTTTTTCCCTTTCAGATACACCATGCACATCTCTAACTTGGATTATCACTTGCCCTGTCTTTTTGATGCACCGTTTAAATAGTGCTTGATGACCATCGTGCCAAGGTTGCCATCTACCTAACATCTGAACGGTTGGTTTCTTCCAGTCAAACATTTTTTAGCAGCTTGTTTGCAATCATTTCATGATTAGTGTCGTTCCACTCGGTAATGTGAAAGTCTACATTCTCAGGGTGCTCAAAAATTCGGTTGGTGTCTTCAAAAGCTCCCTTCCGAATGGTGTCCATCCAGATGACAATATCGGGTTCAAAATTCTCTCGTGTCTGTTTAGTAGGGCATATAAAATCACAAATAACAAATCTTGAGTTGGCTTTTTCAAAATCGGCAAATGATTTCATTCTTAAGCTCTGTCTGAGCCTCCCCTCCTTGCTGAAGTCCCAATCATTAGCCATGCTTCTCACTTTGTCAGCGTTATACCACGCAGCTGTCAATAACGGCTGCAATCTTTCAGAAAGGTATGTTTTTCCACTTCCTGGAAGTCCCATAATAAGTATTTTCATTGTTTCTAACCTATTATTAATTAATAAAGAAACCGGTCTATGATTCAGATCAATATAGTTAATTAATGTATCGGTATTGTGAGGTATTTTAAAACCATTGTCTTGTCTATTCTTTTTTAGCTATAACAAAAAAGGGGTTCTTATAAAAACCCACAAGGTGTGCCCATTCCAGAGTAGCTATATCGGTTTGAATTGGAATTCTAAAAAAGAGGTTTCGAAGTTTGTGCTGGCGGTAGCCATTTTTGGTCTTCGCTCTTAGTTTACTAAAAAGTTTAAATAAAGTTTTTTATAAAAAAATTGCACCTGTATGTATCATATCCTACTGTAATATTACAATAACCACGATGGGGTCATTAAGAAATAAATAATAAAATTATTATAAGTATCTTAATTGTAATAATGGGGTTATTTTAAAGAAGAAGGTATAGGCAGAGAAAAGATAGCTGACAACTAAAACTCAATTTAAGTCTCAATAGTGGGCGCCTTGCTAAGATTACTACCAGACCTTAAGCTCCAACTGCTTTATAAATACATGGTAATTAGTGCTTTAAGCCCTATAAAGAACCCCGATAATTGCAGTGACAATTTTGTCTATTTTTGCAGAACTCCGTCTTTATACTCTTCGGTTCTGGTTAGGTTTCCACCTTCGTCAAACTCTTCCCAAATGCCCTGTTTTATCCCCTTTTTGTAGTTTCCTCTATAGGACAGCTGTCCTTCTTCATCAAAATATTCCCAGAGACCTTCTTGTTCGTCATTTTTGAAGTTTCCTCTATTAAATAATTGGCCATAATTATAATAGTATTCAAAGAGTCCTTCTTGTTTCCCATCTATAAGACTTCCTCTTTGTGACAACTGACCGTGTTCATAGAAAGCTTCCCAGAGACCGTTTTCTTTTCCGTTTTTTCGGTTGCCTCTTCTTTTTAATTGACCATTGTCGTAGAACTCTTCTACCAAGCCGTCACTAATCTTTTTTTTTATCGTTTTTACCATGGGATGATCGTTCCGTTGTACATAACCAACCTACCCTTCATTTCTGGCTCTAGTCTTGCGATCAAAGCAATAACCAAGCCTGCACTCTTCTCGGCGCTGATTGATTTTCCGGTCCAGCCCGAGTCACGCATTAGTTGAGTATCAACGCGGCCTGGTGAAATCATGGTAATCATAATGCCCGTATCGTCAAGGTCTGCCTGCAGTGTTCCCATTGCGCTCAAATGAGCAGCTTTGCTCATTTTCATAAAATAATGCCCCCCAAACATACTACCAATGGTTGGGGTTCCCATGCCGCCGCCAAGGCTGATAATTTTCTTTTGATCACTAGCTATCACATTGTCTAAAAAGGCCGCGCTAACTCTTAAAGATCCAATTGTATTCACATCAAAGACGCGTTTTAGTTCTTCGAAATCAAAAGCGCCTAAAGTTTGCTTCTCTAATGTGCCATAGATTCCTGCGTTGTTTAGCAATACATCAATCGGTTGGTTTTTATATTTGGTGGCTAATGTGTCCACATCCTTGTCGGTGGTTACATCCATTTTTTCAACCACAACTTGATTGTATTGTCCTGCTAAGGTTTGCAGCTCCTTTGCTGTTTGTGGGTTTCTACATGTTGCAATAACATTCCAGCCTGCATCGGCATATTGACGTGAGAACTCCAGTCCTAGTCCCCGATTTGAGCCAGTAATCAGCACTGTGGATTTATTTGGCATAAAAGCAACTTCAGCCGATATATAGTTAGAGCTTGCCAACAAGAAAATATATAGAGATCTGCAAAAAAGTTTTTTCATTTACGGACTATTTCTTATTCTCTTAGAAATTATTTTATGGTTCTGGACTAGATTACCAATGTCTATAAGGTTTTGAGGGTTGTGATTCTAGAAATAACATTCTTAAAATCCTCATCTACTAAAAGATTGTCTGAAAGTGCGCGTTCACGAAGAGCAACTGCATTATTTGTAATGGTTTTTGAAATAATAGAATGATTAAGCTCAAGAGGACGATTGTCAGAATAAGAATAAGGACTCAGGGTAACCAGACAGAGGATGGTAAGAGGTTTTTTCATGGTTTTAGTTATAACAAAAAAGAGGGGGTGTTACAAAATCGAGCATGCTGAACTTATTCAACAGTCACAGAGTGTTTTTAAACAGTGATTTGATTCTAACATTTTTCAATTTGCTAATGCTTCTGACCATAACAAAAGGTAGATGCCTGGAACTAAAATTAATGTCACAAGTAAATACACTCTCTTGCCAATGTCCTTTTTAAAATACTCTGAAATTTGACTAAGCAATAATGATAAGGGTATTACTATTATTGCCATCATTATCATGCCTGTAAATTGCCAACCTGATTGATGGTTTTCAGAATAATTCACTGCGTACCATTCAACGATAGACCCACAAATTAGAATCCAAATTAAGGTAGAGGAGATAAGTGCTTTATAAGAGAGGTTGAGATTGGTCATGTATAAAAATCACTGTTTAAAATTACTCCACCGTAACAGAGTGTCCATAACCAAATTACATTTACCCATAATTATCTGAATAATGTTTTTCTCTCTCTTCTTTCTTCATGCCAACTGTATCATTCATAAAATTATTTCTATCTTCTCTAGATTTGAAAACCCAAATACAAACGGTGTCATGCGAAT
>MPLZ02235403.1_pt1 | contig 21002 bp, 17 predicted proteins | sample 1617311 | NCBI WGS metagenome assembly MPLZ02 (sample SAMN05944806, study PRJNA350692) | marine metagenome | biome: marine; feature: ODZ; material: water; isolation source: 160 m water sample filtered on 0.2 um supor filter | place: Pacific Ocean | collected 2012-04-08 | depth 160m m | reverse complement strand
TACGAATCGCACATGGCCTTCATGAAGAAGATGGCGCTCCTCGACTAGAGCGACCGGAGTTCACTGCAAACAAAAACGAGTCCCGTGACACCGTGTCACGGGACTCTCTGTTTTGCCGTTTTCCCCTCTTCCCGACGGCCGCCAGCGGGGGCTCTGAATGATCAAGTTGATCGATTTGTTGAACGATTTCGTCGGCCGCACGACCGCCTATTTCTATCTCTTTGCCGTGGCCATATCGTGCTACGAAATCACGCTGCGGTACGTTTTCAATGCGCCGACGCTGTGGGCCCATGAATTCGTCATCATCATCTGCGCCGTGTCGTACCTTTTGTCCGGCGGCTACGTCACCAAGGAACGGGCACACGTGCGCATCACGGCGCTTTTCGAGATCCTGCCGCGGCGCATCCAACGCCTGCTCGAAGGCTTCGCCGTGCTCATCGGTCTGGTATGCGTCGGCCTCCTGGTCTATGCCAGTTGGGACCAAAGCCTGATGGCCATCGAGGTCTGGGAAAAGACCGGCAGCGCCTGGGATCCGCCGCTCTACGGCATCGTCAAACCGGCCATCACCATCGGCGCCGTACTGGTGGTGCTGGCCAACCTTAGCCTGGCGGTAAAGTTGCTGCGCGGAGAGGATTAGGGCCGTGGGCATCGAAGTCATTTCGCTGATCATTATCGCCTCCATGCTGACGCTGATGGCGCTCGGCGTGCCCCTGGTCTACACCACGCTGACCGTTGCCATCGCCTGCACCCTCTACCAGCTCGGCTTCGCCGGCCTGCCCCTGGTGGCCAGCCGGGTGACCGGTTTCGTCACCGAATACGTCTTCGTCGCGGTGCCGCTGTTTGTCCTGATGGCCTGCGTGCTGGAGCGCTCGGGGGTGGCGCGCGACCTATACGACGCCATGTTCCTGCTGGCCGGGCGGCTGCCCGGCGGCGTCGCCGTGCAGACCACGCTGGTGGCCGTCTTCATGGCCGCCATGACCGGCATCATCGGCGGCGAGATCGTGCTGCTGGGCATGGTGGCGCTGCCCCAGATGCTGCGGCTGGGTTACGACCCAAAGCTGGCTATCGGCACCATTTGCGCCGGCGGATCATTGGGCACGTTGATACCACCTAGCGTTGTATTAATCGTATACGGTCTGGTGGCCAATGTCTCGATCGGCAAGCTCTTTCTGGCCGGTGCTGGGCCGGGTTTGCTGCTGGCGTCCCTTTACATCACCTACATCATCGTGCGCTGCTGGATCAATCCGAGCCTGGCGCCCAAGGTCAGCGATTCGGACATGAAGATCGACCGGACGGAAAAGATCAGGCTGGTCAAGGGATTGATCCTGCCGCTGGCCGTCATCGTCTGGGTGCTGGGCAGCATCTATGCCGGCATCGCCTCGGTCACCGAGGCGGCCGCCGTCGGCGTTGCCGGGGCCATGGTCTCGGCCGTCGTCAGGCGCGAATTCAACCTCACCATGATGCGCGATGCGCTCTACCAGACCATGCGCACCGTGGGCATGCTGATCTGGCTTTCCTTCGGCGCCAACGCGCTCGTGGGCATCTACAACATCATGGGCGGCACCGCCTACATGAAGACCATGCTGACGACGCTGCCGGTGCCGCCGCTGGCCATCATCGTCATCATGATGGCGCTGTTGATCGTCATGGGCACCTTCATGGACTGGATCGGCATCTGCCTGCTGACCATGCCGATCTTCGTCCCCGTCATTGTCGCGCTGGGCTACGATCCCATCTGGTTCGGCATTCTGTTCACGCTCAATATGCAGGTTTCCTACCTCAGCCCGCCCTTCGGGCCGGCCTGCTTTTACCTGAAAAGCGTGGCGCCACCGGAAATAACGCTCAACCAGATATTCAATTCCATGTGGCCTTTCATCGGCCTGCAGCTCATCGGCCTGGCCATCGTGCTGCTCAACCCGGAAATCGCGCTCTGGCTGACGCAGTACATATAGCTCTATCACCCCTTGTCGTGCTGGCGCTTTTCTCTCATGACGACCTTCACCATTTTGCCGAACGCACGATCGCTGGCGCGGCGCTCGGCTAGGCTTCCAGAGTTGTGCGCCTCCTCGGCGGCGAGTTTTCGCCAGCGCTTGAGGCGAGCCGCATCAAGTGTGCCCGACTCTATTGCCGTCAATACGGCACAACCTGGCTCGGTTTCGTGTCGGCAATCACCGAATCGGCACTCCCCCGCCAAGACAACGACGTCGGCAAACACATCATCGATCCCCGATCTCACGCTGGCCAGTTGTAACTCGCGCATGCCGGGCGTATCCAAAAGCCAGCCTCCGACCGGCAGACGATATAGCGCGCGTCCGGATGTCGTGTGTCGCCCCTTGTCGTCATCCTCTCTAATACCTTGTGTCGCAATCCGCTCGACGCCGATTAGCGTATTGATCAACGTCGATTTTCCGACGCCCGACGAACCAACCAACGCGACCGTCTGGCCGCTCACGCACCAAGGAGCGAGGCAAGCGACCCTGTCTGGATCGCGAGAGTCCAAGACTTCCACCAAGAGACCGGGCAGGGATTGGACTCCCGTACGGGCGAATTCCTCGGGCTCTTCCGTTAGGTCGGCTTTGGTGAGCACGATGACCGGCGTAACATCGGCCTCGCGCGCCAGCGCCAGATAGCGCTCCAGCCGCGCAATATTGAAGTCTTGATTGCAGGACGAGACGATGAACACCGTGTCCACATTGGCTGCAATGAGCTGCAGCTTGCGACCGGTTCCCGCAGCCCGTCGCTTGAACAGGCTCTTGCGCTCCAGAAGGCGTTTCGGCCGGGATGTCCTGGGATCGAGCAGCAACCAATCGCCCACAGTAGCAGTGGTCTCTTCATCATCCAGGGCCGCAACAAAGGGTGGTATCAGTGTGTCGACAGCAGGCCCGGCCACGCTAAGGCCGCCGCGATGAACCGCCATCACTCGTACCGGGACGGTGCGAACCAAGTCGTCGGGCTCGAGTTGGGTGTCAAAACAAGCATTCCAGCCGAAGTCGACCAAGTCTGAGAACCGGGAGGTCATCGGTCTCGCATCAGCCAGTGCGCGCCGAACTCAGTGCGTCAAACAGCCGGCCGCTAAACCTGTCCCGAGGTGGCAAACAGCACGATGGCCAGGATGGCGAAAGCGATGACGCTGGCGATGAAGGCATAGCGGTCGATCTTGGGCATATGATTTCCTCTCTCAGGCGCTGCCGAGGCGGCCCAGTTTGGCCTTGAATCCGGCTTGTTCGAGCACCTCGGGGTTGACCACGTTGGCTGGCACCTGGCCCGCCAGCACGGCCTCGACGGCGGCGCAGTTGATCTCGCCGAAAAGCGCGTGCATCTGGTCGGTGTGGCCCAGCGCGTGCGGCGTCAGCACGACGTTGTCGAGCGCCAGGATGGGATCGTCGGGAGCGGGCGGTTCGGGATCGAAGACGTCGAGCGCCGCCCCGGCGATGCGGCGTTCCTGCAGCACTTCCAGCAACGCCGGCTGGTCGACCACGGGACCGCGGCTGGTATTGATCAAGAACGCGTCCCTCTTCATCAGCGCCAGCCGCTCGCGGCTGCCGATGCCGCGGGTCTCGTCGCTGAGCCAGCAGTTGAAGGTGAGGATGTCGGATTGGCGGAAGACCGTTTCGAGATCCACCATCTCGATGCCCAACTCGGCCTTTTCGGCGGCGTCGACATAGGGATCATGGGCGATGAAGCGCATCTCGAAGGGCTTGGCCAGGCGGAACATCTCGGTGCCGATATTGCCGCAGCCCACCGTGCCCAAGGTAAGGTCCACCAGGCCGCGGCCATGGAAATCGCGGCTTTCGGGCCAGGCCTGAGCACCGCCCCGGGCGATGCGGTCCTTGGGCAAAAGGTTGCCCACCATGGCCAGCAGCAGCGCCATGATGGCCTGGCCCATGGGCCGGCGCACGCCGTCGGGGGTGATGGTCAGGACCACGTCGTTGGCACTGCAGGCGGGCACGTCGATGGTGTCGTAGCCAACGCCGAAACGGGCGATGTGGGCAAGGCGCACGGATTCAGTGCCGGTGAAGGATTGCTCGCGGACCTGTTCGAGAAACAGAATCACGGCGTCGAAATCATCGAGGGTCTCGGGCTCGAGGATCTTTTCCCTGGGCAGCAGCCCCAGTTCGATATCGGCCGCCCCGGCCAACGGCGCAAGATCGTAGGCGGGAAAGGTGGGGCTGCCGTCGGCGCGGCGGATGCGGGGGCTGACGCCCACCCGGTATTTTCTTTCGCTCACGTGTTGCTCCCTGAAACAGCGCTGCCCCCCAGGCAGCTTGATCCTGGGTGAAGCTTAGCGAAGAATCGCGGCAGGCGGAAACGGAACCGTATTTGTTGGGTGATTGGGGGTAATTATCGTGACTTGGAACCAGCCCTTTGTGGAATTTGCCGGCAAGGCCGTCCTGGTGACCGGCGCCAGCGCCGGCATCGGCGCCGCCACCGCGGCCGCCTTCGCCGCCTGCGGCGCCCGGGTGGCGGTCCACTACGGCGCCGGCGAGGCCCGCGCCCGCGAGGTTCGCGACAACATCCTGGCGGCCGGCGGCGAGGCCGAGACGATCGGCGCCGATCTCACCCAGGAAGGTGCCGGAGAGCAATTGGTCTCTGACACCGCCGCGCTATTCGGCGGCCTCGACATCCTCATCAACAACGCCGGCGGCCCCCTCAAGCGCCGCCCCTTCGCCGAACACGCCGGTGAGGACTACCGCCAGGTGACGGCGCTCAACCTCGACGCCGTGGCCGCCACCTGCCGGGCCGCCTTCCCCTACCTCAAAGAATCGCCCGGCGCCGCCATCGTCAACACCTCCTCGGTGGCGGCCCGCTTCGGCGGCGGACCCGGCGCCGTGGTCTACACCATGACCAAGGCCGCCGTGACCTCGCTGACCCGCGGCCTGGCCCGCGAATGGGCGGCCCACGGCATTCGCGTCAACTGCGTGGCACCGGGCTACTTCGACACCGAATTGCACCGGCGCATCACGCCCCCGGAAATCCGCGACGCCCTGATGGCCAACGTGCCGCTCGGCCGCATGGCCCAACCCGACGAATGCGCCGGGGCCTATTTGTTTCTCGCCTCGAATGCCCTCGCGAGCTACGTCACCGGCCACTCTCTGGAAGTCAACGGCGGCTGGATGATGCCGTAACGTGGGTCTGGGACCCACGTTACGATTTTGTCGCTCACGGCGGCGGAGCTGCGCTCCGCTGCCTGCGCGGGCGCGCCGCAGTAGCGGCGGGTCGCGGTCGCTCCCGTTGCAATAAAAGAACAAGCAACACAAACCACGCTTTGATGTCGGCGCTAAGCCGCCCCCCTTGGAGGGGCGGAGGCCAAGGGCGCGGATGCGCCCGCCCGGTGAGGGTCTACAAAAGTCCCGCACTAAGCCGCCCCCCTCTAGGGGGGCGGAGGCCAAGCGCGCGGAGCGCGCGCCCGGTGAGGGACCAAAAAAAACCCGGCGTCAGCCGTGGCGATCCTGCTTGATCATGTCGGCGCATTTCTCGCCGATCATGATGGCCGGCGCGTTAGTGTTGCCCGAAATGAGGGTCGGCATGATCGAGCAATCCGCCACCCTCAGCCCATTGATGCCCTTGACCCTCAGCCGCGCATCGACCACGGCGCGCTCGTCCGGCCCCATGCGGCAGGTGCTGGTGGGGTGGTAGATGGTGGTGCCGTTCTGGCGGGCGTATTGCAGCAACTCATCGTCGCTCTGGTAGTCGGGTCCGGGCTCGCGCTCGCGGGCCATATACCTGGCGAAGGCCGGGGTCTCGGAGAGCCGGCGGTTGAGCTTCATGGCCTCGACCAGGGTACGGCGGTCGAGCTCGGCATCGAGATAGTTGGCCTCGATGCGCGGATGCCGGCGGTGATCGGCGGAAGTAATCATCACCTCGCCGCGGCTTTCCGGCCGGAGCTGGCAGACCGAGGAGGTCACCCCGGCGTAGCGGTGCAAGGGCTGGCCGGGCTTTTCGGCGCTGAAGGGGATGAAGTGGAACTGGATGTCGGGCGACGCCAGTTCGGGCCGGGTGCGGGCGAACATGCCCACCTGGCCGGCGCTGATGGTCAGCGGACCGCTGCGCTTCAAGGCGTATTGCAGGCCGATCATGAGCTTGAGGAAGGGATTGTGGACGTCGCTGTTGAGCGAGCGCGCACCCTTGATCTCCCAGATCGAGCGCACCTGGTAGTGGTCCTGCAAATCGCGGCCGACGCCGGCCATGTCCTGCACCACTTCGATGCCCAGTTCGCCGAGCACCTCGCCCGGTCCGATGCCCGAGAGCTGCAAAAGCTGCGGCGAGTTGATGGCACCGCCGGCCAGCACGATCTCGCCCCGGCAGTCGGCGCTACGCGGCACCTCGCGCTCCAGCCACTCGATCCCCGTGGCCCGGCCCTCGCTGACGACAAGGCGCGAAACATGCGCCCGCGTCACGACGTTTAGATTCTGCCGCCCGCGATTGGGCTTGAGGTAGGCGGTGGCGGCGGACGACCGCCGACCCCGCCGCGAGGTGGTCTGAAAATACCCCACGCCCTCTTGCCTCGCCCCGTTGAAGTCGGTGTTGCCGGGAATTCCCAGTTCCTTGCCGGCGGCGATGAAGGCCTCGCAGATGGGGCGGCGGTCGGGGATGTCCGATACCTTGAGCGGCCCGCCGCTGCCATGAAATTCGTCAGCGCCGCGTTCCTGATCCTCGGCCTTCTGGAAATAGGGCAGCACGTCCTCGTAAGCCCAGCCCGGATTGCCGAGCTGGCGCCAGTGGTCGTAGTCCTGGTGCTGGCCGCGCACATACAAGAGGCCGTTGATCGAGCTGGAACCGCCCAGCACACGGCCCCGCGGCCACGACAGGCGGCGCTCCGCCACCTTGTCGTCGGCCGCCGTCTCGTAGCGCCACGAGAGCGCCGGATTGATCATGGTGCGGTAATAGCCCACGGGTATGTGGATCCACAGATTGCGGTCGCGCCCGCCGGCTTCCAGCAACAGCACCCGGACGCCCGGGTCCTCGGAAAGCCTGGCCGCCACGGCACAACCGGCCGAGCCGGCACCGATGACGATGTAGTCGTAAGTCTCGGTCACTATTCTGCCCCGCGCACAGCCCTCGACTGGCGAGGGTAAAGCGGGGATGGCCCGGCCCGCAAGGCCCGTGCCCGTCCGGGTTTCCTTCGCCAAACCGGCGAGATCACGAGCCCGAGCGCTCAGGCCCGATATGGCGGTGAAAGCGGATCCCGCCTCTCCAATGCGGCGTAACTCACAATCTGGTGGCCCAGCAACAGGGCGGGCGGTACCGGCCTGAAATTGCAGTTGGCGAGACGCCGGCGGAGCTGCACGGCGGCAGCCTCAAGCTCGACAGCACCCCGGATCAACGCACACGGGCGATCATCACCCTGCCCCCGGAGCTTCTCCGCCCTGCCGATCTATCCTGAACCGCCCCGGCTCTCCGCCGCCACCAGCTCGCGAGCCCGGGCGCCCAGGTCCGACTTGTCGATCTTGCCGATGGGCAGCAGCGGCAGCGCCGCTTCGACGAAGATGCGCTTGGGCACCTTGTAGTTGGAAAGGCGCGCCCGGCAGAACGCCGCGAGTTCGTCGGGCATCAGTACCGCGCCTTCCTCAGGCGCCACGAAAGCGAACCCCACCTCGTCGTAGAGCGCATCGGGGGCGCCGACCACGGCGGCCATGGCGACGCCGGGATGGCTTTCCAGCACCAGCTCGACCTCGCGGGGATAGACGTTGTAGCCGCCCGATTTGAACATCTCCTTCAAGCGTCCGACGATTTGCCACTGGCCGTCCTCGCGTACCCGGGCGACATCGCCGGTGCAGAGCCAGCCGTCTTCGGTGAAAGCCGCGGCGCTCTCTTCGGCGCGCCCGAAATAGCCTTGCATGACGACCGCGTCCTTGACCTGGATTTCGCCGTCTGTGCCCGCCTCGACGGACCGGCCGGCGGCATCGGCCAGGCGCACCGCGAAGTCCGCCGCCGGCCGGCCCACCGCCTCGGCCAGCAGGGCGTCGTCGGCGCCTGCGGCGGTATAGAGCACCTCCCCGCCGACCTCGGTGCAGCCGTAGCTGGTGAAGAGTTTTGGCGCGAGGCGGCGCAGCCTGGCGATCAGTTCGGCCGGGCAGCGCGCCCCGCTCCAGATCACCACCTCCAGCGACGAGAGGTCGTGCGCCGCCACCTCGGGTCGGTCCAGAATCATCTGGTACATGGTCGGCACCTGGTGCATGACGGTGATGCCGTGGGCCGCGATGACGCCCGGGATGGCGGCCGCATCGAAGCGCTCCATCAAAACGTTGGTGCCGCCGGCCACCAGGGCCTGCGTGGCGCCCTGGACGGCGCCGCCGACGTGGTTGACGGGCACGTTGACGATGATGCGGAAGGGCTCGGCCCACCAGTGCCGGCACTGCTCCAGGCAGGTGCGCACGATGCCGCGCTGGCTCAGCATGGCTCCCTTGGGCCGGCCGGTGCTACCCGAGGTATAGACGATCAGCGCCGGATCCTCGGGCCGCGCGCGGGCGCCGGATTCCTCGAAGGTCGTTTCGTCGATGCCGGTGCCAAGGGCCAGGAAATCCTCGAACGGGATCGCCGGCTCCGCCGCCTCGGTTGCCATCATCACGAGTTGCTCGACGGAACCGGTTTCCGCCAGCAAGCGGCGCATGTCGGCGCCGTAGTCGCGGCCCTCTAACTCCGGCATGGCGAACAGCAGCCGCGGCTGCGAATCGCCGACGATGTAGGCCAGCTCGTCATAGCGTGCCCGGGGATTGAGGCCGAGCCAGATGGCGCCGATACGGGCCGCGGCAGCGTAAAGCACCATGAATTCGGGCCGGGGCGTGGTCAGCTGGGCAATGCGCTCGCCGTGGCCGACGCCGGCCGCCACCAGGGCCCGGGAGACGGCCTCGACCCGGGCTTCGAACTCGCCATAGCTGACGACATCGTCGTCGAGCACCAGCGCCGCCTGCTTCGGCCTCTGGCGGGCCCAGTGGGCCACGTAGTCGCTGATCAGTGCGAGCTCGGGGAGCAGCTCGGTCACGGCATAGCCTTCTTGAGGTGGCGCAGATACGCCGATATCGTCGCACAAGTTCGCCAAACCTGGGAGCGAGATCATGATCATCGACGCCCGCGTCCGCCTGCCCGCCGATCTGCGCAGCGACATGGCCGAGCGGCCTGATGACCTCACCGAGGGCTACGACGCCGTGCTGGACCTGTCCGCCCGCGCCACCTACGGCCGGGCAGAACTCGCGGCGGCGCTGGCGGCCGAGGGCGTCGACAAGGCCCTGGTCCACGCCGAATACGAACACGGGGATTATTCCGACGAGCTCAACCAGGCCACGGCCGAGCTGGTGGCCGACGAACCCGGGCGCTATCTGGGCGTCGGCACGGTGGCCCAGGTGCCGCCCATCGACATCATGCGCGCCGTCGGCCAGGTGGCAGCCTGCGCAGAGCTCGGTTTCGTCGGGGTCTCGATCCAGCCCGCCTTCTTCCACACCGCCATCGACGACCGCCGGCTCTACCCGGTCTACGCCAAGACCGCCGAGCTCGACCTCGTGGCCTTCGTCCACACCGGCATCAACTACGGCACCACGCATCCCTTCGGCAACGACCACCCCATGCTCTTGGACCAGATCGCCTGCGATTTCCCCAAGCTGCGCATCGTCGCCGCCCACGCCGGCTGGCCCTGGACGGCCGAGATGGTGGCGGTGGCCCGCAAGCACGCCAACGTCTATCTCGAATTCGGCGGCCTGGCGCCCAAGTACATCGCCGCGCCGGGCAGCGGCTGGGAAGTGGTCTATCGCTTCATGAACAGCGTTTTGCAGGACCAGATCCTGTTCGGCACCGACTGGCCGGCCTTCGAGATCGGCCGGGCGCTGGCCGAATGGCGGGCCATGGAATTGAAGGACACGGTGCGCGACAAGCTCTTGGGCGGCAACGCGGCCCGGCTTTTCGGCCTCGAATAGCCGGGACCTGATGGCCGGGCCAAGGTCGTTTGGTTCACTACAGGCGTTACAGGCGTTCCCTGGCAGGCCTTGGCCGGGGCTCGATGGCGTAGGGGATTCGACTACTTCCGCCTCTTGACCCGCCACCCGGCCGCACGCTTGTCGGCACTCTTGATCTGGGCCGCAGTCAGCGACTTGGCCAGGCGGGCGCGTTTCGCCGTGATGCCCTTCTTGAGCTTTCCGCTGCTGCGCTTGATGGCCACCGTCATCCAGAAGTAAGCCTCGACCGAATCCTTCGCCACGCCTTTGCCCGCGGCCAGTAGACTGCTCAACTGCGACTGGGCCACTGGGTTGCCCAGGGCCGCCCCTTTGCGATACCAACCTGCCGCCATGGCGCTGCTCTTCTTCAGGCCTTGGCCTTTGATGTACATGTAGCCGAGCGAGGATTGGGCCTTGGCATAGTTCTGCTCGGCGGCCTGGCGATACCATTTGGCTGCTTCGGGATAGTTCTTCTTCACGCCGCGCCCGAACCAGTGCAGTCGTGCCAGGGTGTACTGGGCCCTGGCCAGGCCCTGCTCGGCGGCCTTGCGATACCATTTTTGGGCTTCCTGGTAGCTCTTGGCCACGCCGCGACCAGCCTCAAAGAGCTCTCCCAGCCTCGATTGCGCCCGGGCATTGCCCTGGTCGGCAGCTTTGCGATACCAGCTAGCCGCTGTTTTGGAGTTCTTCTTCACGCCCCTGCCAGCGGCATACATATAGCCCAGACTGTTCTGGGCCCGGGCGATTCCCTGCTTGGCCAAGGGCGTCCATTGGCGGACCGCGCCAGCATAATCCTTGGCCCGGTAGGCGCGCATACCGGCATCGTAATCCTGAGCCGCTACGGGTGTCAGAAGGGCCACCCATAGGAAAAGCGAGATCAACACTTTCGGTTTCATGTCTGAACCTCCCGTTGATTCGAGCCGACGTCCCTCGGATGACCACCACTCTCTGGGTCGAGCTTCGCCACCATCACAGTGCCTGCGGCAGATGACGTCAAGACATTATTAGGGATTACCCTAAACTGCCATTCTGTGGTGCGGTAGATGACCCAAGGAGATACCTGTATCCGCAAGGCCTTCAGTACCCTGTTCGGCGGATTTGCGAGACCGGCTTGCCGCCGTTTTGGAGTCCTTCTTCACGGCCCTCCCCTTGCTTCACGGCCCTCCCCTTGATTTGAACCGGCATCCCTCAGATGACTTCCTGCACACCGCCCAACATAGCAGTTCGGAGCGGTCTTAGGTACCAGATGTGCTTCCGGTACCGGAGGGACTCCGGCCGTGGCAGGGACTGGATCGAAAAGCCGGGATCAATCTTGAAATGCGGGTTAGGCGGCCGAACTCGCAATTTTGATGTTTCCGGGCGCGATCAGGATGGTCTCGAGCAAGGGCTGAAGGGAGTCGGCTTGCGGCAGCGCTTCCAGGCACAGCTTTACGGCATGGGCATGATCCGACCCCAGAACGGGATCAGCGAGGTCGTGGAATTTGCCTTCAAGCTCAGCGCCGCTCAACGGCGTTTCGGGGGAGCCGATGGCCGGGGTGGTATCGGACTCGTAGCGCGCACCGTCGCTCAGCGTAATAGTGGCGCGGGCCAGGCGCTGGGCCGGAAAACAGGCGTTGTATTCGGCGCTATCGATCATTTCCACGCGATCGGCCAGGCGCAGAATGTCGGGATCATCGAGACCGCTGGTCACCTCTAGCGCCCCCACCTTGCCTTTGGCCAACATGGCGGCGACGGGAAAGGGCAGGCTGTATTGCGCCTGCTCGGTGGTGCTTGGCCGCGGATGGTTGAGGCAACAGCCTTGGTGAAAGGTGAAAATCTCGATGCGCTCGATGGTTTCGGGTTTTATGGCGTGGCGCTGTTGCAACCCTTCGACCGCGGCTATGGCCGCGTGGGCCCAGCGGCACATGGGATAGGGCTTGAAATCCTGCTCGGCAATCAGCCAGCGGCTGCCCAAATCCCGCCAGGCGAACTGGCTATCGGCGGCCTCGACGATCAAGGACGGCGCGCCGCTAAAGCCCGCTTGCGCCAGATAGGCTGCCGAGACACCGGTCATGGCGCCCCAGCCCGAGCTGTCCTTGACCATGGTCGGGTGGGCGATGCAACGCATCATCTGACTGCGCGGCCCGTGGTACTCCGCTATCCCCATGGCTTCCCGCGCCCGGCCCTGATCAAGCTCCAGCAGGCGGGCGGCCAGGGCGGCGCAGGCCACGCCGTTCCATGAGCCCGAGGCGTGGTAGTCACTGGTCGTGCTGTGCTGCGCCACCGCCATGCGGCTGGCCAGTTCATATCCCAGGACAATCAGGTTAAGGAACGAGCGGCCATCGAGCGCCGTTTTCTCGCTATCGGCAATGGCCAGAATTGCCGGCAGCACGGCGACACCGACATGGCCCTTGGCCGGGCGGTAGCCATCGTGTCCGTCCAGGCTGTCGATAGAGAGCGCGCCCGCCAGCGCCGCGCCAACGGGGCTGGCGGGCCTGCCGTCGAACAGCAGGCGCGAAGCCGGAGCGTCGTGGCCGGGTGCGAAATGCGCCACGGCATGATCGCGGATCATTCGCGAAGCAGCGGTGGCCAGCGACCCGGCCGCCACCCCCAGCAGGTCGAAGACGCAAGTTTGCGCCAGTCGTTGGATATCGACGGGAAGATCGGACCAATTCGTGTCGTAGAGAAAATCGAGAACCTGGGCGTTCTGCATGGCAGCCTCCACGGTCTGAAATACCTTACCCCCGCCCGACAAACGGCATCTTGGTTGCCATCACGGTGAGGAACTGGACGTTGGCCTCGGGCGCCAGGCCAGCCATGTAGAGCACCGCGCTGGCCACGTTGTCGAGCGCCATGGTGGGCTCGGGCGCCAGGCTGCCGTCGGCCTGAGGCACGCCGTCTTTCATGCGCTCGGTCATCTCCGTGGCGGCGTTGCCGATGTCGATCTGGCCGCAGGCGATGTCGTAGGCCCGGCCGTCCAGCGAGGTCGAGCGGGTGAGGCCGGTGACGGCGTGCTTGGTGGCCGTATAGGGGGCCGAGAAGGGCCGCGGCACGTGGGCCGAGATGGAGCCGTTGTTGATGATGCGGCCGCCGCGCGGCTCTTGCTCCTTCATCAGACGAAAGGCTTCCTGGGTGCAAAGAAAGGCGCCGGTCAGGTTGGCATCGACCACGCCCTGCCATTCGGCCAGCGTGACATCCTCGAGCGGTTTGGGTGGCGTGCCGGAACCGGCGTTGTTGAACAACAGATCAAGCCTGCCGAAGGCCTCCTTGGTGGCGCGGAAGAGGGTGGCGACAGACTCGGCTTGGCCCACGTCGGTGGGCACAACCAGCGTCTCGCCGCTGGCCTCGGCGGCCGTCTCCTCCAGGGCCCCGGCCCTGCGTCCGGCCAGGGCCACGGCATAGCCCGCGCCGGAAAGCGCCACGCTGACGGCCCGGCCGATGCCGCTACCGGCCCCGGTAACGATCGCCACTTTGTCGGAACTCATATCAATGTCCTTTGCCTGGCCTGGGAAAGCGCCATTCTACTCGATTGACCTGGGCGTGGGGCGGGCCAAAAATGCCGCCATGGCCAAACCTCTCTTGATCGTCGCCTTTGCACCGTCCCCCAATACCGTGCGGCTACGCGATGCCGTGGTCGAAGGTGCCCGCGAATCCGAGATCGAGGTCAACGTGCGCTCGCCGTTCGACACCGGCCCCGCGGACGTGCTGGCGGCCGGTGCCGTGATCCTGGGCACCACCGAGAACCTGGGCTACATGAGCGGCGCGCTCAAGGATTTCTTCGACCGCAGCTACTACGCTTGCCTGGAGGAGACCCAGGGGCTGGCCTACGCGCTTTACGTCCGGGCCGGCCACGACGGCACCGGCACCTGCCGCGGCGTCAAAACCATCACCACGGGCTTGCGCTGGCGCGCCGTCCACGAGCCGCTGATCTGCCGCGGCGATTTCGTCGAGAATTTCGCCGCCCAGTGCCGCGACCTCGGCCGCCTGATGGCCGCCGGTCTGGAAGCCGGGATCTTCTGAAGCATCCTATTCCGCGGCGGCGCCTTCCAGACAGTGGGCGATCCACTGGGCCGTGAGCTTTTCCAGCACGGCGTTTTGCTTGAGGCGGGCATCCAGCCCCGACCAGTCGACGTGGTCGAGCGGCTGGTCCTGGTTGGCACAGGAAAAGACGTGGCTGCGCTCGCCCGTTTCGGGATCGACGTGGCTTTGCAGGCACTGGGCGCAGATTTCCTTCATCATGCATTGCATGGGCGAGTTGATCGAGCCGATGGCGAAGTGCGGTGTTTTGATTTGGCCGGCCAGCGGACCGTGGCGGGCCGCCGCCACCGCCGCCATCATGCCGTGCGAGCCGATGGCGACGATGCGGTCGACATCGGCCAAGGCAATGTCCTGCAGGCCCAGCCCGCCCGCCCCATAGGCCACCATGGCCTCGACGATGTTACCGACGAAAGTGCGGTCCTGGTCGCGGCCGGGGGTGAATCCGGGCTCGGCCTCGCAGCACCAGACGATGAGATCGGCGGCGGCCTCGATTTCCTCGACCTTGTAGCGGTCCTCGGGCGTGCGGTAGGCGCCGAAGTAAAGCACCCGGCTGCCGGCGGCGCGCAGCGCCTGACCGATCGAGAACAGCACGGCGTTGCCCAACCCGCCACCGGCCAGCAGCACGGTCTCATTGGCGGGAATCTCGGTGGGCTCGCCGGTGGGTCCCATGACGACCACCGGTTCACCCGGCTTGAGGTAGCGGCAAAGGCTGGAAGATCCCCCCATCTCCAGCACGATCATGCCCAACAGCCCTTGTTCGCGGTCAACCCAGGCGCCGGTCAGCGCCAGGCCCTCCATGGCCAGGCGGGTATGGTTTGCCACCGCCGCCAGGGTCTCGAAATTCTGCAAGCGGTAGAACTGGCCCGGGCGGAAATGCCGCGCCGCCGCGGGCGCCCGCACCACCACCTCGACGATGTTGGGAGCCAGGACCTCGACGCGCTCGACGCTGGCCCTGAGGTCGCCATCGAGGGCGGCGATGAAGTCGGCGTCGGTGGCCTGGGAATGCGCCGCGATGGCTTCCAGCGAGGCATTGATCAAGGGGTATCCCAGCGTCGCACTGGCCATGGCCTTGACTACGTTGCCGGCGAAGCTGGGATGGAGATCGCCGAAGAAGCTGACCGAGCGGCCGTCGTCGTGCCGGGACACCAGCACGTGCACGTCCTCGGGCTTGGCCAGGCCGTGTTCGGGACTGACCGGCCGGCCCTCGGCATCGCGGGCCTGGATGTAGCTACCGTCGAGCTCCAGCTCGAGCGCGCCTTCGCGGAGCAGCATGGTGTTGGGCTGGGTACCGGCGGCGATGAAGATCGAACGCGCCGGCATCTCGAAGCTTTCGCCGGCCTGCCAGCGGCCCTCCTCGTCAAGGCTCATGCGCGCCACCGTGAGCGCCCGGGCGGCGCCCTGGTCGTCGACCTCTACGGCCGTCGGCGAGAGTCGCTCGGCGATGCGCACGCCTTCTTCCAGGGCCTTCTCGATTTCCTCGTGGTTGAGGGTGTAGGCAGGGCTGTCGATCAGGCGCTTGCGGTAGGCGATGGTAACGCCGCCCCACTGGCGCAAAAGCTCCACCACGCGCGCCTCGCGGCCCTCGGCGGCGGCGTCATCGCGTTCCTGGCGCAGCGCCCTGGCGTGGCCCAGGAATTCGTCGGCGATGCCGCGCTCCTCTTCGCTCCAGCGCCCCCGCACCTGGTCCTCGCCGTGCTTGGCCGCCAGCACCTCATAGCGCGCCAGGAATTTTTCCACCTGGCGGGGATAGTAGGCCAGCGATTCGGTGGCCGTGTCGATGGCCGTCAGGCCGCCGCCGATGACCACCACCGGCAGGCGCAGCTGCATGTTGGCGATGGAGTTCCGTTTGGCGGCACCGGTGAGCTGCAGCGCCATGAGGAAGTCGGACGCGGTTCGCACTCCCCGGGCCAGGCCGCCCGGCAGGTCGAGGATGGTGGGGCGGCCGGCTCCCAGGGCCAGGGCGACGTGGTCGAAGCCCTGCTCCCAGGCATCTTCGAGCGTGATGGTGCTACCGAAACGGACGCCGCCAAAGAGCGCAAATCGTTCGCGGCGTTGCAGCAGCAGCCGGATCAATTTGAGAAAATTCTTGTCCCAGCGCACCGTGATGCCGTATTCGGCGACGCCGCCGAAGCCGGCCATGATGCGGTCGTCGAGGTCTTCGTAAAGCGCGCCTGTGTCGGCTATGGCCTCGAAGGGCCGGCGGCTGCCATCGGCCGCCACGCCCGAGAGCGCCGCCTCGAGGGGCTCGATCTTGAGGCCGTCGATGCCGATCACGGTATGGCCCTCTTGCAAAAGATGATGCGCCAGCGTGAAGCCGGCCGGCCCCATGCCCACCACCAAGACGCGCTTGCCGCTGGCCGGCTTGGGCACGGGTCGCCGCAGGTTGAGCGGGTTCCAGCGCGTCAGCAGGGAATAGATCTCGAAGCCCCAGGGCAGCCCCAGCACGTCCTTCAGCGTCCGCGATTCGACCTCGGGGATGTTGGCCGGGGTCTGGCGCTGGTAAATGCAGGCCTTCATGCAGTCGTTGCAGATGCGGTGCCCGGTGGCGGCCACCAGCGGGTTGTCGATGGCCACCACGGCCAGGGCACCGAGCGCCAGGCCCTGGGCCTTGAGGTACTGGAATTCCGAGACGCGTTCCTCCAGCGGGCAGCCGGTCAGCGTCACGCCCAGCGGATCGTCGCGGAAGGGCGCCGGGCCGTCTTTGACTTTTTGCCGCAAACCGCGGGCGCAACTGTCCTTCTGCTGCCGGTGGCACCAGATGCAGTAGTTGGCCTCGCCCAGTGCCCCGGCCAGGTCGGTGCCCTGGTCGGTGAGGTGAAAGCCCTGGCGCCGCCGGCGGTGGTCGTCGCCCAGCACGTGGCAAGCCACACCGTCGTGTTCTTCCTGGTGCACGGCCGGCAAGAGATCGCCGTGGTCGACCTTGTCCGGGCTGACGAACAGCACGCTTTCGGGCCCCTGGCCCGAGAGCGTGGCCCAGGCGGCATAGGAGGCCGCCGTTTCGAGAGCAGCGGCGTTGTCGTCCGGGTTTTCCAGCCAGCCCAGCACGGCCTGGGCGAATGCTATGTCCTCGAGGGGCTGGCCGATCAGCGCCGCCAGCTCGGCCGCCAGCGCCGGGCCAGGGATTTCCGCCGCCGCCTCGGGCTTGACGCCCTTCAGCGCCCGGCGCTGGACGAAATTGCGCCTCACCTCGAAGACCGGATCGAGGACACTATGGCGTTCGCTGAGTTCGGCCAGTTCCGCTTCGATACCGAACTCACGGGCCAGAAAGGCCTCCAGATGCGGCGCTAGCTCGATGATCAGCTCGGCCTCGTCGGCGCCCAAGGCGTCGGCATCGGCCCGGCCGGCGTCCAAACGCCCGGCCAGTTCAGGGTCGCGCCCGGCCAGGAAGGCGCGGAACTCGCCATCCAGCGCCAGCAGCCGCTCGCGGTCGTAAAAGTCCGCCACCTGGTGGCCGTTGCCGATGTTGTTCATGAGGTACCTTCTTCGAGGCAACTGTGGGCCTGCGCTGCATAGCGCGAGCGGCCCGCAGCTTCAAGCCGAACGGCTTTATTGTTGGTAATACAGATATACCCGAAACGGGACTGTTTTAAAAACAAACAATTGCCAATGGGCTGCAAATTTCCCACGTCACCCTCCGGTTCGGGCTATAACGGGCGCAGCTCATCGGCAGGAAACGAGGTTCGGAATGTCCAGACTGGCGGGAAAGATCGCCCTTGTGACCGGCGCCAGCCGGGGCATCGGGGCGGCCACGGCGCAGCTTTTCGCGGCCCAGGGCGCCACGGTGCTGATCAACCACCGGGACAGCGCCGCCGGTGCCGAGGAAGTGCTGGCCAGTCTATCGGGCTCGGGCCACCGCATCGTCCAGGCCTCGATCACCGACGCCGAAGCCCTGGCCGCCGCCGCCAAGTCCGTCAACGACGGTGAGGGCCGGCTGGATATCCTGGTCAACAATGCCGCCGTCTCGCAGGTCGTGCAGCACAGCGATCTGGAGGCCCTGACGGACGAACTCATCGACCGCATTCTGATCACCAACCTGCGCGGCGTCATCGGCTGCATCCGCGCCTTCCGGCCTATGCTGGAAGCGGCCGAGGCGCCGGTGGTGATCAACATCTCATCGCTGGCCGCCACCACGGCGACCGGCAGCAACATCGCCTATGCCGCCTCCAAGGGGGGGCTCAACAACCTCACCATGTCGCTGGCCCGGGCCCTGGCGCCCAAGATCCGCGTCATGGGGGTGGCGCCGGGCCTGGTCAATACCGAGTTCACCAAATCCTGGGACCCGGCGGTGGTTCAGACCGTGGTCGAGCGCACGGCACTGGGTAGCATCGCCCAGCCCGAGGACATCGCCAGCGCCGTGCTGGCCGCCTGCACCGATCTCAGCCACTCGATCGGCCAGACCCTGCTGATCGACGGCGGCTACTGGTTGAGCTGAGCAGGCGTCGTGAAAGCGGATACGGAGATCGCCGCCCAGCATCACGGCGGCGACCTGGCGGCCGCCCGCCGGGCGCACGAAGACGGCGGCGGGGGCGGTGGCGTTGACTGGCTCGACCTCTCGACCGGTATCAACCCCTACCCTTATGCCTTTGGCGAATTGCCCGAGGAAGCCTGGACGCGGCTCCCGGACAGCGGCGTCGAGGCCGAACTGCTGGCCGCCGCCGCGGCCTATTACGGCGCCCCCGATCCGGCCTGCGTGGTGGCCGCGTCCGGCTCGCAATCGCTGATCCAGTTGCTGCCAGGGTTGCGGCCGGCCGGCCGCGTCGCCGTCTTGCGCCCCACCTACGTCGAGCACGAGCCCTGCTGGGCCGCCGCCGGCCACGAGGTGGTGGCGCTGGGCGAGATCGACGCCGGCGATTGCGACGTGGTGGTGCTGGCCAACCCCAACAACCCCGACGGCCGCCGCTTCGCCCCGGCCGAGTTGGAGGAACTGGCGGCAGGGCTTGCCCCCCGTGGGGGCTCCCCCCGTGGGGGCTGGCTGGTGGTCGACGAGGCCTTCGCCGACCTCGAGCCCGAGCTCAGCCTGGCCGCCACGGTGAGGCAACTCGACCGCCCAAGCCGCATCGTGCTGCGCTCGTTCGGCAAGTTCTTCGGCCTGGCCGGCCTGAGGCTGGGTTTCGCCATCACGGCACCGCAGATTGCTGGCCGCATCCGCGCGGCACTCGGCCCCTGGGCCTTCTCCAGCCCGGCCGCCTGGATCGCCACGCAGGCCTTCGCCGACCAGGCCTGGATCGCGGCAACGCACCAACGCCTGGCGGCGGCGGCGGGCGAGCTCGACCTCATGCTGGGCCGGGCCGGCCTCGAGGTCATCGGCGGCACCGTGCTCTACCGTCTGGTCCACACCCCGGCGGCGGCCGAGATCTGTGAGGTGCTGCGCCGCCATCGCATCCTGGTGCGCCACTACCCCGAGCGCCCCGACTGGCTGCGCTTTGGGCTCCCGGGAGAGCGCGGCCGGCAACTGAAGGCGGCGCTCAGCGCCTGGCGTTCATGACCACGACGACCTGGTGGTGGGTGCGCCATGCCCCGGTGACCGAGATGACCGGCCTGTTGTACGGCCAGATGGACCTGGCCGCCGACGTCTCGGACGCAGCCGCCTTCGCCGCCCTGGCGGCACGGCTGCCCGAGGATGCGCTGTGGATCACCAGCCCGCTCCGGCGCACGCGGCAAACCTTCGACGCCATTCGAGCCGCGCGGGGCGAGAAGGCCGAGCCCGACCTGGTCGAGCCCGACTTCATCGAACAGGGCTTCGGCGACTGGCAGGGCCTGAGTTACGACCAGATCCGGGCCCAAACGGACCCGGCCCTGTGGGCCTCGCCCGGCACCGCCGAGCCGCCCGGCGGCGAGAGTTTTGCGACGGTTATCGAACGCGTGGCGCCGGCCATCGAGCGCCTCAGCGCCGCCCACGCCGGCCGCCACATCGTCGCCGTGGCCCACGGCGGCTCCATCCGCGCGGCGCTGGCCGCCGCCCTCGAGCTGACGCCCGACAAGGCGCTGGCCCTGGTCATCGACAACCTCTCGCTGTGCCGCCTCGAAGCCATACCCGACCCCACCATCCCGCTGGCCTGGCGGGTGCATTACGTGAACGACCTGCCACGCTGAAGCCCAGAATACCGCGAATACCGACCGTCCGACGACCGTCCGCGTCCTCTTAATTAAGGAATGTTACCGGGAAGAAGGCCGATTTCTTAACAAACCGTCCGCGTCCCCTTAATTAGTCCCCTGTGAAAATCTCCAACGTCTATGACAGAGCTCGCGGTTTTGCGGATTAGGCACCTTTCGCATTGCAGGAAATCATAGCTTGGGACGGTGTTTTCTTGCTATTTAGGATTCATTTTTTGGTCGGTTTGTGATTCTCTGAATGCCTTCCTAGCGGGGAATTCAGATGCGACCGAAACAACAGCAAGCAGCGCGGCACGACGACCTTTTCCGCGCCCGTCTCGACCAGATCATCAACATGAAGCATGAGCTTGTGGCCTTGGCCAACAAGGTCGATTGGGGTTGGATCGACGATCAGCTGGCGGATCATTTTTCCGACCAGGGCCGCCCGGCGGAGCCGGTGCGCTTCATGATCGGCATGTTGATGTTGAAACACACTTACGCTCTTTCGGACGAGCAGCTCTGGGAACGCTGGGTGCAGGACCCCTATTTCCAGTACTTCACTGGCGAGGAATTTTTCCAGCACGATTTGCCGCACGAGCGCTCGGGCCTGAGCCACTGGCGCAAGCATATCGGCGACAAGCTGGACATCTTGTTGCAGGAGAGCCTGCGCATCGCCGAAGCTGCCGGCGCTTTGAGCAAACGCGATCTGGCGCGGGTCACGGTGGATACCACGGTGCAGCCCAAGAACGTCGCCTTCCCGACCGACGCCAGGCTCCTGGAGAGCGCCATCCAACAGCTCGGCAAGCTAGCCAAGGCGCATGATGTGCCGCTGCGTCAGTCCTATGCCCGGGTCGCCAAGCGGGCGGCGATGATGGCCGGGCGCTACGCTCACGCCAAGCAGTTCAAACGCATGAACCGGCGGATCAAGTTCCTGCGCACCCGCCTTGGCCGACTGATCCGCGACAT
>MPLZ02103601.1_pt1 | contig 21130 bp, 17 predicted proteins | sample 1617311 | NCBI WGS metagenome assembly MPLZ02 (sample SAMN05944806, study PRJNA350692) | marine metagenome | biome: marine; feature: ODZ; material: water; isolation source: 160 m water sample filtered on 0.2 um supor filter | place: Pacific Ocean | collected 2012-04-08 | depth 160m m | reverse complement strand
GAGTCCGTCCGCATGTAGGTGATCAGCCCGACTTGCCCCTCGCCTGGAAGTTCGACACCCTGATACAGACCTTGAGCGGAAGCCATCGTTCGCCGTGCGGTGAAGCCGAGCGTGTTGGCGGCGGCGGCCTGCAGACTGCTCGTGATGAATGGAGCGTGAGGGCGGGACTTGGATTGCTTTTTTTGAATGGCCGTCACCTTCCAGCGAGCGGCGGGGTCAATATCGCCCTCGATGCGAAGCGTACGAACCGCGGGCCCCTTGCCGTTTTCGTCTGCGGTTTCAATCAATTGTGGTTCGAGCAGGCCGATGGCCTCGCCCAGTTCTAGCAGACCGGCGTGGTGGGCGGACTCGGCTTTGCAGTCGGGGGACCACGTCTCTTGCGGAAGTTTCATCTCGGCTGAGCCGCCGTCCAGTTTCGAGAGCATGGCGGTGAATCCACTGTGCGCAGCGAGCCACTGCACCTCGACCTTCTTGGTGGGCGGTTTCTCATCCGCGTGCAGGCTTTCCCACTCAGCGGCGAGTTTCTCAATGGCGTCATGCTCAGGCGTGAGCCTGATTTCAGTTTGCCAGTACTCGTCCGGAATGAAGGCCCGGATCTCCCGCTCTCGCTCAACGATCAGTCGAACTGCTGGAGACTGCACGCGTCCGGCGCTCAGTCCACCAGCGACCCGCTGCCACAGCAGCGGAGATACTTGATAGCCGACGATGCGATCAATGATTCGACGGGCCTGCTGGGCATTGACGCGATGCATGTTGATCGCCGCCGGGTTGGCGAAGGCTGCTTGGATCTCGGACTTCGTAATCGCGTTGAATGTCACACGTTTGGCGAGTGATGGATCGACCTTCAGGCATTCGGCCAGATGCCACGCAATCGCTTCGCCTTCTCGATCAAGGTCGGTCGCGAACCAGATCTCGTCGGCATCCTTGGCGAGTTTGCGGAGTTTCGTGACGACCTTTTTGGAGTCGGCCGACACTTCGTAGGTCGGTGCGAAATCGTGCTCGACGTCCACCCCGGGTACGGGATCCTTGACGCCTTTGGGGTTCCGCTTCGGCAGGTCGCGAATATGACCGACCGAGGCCTCCACCGCCCATCCATCGCCGAGATAGCGTTGGATGGTCTTGGCCTTGGCCGGGCTTTCCACAATGACGAGATTGGTAGCCATGGGTGATGGTTCGCAGGGGCGGCACAATTGCCTGAGGGGAGGCGTTATGCACGTCGGCAGGTCCGTTGTCAAGCCTTGAGTGATCTCGGCACATTCATGCTTGGTCGCAGCAGAGCGTCTATGCCCTCTGGATGAGCAGTCGCTCAGTGTGACGTAACCGCATGTATGGCAGCAAGATACGAGTCTTCTTCGGCAGGGTGAATCCAAGTCAGATTGGGCAATACACGAAATCTTCGCAGCCACGTCCGTTGCTGCTTGCCCAATCGTCGTGAGCGGATCTTGATCTGCTCAATTGCCTCATCGAGCGTGCAGCGACCTTCCAAGTGATCGATCAGCTGGGCGTACCCGACGCCGGCGGCCGCCTGCTCGCCCAGCATGGAGGACTCGTGGAGCTGCTGCACTTCCGCAAGCAAACCAGCGTCCATCATGGCCCCAACTCGGGCGTTGATCCTGCCGTTGATGGCTTCGACCGGCCAATCCAACCCCAGAATGTGGGCGTCGCGGCGGCAGGCCTCGGTCCATTGCACCTGCGCATCAGATAACGCTCGCCCCGTGCTTCGCGCGTACTCAACGGCCCGAATGGTCCGCCGGAGGTCGTTTGGATGGATTCTCGCAGCTGCCGAGGGGTCGCGATCTTGAAGTTCTGCTCGCAGCACTGCGGGATCCATCGCCGCCAGTTCGCCCCGCAATGCCTGATCCGGCGGCGGGGCATCGAGCAGACCGAAGAGCAGGGCTTGTACATACAGGTTGGTCCCACCGACGATGATGGGCCAGTGTTGTCGACTGCGGACATCGGCGATGGCCCTTTCCGCAGCGGCAAGCCAGTCATCGAGGGTGAAGGGCGTATCTGGGCGAACAATGCTCAGCAGGTGATGCGGCACACCGCCTCGTTCTTCCAAGGTTGGCGTTGCAGTACCGATGTCCATGCCCTCGTAGACCTGCATGGAATCTGCCGAGATGCACTCACCGCCGCCAGGGAGGTCCTGCCCGAGGCGAACCGACAGCGCCGTCTTGCCGCCCGCTGTCGGGCCGACCAGCACGATCAGCGGGTGCGTGTTCGAAGTGGAAGTCATGATGCGTGTACCGTACGGATCTCTGCCGTGAATCGTAGGGAAGTGACCGTATCAGTTCGGAGACGAATTCATGTCCATACGCCGCATGAAGGACCTCGATTGCCGCGATAAGCGAGTTCTGATCCGGGTGGACTTCAATGTGCCGATCGATGAGTCGGGGCGCATCATCGATGACCACCGCATCGCCGCGGCGATTCCGACCATTCGCCATGTTCTCGCCACCGGCGGCATCGCCATTCTCATGAGTCACCTCGGCCGCCCTGCGGGGAAGGGATTCGAGAAGGCCTTCTCGCTCGCGCCGGTTGCGGAGCGATTGCAACTGCTGCTCGGGAAGGAACACCCCGTACATTTCGTCAGTGGCGGCTGCGTGGGTGATGCTGCGAAGAAGGCAGTTGATGCGGCATCTCCTGGTGAGGTGGTGCTGCTTGACAACTTGCGTTTCGAAGCCGGTGAGAAGGGCAATGACACGGCTTTCGGAGCCGCGATCGCGTCGCTTGCCGACGCGTACGTCAATGATGCCTTTGGTACGGCGCACCGTGCCCATGCCTCGATGGTGGCGGTTCCTGCTGCCATGCCTGGTGCGCCACGAGTGGCGGGCTTGCTGCTCGAAAAGGAGTTGCGACATCTCTCGGAAACGCTTGCCAGTCCAGGCCATCCGTTTGCCGTGATCCTCGGCGGCGCCAAGGTGTCCGACAAACTGGCAGCAATTCGCAACCTGCTGCCGCGGACAGACGTCATCTTCGTCGGCGGCGCGATGGCGTACACCTTTTTGCACGCCGCGGGCGAGACCATCGGCGAGAGCCTGCTGGAGGAGGACATGGTGGAAACAGCGCGAGCGTTGATCGAGGAGGCGGCGAGCTCAGGCACCGAACTCATGCTGCCGATCGATCATCGGTGCGCCCAAGAGATCGCTCCGGATGTGCCCATACGTGTGTGCGAGTTGGGTATCCCTCCGGGTTGGATGGGCTTGGACATCGGCCCCGAGACGCTGGAGGCATGGCAGACGCGGATACTGGACATGAAGACCATTATTTGGAACGGGCCGGTTGGCGTATTCGAGCAGCCTCCCTTTGATCAGGGCACCACCGGGCTCGCCGAGTCGCTGGCCAAAGTGACTCGCAAGCACCATGCCGTGACGATCATCGGCGGCGGCGAGACGGCGGCGGCGGTCAAGGCCGCCGGCGTGGCCGATCGCCTCTCGCATATCTCCACAGGCGGTGGAGCAAGCCTCCGGATGCTCGAGGGGGCGGATCTACCGGGACTTGCTTCCTTGGAAACCGGTTGAGCGCTATACTCGTACAAGACGCTGTGACAGGAAGTGGGGGCCGCCCCCGCGCAAAGGAGCATGAACCATGACCCGTATGAGTATTCAAACACGCACGATCCAAGGAATGCTCGCAGCAATGTTTGTATTCGTCGCCACTGGAATTGCAGAGGCGGCACCGAAGTTGCAAGTCGGTGATGCAGCGCCAGCGTTTGGTGATGTGACATGGGTGCTGCCTACCGAGGGTGTGGACGTCGATATGACCGATGGCAAGGTACATGTCGTCGAATTTTGGGCCACGTGGTGCGGTCCATGCAAGTACTCGATTCCTCATCTCAGCCGACTGCAGCAAGACTGGGGTGCCGAACGGCTCCAGATCATCGGCGTCACCGATGAAGAGGAGGCCGATGTCAGGCCTTGGGTCGATCGCAATATGCCCCAGCTCAAGTACTCGATTGCCGTCTCAGGTAGCCGTGGGCCCCAGAGGACCTGGTTCAAGGCCGCCAAACTTGAAGGCGTTCCACAGGTTTTCATTGTCGGCCCACGGGGACGTATCCAGTTCATTGGTCATCCCGCTGATCCGGACTTTGACATGACGTTGACCAAAGTGATGAAGGGACGCTTCGATGCGGCTAAGCATCAAGAGGCGGAAACACTCTTTGAGGACCTTCGACGGGACTACGAACGCAAGAACTGGCGGCAATATGAGAAGACCGCCAAGAAGATCATCGCGATCTCACCCAAGGTCTTCATCAAGACGCAGGTAGATCTGTTTGAAACGCAGTTGGTGCAGATGAAAAATCCGGAGGTGGCCTATGAGGGTGCCACAGCGTTCGTCGATGCGAGGATCGACAGCGATCCGGAGGGCGTCCTTTTTCTGGCGGATCGAATCGTGGACGATCCGGACATTCCGGATGAGCAGCGAAGGCTCGACTTCGCGCTCGATATCGCCACGAGGGTCTTGGAGCGTTTCGAGAAGCCGAGCGAGCAGGCTCGGGCGCTCAAGACGATTGCCGCGGTTCACTTCAAGAAGGGCGATGTAGCTGAGGCGGCGAAGACGGCGAAGAAGGCCTACCAGTGGGCACCGGCCGAAGTGAAGGACGATTACCGAACGCAGTGGATGGCATATAAGCAACATGACAAGGGTTGAGGCGGGGGAGGCAGTGAGCGAAGGGTTCTCTCGACCTGCCGATTTCGGCGAACGGTTGGTCGGCGCGTCTGTTCTTTCGGCAGATTTCGGCAGGCTTGCCACGGAGGCCGATGCGGTGCTTGCCGCAGGTGCCGATGCGCTGCACATCGATGTCATGGACGGCCATTTTGTGCCGAACCTCTCCATGGGGCCGGCGATCTGCGCGGCACTCCGCTCGCATCTCCCAGACGCTCTGCTCGATGTGCATTTGATGGTGGAGTGCCCTGGTGATTTTATCGAGGCATTTGCCGAGGCAGGCGCCGATCATCAGACCATTCATCTCGAATCCCCTGTCGACCATCGCGTTCTCGCTGCGCAAATTCACGCGGCAGGCTGCACCGCGGGCCTTGCGATCAACCCGGATACACCGGTCGATGGCGTACTGGAACTGCGGGATGCCTTCGAGTTGTTTCTGGTGATGAGTGTTCATCCTGGCTATTCCGGACAGACTTTCATCGGGGGTGTGCTGCCCAAGGTGGCCATGCTGCGTGAAACCCTTGGTCCGACGGCCTGGATCCAGATGGACGGCGGTGTGTCGCCCAAGACGGCTTCTGCGTGTCGTGAGGCGGGATGCAACGTGCTCGTGAGTGCCTCGGCCATCTTCGGCAGCGATGCCTACGCGACACAAATCGAGGCGATTCGGGGAGAGGATTGATATCCTCGCAGCCCATGGCTGACCCCAACGCTCGATCATGGACGGATGCCGATGTGGCCACGGCCACTCGCAAGAAGCCGGTCCCGGAAGGGCTGTGGGTTCGCTGCGCTTCCTGCGGAGCCATCCTCTTTCGCCGGGCGCTTGAGAACAACCTGAGCGTTTGCCCGGAATGCCGCCATCACTTTCGCATCTCCGCGCCGGAGCGGATCATGCAATTGGCCGATCCGGATTCCTTCGACGAGTTCGGCGGCGAGGTTGTTTCCGGCGACCCGTTGGGCTTTGTCGATACCAAGTCATATCCCGACCGCCTGAACGCGGCAAGGAAGAAGACGAACGCCACGGAGGCCGTCCGGTGCGGAACCGCCTTCATCAAGGGCCGCAAGGTGGTGTTGGTGGCGATGGATTTTCGGTTCCTCGGCGGGTCGATGGGCTCGGCCGTAGGCGAGAAGATCGCTATGGCGATCGAAATGGCCGTGGCGCAAGATCTTCCCCTGATCGTCGTATCGGCCTCCGGCGGTGCTCGCATGATGGAGTCAGGCCTCTCGTTGATGCAAATGGCCAAGACCTCCGCAGCGGTTGCGAGGTTCGACGAGGCGGGCGGCCTGTATATCTCGGTGCTGACCGATCCGACGACAGGCGGGGTGACAGCCAGTTTCGCGATGCTTGGCGATGTCATTCTCGCCGAGCCCGATGCGCTCATCGGATTCGCCGGACCGCGGGTCATCAAGAACACCATCAGGCAGGATCTTCCGGAAGGTTTCCAGCGCAGCGAGTTCCTGCTTGAGCACGGCTTCCTCGATCGCGTCGTCGATCGGCAGGACCTCCGCAGCGAGATCTCCAGCCTCATTGACTATGCCGGCAAGTAGGCTTCGCGGGGGTATGCATGATCGTCTGTGGCAGACGCTGCTCTGGTTGGCGTTCGCGGCGGCTGCGTGGTGGGCTGTTCAGCCCGGCGGCATCATTCCATCGAGCATGACCGGGCTGCCTGCCATTGTGTGGGTGGCGTTGCTGGTGCGAGCTGCGATCGGGGCTCGTGGCGGTTGGACCTTGCTGGTGGCGACTTGGGCATTCTTCCTAGTGCCGTGGCTGGTTGTGCTCGCCTGGGTGAGTGACGTCTCCTCAGCCGGGTGGCCACCGCTGGCGATCTATTCGGCGGCGTATCCGGCGGCCTTGGCCGTCTTGCTTCGCTGGCTCGATCGGTGGCGATGGGTGATCCCGCTCAGCGTGGTCGCGGGCGTACTGGGGCTTTCGCTCGAGTACATCAGAGCGGAGATCGTGTTCGACGCCTGGCCCTTCCACCTTGCGGGGCATGCGTTGTGGGGGAGTGGCCAGATCATGCTCGCCAGTATGGGCGGCGTGTGGGCGTGCAGCCTGCTTGTATTTGCGGCTGGAGGGCTGCTCGCAGCGGCGTTGACGGCATCACGGTGGCAGCGGCTTGCATGGGAGAGTGTGCTGCCTGGAGTACTGCTGGTGATTGCATCGATCATCCCGAGCCCAGTGCCTGCCGAAATGCCCGGGGCAACTGTACTGGCCGTCCAGACCAATCTGCCGCAAGACAACAAGATCGGCTGGCCGATTGAGCGGCAGCAGGCGGACATCGAGTCGTTTCTGTCTCTGACTGCCGAAAGTTTCGATGATCCAGATCTGGTCGTCTGGCCCGAGACCATGGTGCCAGGCCTCGGCTTCGATCCGGCGACGATGCAGTTGCTCGACGAACTCGGCCCTCGGGCCGACGTCTTGGCCCGGTGGCCGCGGCTCATCATGCAATCCGCGACGGAGTCGGGAACCTCGTGGCTCGTCGGCTCGCCCACTTGGAGTGGTATCCGAATCGAAGAGGGGGCCGTGGAGGCGACAGGCCGCTTCAACAGCGCGGTCCTCATCAGCCCCGATGGATTGCTACAACGCTACGACAAAACCTTCCTTACACCTTTCGGCGAGACGATGCCATATGTCCGTGCTTGGCCTTGGCTGGAATCACTGGTCATGGACGTCGGCGCTGCCGGGATGCGGTTTGATTTGGACGTGAGCGAGCGAACACTGCCGCTGGATCTCACCACCCGTGGCGGCGATGTATGGTCGCTTGCCACCCCGATCTGCTTCGAGGATGCCGTTCCGAGTGTGACCCGCTCTCTGTGTGTCCGGGACGGCCAAGTCGATGTCGATGCGATCATCAACATCAGCAACGATGGCTGGTTTGGCAGCAGCAACGCGGGTCGTCGCGCCCACGCCGTTGCTGCGGCCTTTCGCGCCGTTGAGATGGGCCGGCCGCTGCTGCGTGTTGCCAATACCGGCATCACAGGCCTGTACCTGCCGGACGGGGCAACGGCCACTTCGCTCGAACCGCAAATCGCCGCCACCATGACGGTGAACGTGCCCCGCTACGGCGGACAGACGATGCAGGCGAGGTGGGGGAATTGGCTGCCACGTCTCTGCGTGCTGTTGGTGGTCACGTTCGTGGTGGTGCGAATCGCCGTCGGCCCTTCGAAGCGGGCTGCGTGACTATGATCGGAGTCATGGTGAGATACTTGGCACTACTGGCGGTGATCTTGATCGGATGTGATACCCCCTCGGGCCGGGTTTCGCCAAGGAACCAACCGACGGGGTCACTGCATGCCCAAGCGCTGGCGACCCTGCAAGTGGCGACCCGTTCGGAACAGCCTCTGGTTCGCGCCAACGCAATCGAGATGCTTGAGCCGGAGGTTGAGCCGCTGCGGGACGCCGTTCGACGCGGGCTGGTCGATCGCAATGCAGGTGTCCGTTTCGTCTCGGCGATGGCATTGGGCAAGCGGCGATTGTGTGGCAGTAGCGAACTGGTTCGACCGCTGCTGGACGATCCCTCACAGAGCGTCCGGGCGGCTGCGATCTTCGCCTTGGTCGTTTGCGGTGATGACGATGTTGACCAAACTCCTTTGTCTGCAATGGTGCTGGGATTGGATCGCGTGACCCGCGCCAACGCGGCCTTGGTTCTCGGCGAGATCGGCAATCCCACCGCTGCGGTGCTGCTGCGGGAGGCGATGAAACGACCGCTGCAAGTGGAGAACCCCGAGGTTGTTCGCGCCAGCGAACTGGGCCTGGCCGAGGCACTGGTGCGGCTTGGCGATCGGCGGCAACTTGAAACCATTCGAGCCGCGTTCTTCGCGCCGGCTTCACAGGGTGAACTGACGGCGCTGGCCTCCCAGATGGCCGGACGGCTCTCAGATCGCACACTGGTTCCGGCCATGGCCGCGTTGGCTCTGGCGACGGGTCCACGGCAGGCGGGACCGGAACTTCGCCTGATCGCAGCCGAGGCACTGGCCAGAATCGACCGGCAGATGGCCTTGCCGGCCTTGGCGATCGAGTTCAGCGACAGCGACATGCCCGAGGTGCGGATGCAGGTGGCGGCCGTGCTTGGGCTGGACCGCTCCCCTGAGGGCGAGCGGATGCTTGAGAGGCTGCTTGGGGACCCCAACGAGCGGGTTCGGGTCGCTGCTGCCGGAGCCGTCCTTCGCCGTGGAGACGAGCCCCCCGCTCCGGCGGTGGTGCCATCTAAATCGGAGTCGCTCATCTTGGGCGATTGACACGTTCATCCCGAACGTGCACAATGCGGGCTTCACCCCTTTCCTTCCACGACCGCCGCTGTGAAGGGATCCACGTTGAGAGGCAACGCGTGCATATTCTGACCAGAATCTTCGTCGTGCTGGTATCACTGCTGGCAGTGTTTATGGTGCCGCTGGTGGTCGTATCGACCATGAATCAAGAACATTGGCGACAGGACGCGTTGGACTCGAAGACGCAAGTACAGGCCATTCGCTCGCAGCAGACCTCTGAGCGGCAGGCGGTTCTGACCCGGGAGGCGCAGTTGACCGAGCAGTTGACGGAGTACAGCCAACGGCAGCAAGCCAATGTGGCCGAGTTGGAAACGTGTCGGACGATGGCCGCAGAGACTGAGGCCAGGCTGATTACCGCCGAGAGCGAGCGGGAGAGTCAGATCCGCGGCCAGCGCAGCCTCACGCAGAGCCTGAAATCCGCCGAGCAGTTGACCGCCAAACTCGTCTCCGATCTTGAGATGCTTCGTACGCGGGCGTTGACCGCCGAACGGCGTCGGGTTGAATTGGATGAGCGAGTCGCGGAACTCGACAGCCAACTTCAGGTCGCCGATGCCGTACAGCGAGCCCTTCGCGAAGAAAACGCGCAGCACAAGCGTGATCAGCGAGCGATGGAATTGGCTCTGCAGGAGTACACCAGCCGTTACGGCAAGATTGCCACCGGCGGATTGTCCGAGGACGAGGGCATCGCGCCTGACCGGAATCTGGAAGCGGTGGTTCTGGACGTTACTCGAGACAGCGGGCGTACCATGATCGAGATCGACGCTGGTTCACGCGATGGCGTGCAGAAGGGTTGGCTCCTGACTGTCGGAAACGGCGGCGTCTTCATCGGTCGGCTTCGAATCATCGATGTCGATCTGAATCGGGCGACGGGCATTCTCTCGCTCGAGAACACGTCACGCGGCCTGGCCAAGCCCGGGCATAAGGCCTACGCGCTGGCTGGGCAGGGCTGATCCATGAGTCGATTTGCGACGACATCGGCCAAGGCCACCATGGACGTCTTTACGGCCATTTCCGGTGTTGCCGTTCTTTTTCTGGTGCTCGGATGTCTGTGGCTGGTCTTCCACAACATGGAATACTCCAGCACTTCCGATGGCCGGGACGACGGCGGCATCTTCAAAGTCCTCGACTGAATCCCCAAGCCACAGCCGGAGGGTCTATGATGCTCCCCGCGCCATTGCGTGGAGGAATTTGACTCGTGCTTGATCGACTTCTCGGCTGGTTCAGTGTCGACATGGGAATCGACCTTGGTACCTGCAACACACTGGTCGCTGTTCGCGGCGAGGGCATTCTTCTGAATGAGCCGTCCGTGGTGGCGGTCCGCAAGGGCACCAATCGCGTGCTCAACAACGGTAACGCCGTGGGCTATCAGGCCAAGGAGATGCTCGGTAAGACACCGGGCTCGATCAGCGCCATTCGTCCGCTCAAGGACGGCGTGATCAGCGACTTCGAGATTACCGAGGCGATGCTCTCCTACTTCATCCGCAAGGCGACCGGGCGTGCCCGCATCATCAGCCCGCGGGTCGTCATCGCCGTGCCCAGCGGTATTACGGCAGTCGAGAAACGCGCAGTGCTCGACTCCGCCGAACGCGCAGGCGCTCGGCGGGTGTACCTCGTGGAAGAGCCGATGGCCGCCGGAATCGGCGCCGGCCTTCCGATTGCCGAGCCGACCGCGTCGATGGTCGTGGACATCGGCGGGGGCACGACCGAAGTGGCGATCATGTCGCTTGCGGACATCGCAACCTGCGAGTCGGTTCGCGTGGCTGGTGACGACTTTGACGAAGCCATTATTCATCACATGAAGAAGACCTACAATCTCACCATCGGCGAGCAGACCGCCGAGCGGATCAAGATCGAGATCGGCTCTGCGGCCAAGGTCGGCGACGAAACCACCATGGAAGTCCGCGGCCGCGACAATCTGACGGGCCTGCCACGCAAGACCGAAGTAACGGCCGAAGAGATTCGCGAAGCCCTGCAGGAACCCATTCGATCGATCATCGATGCGGTCAAACGCACACTTGAGCGGGCCGAGCCCGAACTCGCCGCCGACCTCGTGGACAACGGCATCTGCCTCGTGGGCGGCGGCGCGCTACTCAGGGGGCTCGATGTGGTCATCAATCAGGAAACCGGACTCGATGTTCGCGTCGCCGACGATCCGCTGACCTGCGTTGCCCGCGGCACCAGCATCTACCTCGAGAACCTCGAGGACTGGAAGGCGACGATGGAGTCCGACGTGGACGACCTGTGAGGCGATGCTACGGCACCGTTGAGCGATGGCTTTCATGAAATCACAGGGCGGAAGCGGCTTTCATTTCATCGTGCTGCTGACAGTGGCATCGGCACTGGCTCCGGTGTCATGGATCGGATGGACCGGTGATGTGGCCGATGTCGTGCGGGCGCCGATCATGCCACTCTCACGAATAGGCACTTCGATCGCATCATGGCTGCGGCCACCACGGGATGTCAGTGGCAGGCTTGTGGGCGAGGCCGAGATCGAGCAACTGCGTGAAGATCGCGATCGCTTCGAGCAACTCTGGCAGGCCCAGCGAGTGCGGGCGGACCAACTCGCCCGTCGACTACGCACGCTCGAAGGATTGCCCGAGTCAGCCTACCGCTCACCGCACCGTCCCATCGTCGTGGATGCCGACATCACTGGTCGAGATCCGCGGGATCCCCGCTCGCCCATCGAACTGCGGATGCCCCGTGACGGAGCCGATCGACTGGAGGTGGGGGACATCGCCGTGTGGGGGGGGCATCGTCTCCTTGGCCGCGTCAGTCATGTTTCAGCCGTTCGGCTGATGGTATTGCCGCTTTCGAACCCGGAGGCTGGTCCGATCGAGGTGGCGGTCGCCAGCAGCGATCCTGGGGGAGTGCTTCCTCGCATGCTGCTTCGGCAATCCGGCTCGGGACATCTGGTGGCGGACATCGATCGCCGCATTGTCATCGAGCCCGGCGCGAGTCTTGTGTTGGCCGATGCGCGATGGCCGGAATGGGCACACGGACTTGAAGTCGCCATCGTGGAGCACGTCCAAGCGATCGATGAAGCGCCCCTGCGGCAGCGGCTCATCGCGCGGCCCGCCGTGGACGCACCCGCTGTTTCACAGGTAGCCATTCTCTCCGGAAGCGACATGGAGCAGCACCCATGAGATGGTGGGTCTTTCTCATCATGGCCATCATTGCCGTAGGCCTGGACACCGGGCTGGTCGGCGTGTTTACGCTTCGCGGCTTGGGGCACGCGACGCCGAGCATTACTGCCTGCCTGCTTGGTTTCGTGGCGCTCCAAGCGCGACCTCGGTCGGCGCTCTGGGCGGCCTTTGTCATCGGCTTGATGCTCGATTTGTCACCAGGGTCTTCTGGTGCTGCTGGCGGCGTACCGATCATCGGGCCTCGCACCCTCGGCAGTATCGCTGCAGCGCAGGTCGTGTTGCTTCTGCGCCCAGTCGTGTTTCGCAGGCGAATCATCACGGTGGCGGTCATTGCAGGGGTGGCAGCGGCTTGTCTCGGCCTTGGAAGCGCATCGGTCGAGACGATCCGCTGGTGGGCACCTTGGACACATGCGCTGGCACCACCACCTGCTGGAGCGAGACTACTGACCATTGCCGGCTCCGCCGTATATACGGTTTTGCTCGGCATTCCGGTCGGCGCGATTCTGCTCGGCACGAACCGCTGGTGGCGGTTCGGCGCGGCCCCGGGCAGGCTGGACTATGCTGCCTCCCGCCGCTGAGTCTTCTCCATGGACAGGGAGCATGCATGTCGGATCTCTTGATTGTCGATGATGGGCGGGGTGAATTCGGTCCTTTGACCGAAATGCGACCCGCAAGCGCACTTCGCACCGGCGGCGTGACCAATTTGGAGCGGATCGAGCGGACTCTCGGACGGTTTGCCAGCGGCTTCCTCGTTCCCCCGCAGTTGGCCGGCCCGCTTCACGCCCGAGTTTCGGTGCCGGTCAATACGCCCGGCGAGAACCCCGCGTTGTGCGTCAACGCGCGGTGGTGGGGGATCGGCGAGTTGCCTGATCTTCAGATCGGTCAGGCGGCGATGATCGACGACGAGGTGCTTGCCGTTATGCTCGATCCTGCGGATCTGCCCACGTTTGCCGCCAGTGGCGCGTTGCCCGATCACATTGACTGCGCTCAGACCGAAGGCACCCTGTACCGGCGGCCGTGGGACATCCTGAATCACCTCTCGGCGGCCTTGTCAGTGGATCTCGACGCGACAAGTCTGCCGACCAAGTTTGCCAAGCGGGCCGATGTGGTGGGCGAGCATGTGGTGCACATGGCCGAGTCGGTCGTGGTCTTCCCGGGCGTGGTGCTCGACGCTACCGAGGGGCGAATCGTGGTCGAGGCCGAGGCGATTCTTCGCCCTGGCGCGGTGCTCTGCGGCCCGTGCTGGGTCGGCCGAGGCTCCACCGTGGCCGAAAGCGCCGTGATCCGCGCCAACACCGTCATCGGACCGGGCTGCAAGGTGGGTGGCGAGATCGGCGCGAGCATCCTGCAGGGCTGGTCCAACAAGTCCCACGATGGATACGTCGGCGACAGCATCCTCGGCGAGTGGGTGAATCTGGGCGCAGGAACCACGACCTCGAATCTTCTCAATACCTACGGCGAAACCTCGGTGCGGCTGCAGCCGGGCAGCGCCCGCGAGCGGACCGGACGCAACTTCTGCGGTTCCTTCATCGGGGACCACGTCAAGACCGCGATCGGAACGCTGCTGATGACCGGAACCTCCCTTGGAACCGGCTCGATGATCGCGTGCAGTTCGTACGCGCCCACCACCGTCGGGCCGCTGCGGTGGGTGACCGACGCAGGCGAGAAGCCATACCGCATCGAGCGTTTTCTCGACATGACGGCGGGCATGATGGCTCGGCGCAATCGCGAACTCGACCCCGCGGATGAAGCGAGGCTGCGGGAACTCGCTGCCTCCGCATCATGAGCGAAACGCTCTACCTGATCGATGGTTATTCCCAGTTCTTCCGCGCCTATTACGCGCGGCGGCCCTATCAGAGTTCTTCGGTCACGAAGGAGCCCACCAAACTCGTGGCGGGCTTTCTCGACATTCTCATGCACATGATGGAGACGAGAAAGCCCACCTATCTCGCCGTGGCGCTTGATGTCTCGGGCGACACCGGCACGTTTCGCAGCGAGATCGATCCGGACTACAAGGCCAATCGCGAAGAAGCACCCGACGACTTCCATCCGCAGGTGCAGCGGTGCTTGCAACTGCTTGAAGCCATGGACGTCCCGCTGCTCGGTGTCGAAGGCGCCGAAGCAGATGACGTGATCGCCACGCTCGTGAAGCGTCTCGAAGCGGCGCACCCCGAACTGAATGTCTGCATCATTTCGGCCGATAAGGACTTGGCGCAGATCATCAGCGAGCGGACCGAGGTCTACGATCCGCAGCGGGATGTACTGCGAACGCCCGCCGATATATTCAAGGTCGAGGGTGTTCAAGCCAAGCACGTCATCGACATCCTCTCGCTCATGGGTGATTCAGTCGACAACATCCCGGGCATCCCTGGCATCGGTCCAAAGACCGCGTCGAAACTCATTCTTCAATACGGCAGCATTGAGGGCATCTACGAACATCTCGATGAGATCAAGGGCAAACGCCGCGAGAATCTCGAAGGTGCCGAGGATCGCCTGCATCGCAACCGTGAACTCGTGCAGTTGCGAGATGATCTCGATTTTGAGTTCGATCTCGAATCGGCCCGCTACGACCCGGCCGAGTTGCCGATTGCGGAACTGCGGCCGCTGCTGCGTGAACTGGACTTCCGCCGCGCCCCAGATCGCCTCGCGTCGATCATTGCCGATGCCCGTGGCGGCGAAGACACCTCCATGGACGCCGGAACGCTGTGGGCCGACCACGACGATGACGGGCAACTGCGGCAGGCCGACCCGAAGGCCGAGTACCGGGCCGTAGTCGATGTGGACACGTTGCAGCAGGTCGTTCGCGATGCAGGCGGAGCCGAGGCCGTCTCCTTCGATGTGGAGACGACCAGCGTCGATCCCATGCAGAGTTTGTTGTGCGGAGTGTCGCTTGCGTGGGCACCGGGCGCCGCTGTCTACATTCCGGTCCGCTCGCCCGAACCGGACACCCATCTCGATCAGGAGACCGTCATCGCTGCGATTCGTCCGTTGCTTGAGGATGCGGCGATCATGAAAGTCGCGCACAACGCCAAGTTCGACATGAATGTGCTGCGTGTGGCGGGTCTTCGGGTCGGTGGGCTGGTATGGGACACCATGATCGCCTCGTACGTCGCCGACGCGACGCGTTCCAGTCACCGAATGGATGCGCTGGCCCTTGGCGAGTTGGGTCTGGACTGCATCCCTATTTCGAGTTTGATCGGTTCGGGCAAGTCGCAGCGAACGATGGACACGGTCATGCTCGAGAAGGTCGTTCCCTACGCGGCGGAAGACGCTGATGTCACGCTGCGGCTGCGATCGCCGCTCGAGGCCGAAGTTTCAAGCGAAGGCTTGGCTTCCTTGCTCGACGATCTGGAACTGCCCTTGGTGCGGGTGCTCGCCGACATGGAGTTCGCGGGCGTGCGCATCGACCCTGAGGAACTCGATCGGCAACGCATCCGTCTCTCACAGCGGCTCGATCAGATCCGCGAGCACATCGCCGACGTGTCCCCGTGTCCGCTCAACCCCGACTCGCCGAAGCAACTTGCTGCGGCGCTCTTCAATGATCCCGGAGATGACCCGCCCGGGCTCGGCCTGACACCGCTCAAACGCCGCAAGACCGGACCGTCGACCGATGTGGAAGTACTCGAAAAACTCGAGGCCGACCCTGAAGTCGATACACCGCTGCCGGGCTTCATTCTGGAGTACCGCACGCTCGCCAAACTCGTGAACACCTACCTCGTCTCGCTCAAGGAGTGCATCAACCCCCGGACAGGCCGCGTACACGCCTCGTTCAATCAGACTGTCACGGCCACGGGGCGGCTCAGCAGCAGCAATCCCAATCTCCAGAACATCCCCATCCGCACCGATCTCGGCCGCGACATCCGCCGCGCCTTCGTCGCCGCCCCCGGAAATGTACTGGTGACGGCAGATTACTCGCAGGTGGAACTGCGGCTGCTGGCGCATCTCTCGGGTGATGAAGCGTTGCGGACTGCCTTTCACGAGGGGGAGGACATTCACCGCGCCGTTGCATCGGAGGTGTTCTCGGTTCCTCTTGCAGAGGTGACCCGCGAGCAGCGGGGGGCTGCCAAGATGGTCAACTTCGGCATCGTCTACGGCATCACGCCGTATGGGTTGGCTCGCAGGCTCGGCGAAGACACGGACGTGCCACGGGCCGCGGCGATCATTCACGACTACAAGGCACGATTCAAGGGCATCGACACTTTTCTCGAGCGGTGCATCGAGCAAGCGAGAGAGCAGGGCTGGGTGGAGACGATCTGCCACCGCCGACGCCGCATTCAGGAAATCGACTCAAACGACGCCCAACGGCGCAGCCTTGCCGAGCGGCTCGCCATCAACTCGGTCGTGCAGGGCAGCGCGGCCGATCTCATCAAGATCGCCATGATCAACCTGCATGCCCGGCTGCCTGAGATCGATCCAGGGGCTCAGCTCGTTTTGCAGGTTCACGACGAATTGGTCGTCGAGGCTCCTTCGGAGCACGCCGACGCCACGCGCGATTTGCTTGTTCACTGCATGGAGAATGCCTTGGAACTCAGCGTTCCGATCGTCGTGGATGTGTCGGTGTCAGAGAGTTGGTATGACGCGAAGTGATCATCGCTCTCCTGCTTCCTTCCGGTGGAAGCGCACGATGCCCGTTTCCTTCCGGAGGAAACACACGACGCCCGTCACGGCGCGAACCTGTGACGAGCGTCTGTATCCTTCTCCCCTCCGCAGGAGCCTGTTCGGTCCGGTGCTCTCTCCTTCACCGGCCGGGAGGTCAACCTTCTCTTCTCTTCCAGGGAAGGGTTGGTCTTCTGTTGTCATCACACCATGACGCAAATTGATTTCGATGCAAGGGAGATTCTTGGAAATTGGTGGGACCTTTTTGGATCGGCCCCGCCAATCGGCAGCAGGGGGTAGGCTGCGTCCCCCATGGCCCATACTCTTGTCGCAGCCGGTACCCGCTCAGCCGCTCAGACGGGCCTGATCGCGGCTCGGGCTGGCGGAAATGCCATCGATGCCGCCGTGGCCGCTGCCATGGGCTCATGGGTCTGTGAGCCCGGTATGACGGCATTGGGAAGTGCTGCCATCGCCATTGTCCGGCCCGCCGGCGAGCGACCAGTGCTGATCGACGGCCTCACTGCCATGCCCGGCCTTGGCGGCCATACAGGGCAGCCGCCAGGCGGTCAGCAGATCACGATGCCCTACGGCCCCGGCGTCGTGACCGGCGTCGGTCCCGCCTCGGTCGCCGTCCCTGGAGGACTTGCAGCGATCGACCTGCTGCAGCGGCGGTGGGGCAAATTGAGTTGGGGCGAAACGGTCGAGCCTGCGATCAAGTTGGCCTGCGAGGGCTTCCCATTTCCAGACGTATCCGCCGCCTACATGGCTCTCTCGGGCGAGCCGATTTATGACTTGACCGAGGGAAGCCGAGCGGTTTGGCGGCGGCCGGATGGACACCCGCGGGCGGCGGGCGAGCGAACGATGCTGCCGATGCTCGCCGCCGATTTGCAGACGATCGCTCAGGATGGGGCCGAGGTGTTCTACACCGGAGCGCTTGCAGAGAAGATCGGTAATTGGCTCGTCGCGCACGGCGGCGCCTGTGGACCCGAGGACCTCGCCGCGTACACCGTTGGCGTGCGCGAACCGGGGCGATTCGACGATCACGGTTGGACTGTTTCCACTACGGATACGATCGGCGGCGTAGCGCTGATTGAAATGGTGGCCGGATTCGCGGGCATCCCGACCGGAGATGGTGGCGAGTCTGCTCGTCTGGTGGAGGTCATGCTTGCCGCGGTTGCTCGCCGCGACGAGATGCTGCGTAATGCCTCGGCCTCGACCACTCAGATCTGCGCCATCGACGAGTACGGCAATGCGTGCAGCATCACCACCTCGACCGGATACGGATCCGGCATCATGGTGCCGGACACCGGCATCATGCTCAACAACATGCTTGGCGAGTTGGAGTTGTTGCCACACGGCCCGGGTGTTCTCAAGCCGGGCGAGCGTTTGCCCTCGAACATGACGCCCATGATCGCAACCTGCGACCATGCGGTCGTCGCCCTCGGCGCCGCCGGGGCCGACCGCATCGCTCCCTCGATTGCCCAGACTTGGCGAGGCATTGCCGCTCGGGAGGAACACGCTCAGGTTGCCGTCGAGTCATCTCGCTTCCATGTTCGCATCACGGCCGATGGTCCGATCATCGACTTCGAGCCCGGTTTCGATGCGATCGGTGTTCAGATGCCTCACAACTCTTTCGATGCCCTTCACATGTATTTTGGCGGCGTGCAGATCGCCATGAGAAATGAAGATGGCACATTGGAAGGTGGGGGTGACCCAAGGCGTGGCGGCGTGGCCCTGTGTTCCATGCAGGAGTAGGGGTGCGGGGGCTCTCGTTTGGCTCGGATTCGCTTCAGACGAAGCCGCCGTGCAGGTTTGCCGAGAATGCGGACCGCACCTCAACCCGAGTCACGCTTGCCTGACCCATTTTCCGGTGCCCTCGCAAACCACCGTCCAACATGGATTTCCATGGTTGTCAGTAGGTGTCGCTTGTGGCGTCCCTCAGGAACATTCACTCCGAGGGGTTCCGGTGCTCTGTGACAATCAACTGCATTTGGGTACCTTGCCGCCTAGTCAGGAGGATCGCCGTGGCTCGAGACCACGGCGCAGCCCCTCCGAACTTGGAGGCATTCATAGTTTGGTTATGGGATCTGATCATCGTTTTCATAATCGCGTGCATCGTGTTCGGAGTGATCTACGCGTTTGCCGTTGGTCCAACCTACTCCGCCAGAACTGCAGCCGCTGATGAGAGTGGAACTGGCATGGGCTGGTTCTGGTTGTTCTTCTTGTTCTTCCTGTTCTTCCTCCCCATCTGGGGCGGCGGACTCTGGTTGGAACCGATCGGTCCGCATTTCGGCGGCCACGAGGGGAGCCACGGATCCTATGTCTTCAACTTCCTCATCATCGCGTTCATCATCCTGCTGTTCTTCGGGGCGATCTGGGCAGTGATGCCCGGCACGGAGTTCTCCTGGGACAGTGGAAGCAGCGCCGATGATGACAGCGGATGGGGTGCCATCTTCTGGTTCTTCATCATCATCGCCATCCTGGTCATCATCTTCGGATACATGTGGTCATCCCCGACGACCATAGATGGAGCCAGTGCCGACCAGACTCCCTCCGCGATATTGACCGAGCAGATTCCAAATACGTTCACGATGGAACAACCCGTCAATTGCGTATTCGAATTCTGAAGCAGACGAGTACAAGTAATGAGAAGACGTGGCCCCGCAAGGGGCCACGTCGCATTTCAGACCGGGCTGGTTTCCTCAGTCCGAACCGAATCCCCATGTGGACCGCGTAGCAACACCCCCGTGAAACAACAACACCCCCGTGAAACAACAACACCCCCGTGAAACAACAACACCCCCGTGAAACAACAACACCCCCGTGAATACGGAGGTGCTGTGGGGGATCTGTTCGTTGGATTCTTACTGGATTCCAGATGACCGAAACACTGACGGTGCACCTTGATTGTTTGCACTGGTCAATCAGCGGCCGATTCGGGGTCAATCGAAGAGCGACGGTGCCAGATCGCCCCATGCTTCCAACATCCGCATCAGATCGGCACCGTCGACACGGCTTCTGTTCTCGCCATCCCCTCGGGCGATGTCCGCTCGTTGCAGGGGCGTGTTGCCCCACTGAGCCAGCAGGGTCAGCATGTCTTCGATGCCAACGTGGCCGTCCCAGTTGAGGTCGGCCGTGTAGCCGCAATGATCGAGATGCCCATTCTCGGCGAGATCTTCCCACGGCCCATCGATGCTTTCGGCGAGCGGTTGATGGCAGTCGCCGTGGGAGCGTGTAATGTGAACCGTAGCGGTTTCGTATACATAGACATTGTCGGAACCTTCGCGGCCACGGTTACCCGCCATGAGGCATTCGTCCATCAGGAGCGTTGAGCCCGCGATGCCGATGGCGCCATTGCGGTACGCGCGATTGTGGACAAAGTTGCTTTGAATGGCGACGACCCGCATCCATCCGCCGATCGTGACGGCGCCCCCGCCGTATTGTGCCTCTGTTGCAGTGTTGCCGATGAAGTGGCAGATTTCGAGGGTCACGCGGCCTGGGTCCCTGCCGTCATTCAAGCCTTGGAGATACATCGCGCCGCCCCAGGAGGCCTCGTTTCCGTGGAAGCGGCAGTTCCGAATGGTGAGCCCGGAACCATCGGTACCACCGGCTCTCAGGGCACCACCTCCGCCACTCACGGTGTTCTCTGTGAACCAGCAATCTTCGACCACACCACGAGTGCTGTATGCGATGGATACCCCGCCCCCAGTGCCGATGTAAGTGACGTGGTTGTCCTGGAACACACATTGTCCGACAGTGGCATCGTTCGAGAACACCATTCCCAGCCCGCCACCTCGCTTGGTTGCGGTGTTGCCACGAAACCAGCAACTCGTAATCCTGAAGAACGGGCAGAAGTCGGCAAGGACGCCCGCGCCGCCGCCGTCGATGAACCCGAATTCTTCGGTGGGAGGAGTTACGCAGTTGATGATACCCAGGCCGTGAATCCGCATGTCGGTGCAATTGCGGACCAAGATACCTCGCGTGAGCCCACCGCCGTCGATCACGGTTGCGATCGGTCCAGCTGGGGCGGTTAACTCAAGCCCATTGATTCCGTCAATGACGATCCCGCCCGGCCAGGTGCCGGGTCCTACTTCGATGCGATCGCCGGGCTGCGCATCATCGATGGCGCCTTGGAGATCCATCACATAGACATGCGTCTCCTGCCCGCTGTGCCGGGTGACGATGGGAAGACCGGGGATGTCCGGCCCACCCCCCAGATCGATGCCTGCCAAGTCATCAAACCATGCTGCTGAGGCTCCGCTGCAGGCGACGGCGGTGAGTAGGACGGTGGCGAGTGGGGTGTTGGGCTTCAATTGGGGGACTCCTTGCTGAGATCACCCTCTTATATGTACGGCAACTGTCATTGTGTGGTCAAAACCGCCAAACTGGCCTCTGCCAACAAGGCAGTCGTCGCCATCTCAACAACAACACCCCCGTGAAACAACAACACCCCCGTGAAT
>MPLZ02205876.1_pt1 | contig 21195 bp, 15 predicted proteins | sample 1617311 | NCBI WGS metagenome assembly MPLZ02 (sample SAMN05944806, study PRJNA350692) | marine metagenome | biome: marine; feature: ODZ; material: water; isolation source: 160 m water sample filtered on 0.2 um supor filter | place: Pacific Ocean | collected 2012-04-08 | depth 160m m | reverse complement strand
CTCGTGATACCGTTCGCCATGCCAGCCTCCTTTGGGCCTTGAGCCCGTGGTTGATTTGGGGACCGCAAGATACCCCGTTTGGAGGCTGGCCCTCTCATCTCATCTGCGATCGTACGGCTGAAGCTGTGCGCCAGGACACAAAGGAGATCTCAATGACGACGCGACAGTTCAGCCATCTGCTACCGCTGTTCACCTTGGCCGCGCTCACGGTTGCAACCGCCGCGGTGGCGCAGGGCGCGGCGTCGCCCCACACCGTCACCACGACGAAGTTCACCATCGATGACGTCAGCATCAGCAAGACGTTCTACGAGGACCTGGTGGGCCTGCCGGAGCTGCGTCGCTTCGTCGACGAGGGGCGGCTCGTGGAGCCGTTCATGGGATGGACCGAGAACGGTCGGATGGGGCTGCTGGCATATACCGAGAAGGAATCGGTGGAAAAGAGCCCCTATCCGGTCTCGGTCGTCTTCTTGCCCGACCTGGACGACGTGGCTGCGCGGTTCGAGGCGGCGGGGCAGTCGTTCGAGGTGCTCTCGGGTGAGGCCACCGGCGGGGTACGGCTTTCCACCGTTCGCGACCCGAGCGGCAACGCCATCGAGCTGGTGGAGCGGGAGGGGGCACCGGCCGTGGGCGGCGCCAGGCTCATCGTGAGCGACAGAGCGGAGGCGGAAGAGTTCTTCGTGCGGATTTTCGGTGCCGAGCCAGGGCAGCGGATCGAGAACGACACCTTCGACGAGGTGTTCATGGACGTCGGTGAAGGCATGTTCGTCGCCCTGTTCGAGCCGAAGGGCATCGCACCACTGGCCAAGAGCGAGAACCCGGTGGTGGCCATCTATTCGACCGAGTTCGACGCCGTCCTCGAGCGGGTCAAGGCGGGTGGTCTGCGCGTCCGGGAGCGCAGCGCGGGTATGTTCCTGGCCGACGACCCCTCCGGGAACGTGGTCGAGGTGGTGCGCCAGGCGGCTCCGTAGCGACTCGGCCCTACTTGCTCTGCGCCGCCTCCGCCGCCCGCGTGGACCGCAGCGTCAGCTCGGCCGCGTAGTTCCCCTCGTGACAGGCGTACTCGTAGATGACTCCGGTGCCGGGGGCCGGGCGCATGAAGATGCGGGCGGTCCACGGCTGGGTCCAGGTGGACGGGTCATCCACGGTGAACTCGTATTGCAGCCGCTCGGGACCCACTCGTGTGAACCGTTCGACCAGCCGCACGTCGCGTGACGAGCCGCTGACTCCGCCCGTCAGATTGGTGGTCTCGACCACCAGCGTGTCCCCGTCCCAGTGCCCATGCGAGGTTCCCAGATCCTGCCGTGGGCCCAGCTGGTCCGGCGCCGCCTCGCCGATCGGAATCAGCCGCGTGTCGTGCATCATCTCCATCTGAATCGCAACGAGTCCTGGCGTCTGGAAGATCTGATAGTTGCTGTTGTACCCGCGTCCGCTCATCGGGAGCCGCCCGCCTCGGCACAGCACCCCGCGGTCCAGACGCGCCAGCTCGGCGGTGACCGACTCCGGTCGAGTCGGCTCGGGTGCGGCCCGCCCAGGTCGACCCTCAGCCGAGGCGGCTCTCGGCGGCAGGCGCCCGTTTGTAGGATCGACGATCAGCGAGGTTCGGTTGTCGAACCAGCGGCCCTCCATCCATTGGTGGTCGTAGCTCCAGAACGGCGGTCTGGCGGCGTCCGGCGATTCCTCAGTGGGGGCTTCCAGCGCGGCCAGCGCCTGCAGGAAGACGCTGTCGCCGAACACCGCGTCACCCCCCGTGTTCGCGTAGGCGTTTGCATGCGCCTCTAACGCTGCCACCTCCTCGTCGGTGAGCGTCGCCCGGTCACCAAGGGCCTCCGGCCGCTGCAGCGGCGTGGCCGAGTCGCTACCCCAGATGCCTCCCAGGTCGGGTCGACCGCCTGGTGTGCGTGGCGCCGTCCAGCCGTCCTGAGCCTGGCCTGCCACGACCACGGGCGCCGCCGCCATGATCGCCACCGCTGTCGCGAGCGCCAACATCCAGTGTCTGTTCATCTCTCTTGCCTCCGGTTCGCCTCCGGACCAGCGCGTCGGCCCTATCGTGGCGGTTCACAGTCCGTGCAGATGAAGCCCGGCGACCACCGCGGCGTCTGGCGTCCCGTCCTGTGCGCGGGCGCCACGAAGGATATTCTCGATGGCGTAGTTGCCTTCGTGGCAGGTTACCTCGAACATGGGACCTACGGTCTCCCGCAGCGAGATCGCGGCGGTCCAGGGGACGGTCCAGCGCACTGGGTCGTCCACGGTGTACTCGTATCGGATGAGGTCGTCGCTCTCACGGGTGAACCGCCCGACCAGACGCCGGATGTTGGGACCGGCGCCGACCTGCTGCAGCCGGTCCGAGAAGAGCGTCGTGTCCACAGCGGATCTGCCCCCTGTGGCCGTTCCACTTGTTAAGAGAGAGCGAAGCTCATATGAAGCCCGTCGACTGTCGTTGGCGTGACGGCCGCTGCCGCGGGGGGCGAGTCAGGCGGCCGCAGTCGACTGACAAATCTCAGTTGACATCTGTTCGACATCCGCGTCCTGCGCCAGACACAGAGTTCGAAACGGGTCCAGGAAGGGGAACTGGGCTGGACGCCCTCCCGCGTGATCGGCAGGCTCGAACGACGCTGACGGCTTGGGTGGCCCCAGCAGAGCCGTCTGGCTCAAGGCCCTTCGGTTGGCTGATGGCGTACCGACCAGCAAGGGTGAATTGAGGCGCCACGCCTAGCCGCCAGCTCCTCCTTACGTACGCCCTCGAGACCCATCACTTCTTCGCTCTCGCGCTGTGGGTCTGAGGGCTCCTTCTGCCCGGCGGAACCATCACATTCAACCTCCTTACCCGACCAGGTTACCCCCCGGATGTTTACGCTCGCCATGATCCTCGTCATGCGTGAGCTCTTAGTGGTCCCGGTCATGAGTACGGTCACGCAAGGAGACTGGAAATGCGACCGCGAACGGACGTCTCACTCCTGTCGACCGGTTCTCATGGCCGGCGCCGCCACCACGGACTTGGATGTGACGACCGTCATGGCGCACTATCGAACGCCCGATGCACAGTCCGACTAGCAGTGCGGTCTCCCGCTCTGTTCGCCGGAGGCTCGCCGTGAAACACGGTCCAGAATCGAATCTGCCTTTCGAGGTCGTCGTCGTTGGTGGAGGGCCCGCCGGTGCCGCGCTGGCGACGTTGCTCCAGCGCGATGGGCACCGGTGTCTCGTGGTCGAGCACTCCAAGTTCCCGCGCTACCATATCGGGGAGTCGCTCATTCCTCACACCTATGGCGTACTGGATCGGCTTGGACTGCTTCCCGCGTTGAAGGCCTCGCACTTTCCCGCCAAGCACAGCGTGCGATTCGTGTCGCCGTCCGGCGCACAGTCGGACCCCTTCTATTTCTCCGAGGTCCTTGAAGGAGAGCAGGCGCGCACGTGGCAGGTCGAGCGTTCAGAATTCGACCAGATGTGCCTCGACAACGCGCGCGACAGCGGCGTCGAGGTGCGAATGGCAACCAGGGTCAGCAACGTCCTGTTCGACAATGGTCGAGCCGTCGGCGTGCGCGTCCAACCATCTGGCGGCGAGCCGTACGAGGTCGCCACGCGGGTCGTTGTCGATGCATCGGGTCGTGCGACGGTCATCGGGTCGCAGCTCGGTCTGAAAGGGCCCGTCCCCGGTCTCGAGAAGGCATCCTATTGGTCGTACTACCGCGGCGGTCAACGAGGCACAGGCATCGACGCGGGCGAGACCACCATCTATGTGATTGCAGAGCGCGGCTGGTTCTGGTACATCCCGCTGCCGAACGACATCGTCAGTGTGGGCATCGTGGCGTCGCCAGACTACCTGTTTGCGGCAACGGACAAGATCGACGACATGTTCACGCGCGAGGTGATGGCCTGTCGGCCGTTGTCTGAACGTCTGGCGTCGGCAGAGCAAGTGGCGGCAATCCGCGGTACGCGACAGCTCGCTTACCAAAACCGAGATACCTGCGGCGACGGCTGGGTGATGGTGGGTGACGCCAGGGGCTTTCTCGATCCGATCTACTCGTCCGGCTTGTTTCTCGCACTCGCATCGGCGGAGCTGGCCGCCGATTGCGTGCATGAGGCACTCGAGGCCGGGGACCCCTCAGCGGCCCGGCTTGGCGCGTTCGAGCCTACGCTGCAGTCGGGACTTGACGTGATCCAGCGTCTCATTTCCGCTTTCTACGACCAGGACTTCAGTTTTCGCGAGTTTGCCCGGCGTTTCCCGGACCAGCGGGCGGCCCTCATTGACTGTCTTGTGGGGGACGTCGTCGGCAAGGACATGACCTCCTTCTTGACCGCGCTCGAGCAGATGGTGGCTCCACCGCAGGCAGTGGTGAGCTGAGTGGGTACCCAGCACGGGAAGGCGCGCGTCATCGCGTCGTCGCTTCGTCGCCTGGTCGTCGGTTTCTCTTAGTGTTCCGTGGGTCGCCGCTTTTGCTCTGCCATCTCGAGCGCCCGGGGAAAGAGCACGTTGTTCTCTTTGTGGATATGTTGGTGTAGGTCGCGCTCGAGATGGGCCAGCGCGTCGAGTAGGACTCGATACGTAGTGCAGGCCCACTCCGGCGGCGTGAAGGTGTCGGTGAGCGCACGGAGCCGTTCCAGCGCCGACCCCGCCGCGGTGTGCTCCAGCTTCATCATGCGGATCGGGTTGCCAAGCGAGCCGCAATGAAACACCGGGGTCTCTTCGCTTGCGTCGAGCTGGCGAATCATCGGAAAGAGGACGTGCTCCTCTTTCATCATGTGCTGTGACAGCTCGCCGGCCAGCGCGAGACAGGTGTCTCGCACGTCCTGGAGACGCGGGTCTTTGTCACCGTGGACGGACGCTACCTTCGCCGTCATCCCACCCAGGCGCGGGAACTCGGCCCTCAGGTAGGCGTGGTGGGTTCGCTCGATGTGGTCAACCAGCTCCGTGAGTGACATCACGGCGGCGTCGGCCATCGGCTCCTCCCCGTCGGACGGCGCGGCTACATTTAGCATGGCCAAGAATGCCTGCGGGTCGAGCCCCTTCTCGCGGCACGCCTCTTCCACGGTCTTCGTGCCGTGGCAGCAGTAGTCGATGTCCGCCTGCTCGAACGCGCGCGAGAGCACCGGGCGCCTCGCCACGACCTCCCCCACTGTATCCTGCACCTCAAACGTACTCATCGCTTCCACCTTCTGTTCTCAGAGTTGAGGGCCCGGGCGAACAAGTGATCCGCGGCCGCCCATCGCGCGAGGCCAGCTGTCTCCCCGTGGTGAGAACCAGCCTACCCACCTCGTGTCGGTGCCCCTATGACTCCTGTCATGGTCGTACATCGCAGCACCTCCCGCGTGGGCCAAGTGAGTTCTCATCTCGCGACGCCGTCCAAAGACGTCTGCCCCCTGCGTATACCAGCGTCAGCAATACGGCGCGTCGCGGTGTCGGGCTGAGTAGAAGCTGGGAATCATCTGGTCGACGCGCAGAAGCCCCGGCCGCGTCAGGGTGATCCGATCGGCGCCCACGTGTAGCCATCCCCGCGCCGTGCAGCGGGCGAGAGGCTCGGCAAAGCGTTCGCGGACCTCGACACGATGCCGGTCTCGGAAGTACGCGAGCTCGACCTTCCCCAGTTTCAACTGCAGCACGAACTCGCGAATGACCCGTTCGTCGTCGTCGAGGGCGTGGGCGCGCCCGAACGGCAGCGTTCCGCGGGTCACCTGCTCGACATACGGCTCGAACCGCGCCAGGTTCTGGTGATGCACGCCGTTCAGATACGAGAACGCCGAGACGCCGAGTCCCAGCAGGTCGGCGCCCCGATACTGCTCATCCATGTAAAGGAACGGTTGGCGGTCCAGATCGCGAACCGCCGCATACGCGCTCCGGAGCGTGTAGCCGGCCCGTTCGAGCCGGGCGAACCCAGCCTCGAGCCGCGCGCGCTTGAGCGCCCACGATGGCACCGGGGCGTCGAGCGTGCCGTCTCGAATCGCCTGAGCCAGCGGCGTATTCGCCGGGATCTCCAGTTGGTAGATGGTGACGCTGTCGGGCGCCATGCCGACGACGCGCTCGAGGCTGCGGTGAAACGATTCGTCCGTCTCGCCGACCAGACCCACCATCAGGTCCAGGTTGACGACGTCGAAGCCGACTCGACGGATGTCGGCGTAGGCGCGGTCGACGTCGTGGATAAGATGAATCCGTCCGTTTCTTGCGAGCACCGCATCGTCGAGCTGCTGAACGCCAAGACTGAGCCGGGTGACGCCGCTGTTGCGTAGCTCGCCGAGCTTCGCGAGCGTCACAGTCCTTGGCGCGCATTCGAACGACACCTCTCGGACCTCTTGACACGACAAGCTGTCGGCTAGACCTTTCAGCAGACGGCGAATGCGCGGCGGGGAAAGGACCGACGGCGTGCCCCCCCCGAAGTAAACGAAATCGAGCGACCGGCCTCGGACGGCCGGTGCCCGCGCGTAGAGGGCAGCTTCGGCGATCAGTGCATCGAGGTAGGCATCGATCTGGTCGCGCGTCCTGTGAGCGGACGAGAGGTAGTAGCAGTACTGACAGCGCTCCGTGCAAAACGGGATGTGAACGTACAGCCCGAGCGGGACCTCGTTCCCCGGCGCCTGCGGCGCCGCCAGTCGCTGTCGAAACTGATCGACCCCCTCGACACTCCATTGCGAAAACGGGGGATACGCGGCGACGAAGTAGTTGCCGCGCGCCGGCTCGTTCGCGTCGGTGCCCGCGCCCGAATCGGTGCCATCTGCCGGACACGGCCGATCAGCCGGCTCACATGTCGGGGCCCGTGTTTCCATCATCAGCTCGCGGCGTGGAGCAGGATCGCCCGCGACGAGCCAGAGGAGCCCACCTCCAAACCAAGGCTGACCGCCATGATCCCGGTCACACCTGGAATGATGGTCACGGCACTCGAGTCGGCGTTGAAGGTGGTGCCGAACCGGTGACGGCCGATCGCGTGTCGGGCTCGTCTTCGTCTACGCCTGCGTCGGCGACCGGTTGATACGCACACCAGGGATCGGTGGCGAAATAGTCGTTGGTCAAGGCGAACGCTCGCGAGCGAGACCCGCCGCAGATCGTGCGGAACTCGCAGCGGCCACAGCGCCCATCGAGCCGATCTGGTTCGCGCAATGACCGGAACAGCGGAGAGTCACGATAGATGTGCTCGATCCCGTCCGTCCGAACGTTCCCGGCCGAGCAGGGGAAGAAGCCGCTCGGGAAAACCTCACCGAGATGGGAGACAAATGCGAAACCCTTGCCGGCGTTGACGCCACGTGCCGCCAGTCCGACTGTGTGACCCGGCCCCTCCGAGCGTAAGAGCTGGCGCGGCATCGAGGCCGTGTGCCCAGGCCCGAGCGGTGCCGTGTCGGATTCGGCCAGTTCGCGCTGCGCCACGAAGCGCCGGTAATGGGGGGCCTCGGTCACCTTGACGATGAACGGCCCTTCCTTCTGCGCGCGGTAGAGCACGTCGAACAACTCCTCGCACCGTTGCGCCGTCAGCCCATCGACGTTTTCGCCCCGGCCAACCGGGACCAGGAAGAACACTTCCCAGAAGACGATTCCGAGAGTCTTGACGAGCTCCGCCATCTCGGGGAGGTACGCCGCCGAGCCGGCGAAGACGCTGGTGTTGATCTGCACCGGCATCTGCACGTCGTGCGCCCATTCGAGCGCCTGCATCGTCTTGCGAAACGCGCCCGGCGCACAGCGAAAGTCGTCGTGGAGGTCGGCCCTGGGGAAGTCCAGGCTCATTGCCATCTGGTCGAGGCCTGCGTCCTTCAGACGTTCGATGTCATTCCGGTTCAACGTCGGCGTGGCTGCCGGTATCGTGCCCATGCGAAGCCCCGCCTGTTTGCCCCAGCTAATGAGCTCGCAGAGGTCCGGTCGCTTGAGCGGGTCGCCACCACTCAGTATGAACACGGGCGTGCCCATCTCCGCGACCGCCGTGATCAGCTGTTTGCCCTCATCGGTCGTCAGCTCACCTCGGTCCCGATTCGGCTGGGCGGAGGCTCGGCAGTGCTGGCACGCCAGCTCACACGCCTGCGTCGTTTCCCAGATCGCGAGAAACGGCGCCTGATCGAAGTCGACGTCTGGCATGCGTCGAGTGGTCATGGCCCAGCTCACCCCGTGAAGTGCCCTGCATACATGGTCAATTCAACTCTCGCTCCTTTTCGGTAGCAACCTTCGCGCCAACACCGCCATCGCACGAGATGCGATATTTACCGCACTGTGTCTGCCGCTCCTGCGCGTAGGATTCCAGACGTTCCGCGAAACAATCCCCACTCCTCAGTGAGGAGCTCGAGCGCCTCGTCTCCACGCCCTTGCAGCCCCGGTCAGAGTTCCGTGCCATGACGGCGGTCATAGGCTGGCAAGCGGGCTCGATGTACACCAGTCCAGACCCTGTCAAGACAGACATCCGCGGCAGTGAGGTGTCTGGGGCAATTGGAGCGCAGAGCATGAGCCAGGACAACACCGACGCGGGCCGGGTCCGCGACGTCATTGTGGTCGGGGCAGGTCCCGCCGGGCTGGCCAGCGCGATCGCGGCGCGCGAAGCAGACCTCGTGTGCGAGGTGATGGAGCGCGGGGCGCTGGTCGACTCGATCCTGCACTTCCCCACCAACATGGTCTTCTTCACCTCGCCAGAGCTGCTCGAGATTGGCGGGCTCCCGTTCGTGACCCCGTACCCGAAACCGACGCGTGACGAGGGGCTCCGCTACTATCGCCGCGCCGCCGACACCTACGAGCTGGATGTGCACTTCGGACTCGAGGTGCTGACCATCCAGCCCACGACCGGAAGCGACGGTGCTCCCCTGCTGACGGTGGAGACCCGGCATGCGCACGACGGTCCGGGCCGTCACCTGGCGCACACGGTGGTGGTAGCGACCGGCGCCTACAGGTGTCCAAATATGCTCGGGGTCCCCGGCGAAGACCTGCCACACGTCGCGCACTACTACGACGAGGCGCACCCCTACTACCGCAAGCAAGTCGTCATCGTCGGCGGCAAGAACTCCGCGGCCGAGGCGGCGCTGGAGCTCTACCGCGCCGGGGTTCATGTCACGCTGGTGCACCGGGGCGACGAGCTCGGCAGCGGCATCAAATACTGGCTCCGGCCCGACATCGAAAACCGCATCGACGAGGGGGCGGTGACCGCCCACTTCGAGACGCGGGTCGTGGAGATCCGCCCCACCGAGGTGGTGGTCGAGCATGCCGGAGACCGGCGCGTGCTGCCGGCCGACGCGGTCTTCCTGCTGACCGGCTACCATTCGGACACCGCGTTGCTGGAGCGGTGCGGCATCGAGGTCGATCCGGAAACCATGGTACCGACGCACAACCCGGACACCTACGAGACAAACGTGCCGAATCTGTTTCTGGCAGGGCGCGTGGTCTCCGGCATCCACGGCGGGCTCATCTTCATCGAAAACGGCCGGTTTCACGGCGAGACAGTGATTGCGGAGATTGCCAGCCGTCTCGCCACGGGCTGCAATGAGGTGCCCACGGCCGCCGACACGCTCGCCTGAAAGACAGCCGCAGCAGCCAGAAGACGGTGAGGTGCGCCAGCCAGCCGCACATCAGACGTTCCGTCCCTCGCCTGGTGGGTATGACCAACGTCATACAAACCGGGGGGACGAGCACGTAGCCTGAAATCGCCCACGTTGTTGGGCTCCGTCGGTCGGCGACCTGAGTCCACCCGCCGACCTGGAGGCAAGCATGCGTGAAACGCTCGGGACAGGATTGCTCGTGGCGATGTGCCTGGTGGTCGGCATGCTCTTGTGGCTGACCGGTGATGCCACGGCGGGCGCCGATGGCGTCACCGGCTACGACTCCCAGGCGAGCTGGCACAACGCAGGCGGCACCGGCATGTCTAGCCAGAACGTCCGGTTCCAGTACAGACCGCAGTCGCCGGCGGAGTAGCAGGCATCCTCGGCGCGCAGGGGGTCTGTTCGGTCGGACAGGGCTGGGCGTGTCCAGCCCAACGTGGCGATGGCGCGGGGCCAACACCCTGGCCCGCGTGGACTCGCGCTGGAAGCACAGGCCGATGAAGACCCCGCCGCTGTCGCACGTCCTCGTTGCGGCCTGCATCGCGCTGCTCCTGAACTCGGCATACCTCGCCGCGTTTTCCAGCCCTACACTCTGGTACTACACGAACGTCGCGCTGCATCCGATGCTCGGCATCGCCCTGGCGCTTGCCGTAGTGCCAGGCGTGTGGTTCCGCCGCCGTGTCATCGGATCGCTCGCCGCGGCCGGTCTCGTCGGTGTCGGCGTGAGCCTGCTGCTGGGTCTCGTCGTGCTGGTCGTGGGCGCCACGAGGCCGTACCAACCGGTCCTCTATGCACACGTGGCGACGGCGACAATTGGATCGGGGCTGCTGGCCGTCCACGTCTGGCGAGTGGCGAGTGGGAGCCGAGCTACGGTCCGGGCCGTGCGGGCCGGGGTCGCCGTCGCATTCCTGGTCGCCGTGACGGCAGCCGGCGCGCCGATAGCGCGTGAGGCGGACCGGCGGCACACGTATCGGGTGGAAAACCCGACGTCGATCCCAACCAGCATGGAGGCGGAGGGCGCCGGCCTCGGTAGTCCATTTTTTCCCTCCTCGGCCGACACGACCGTTCGCGGCCTCATGTCGGCCGACTTCCTGCTGACCAGCGAGACATGCGGACGGTGTCACAGCGACATCTACGAGCAATGGAACTCGTCGGCGCACCACTTCTCGTCGTTCAACAACCAGTGGTACCGCAAGTCGGTCGAGTACATGCAAGACCTGGTCGGCACGGAGCCATCGAAATGGTGCGCCGGCTGTCATGACCATGCACTGCTCTTCAACGGTCGGTTCGACCGTCCGGCTCGAGAGCAGATCGACACGCCGGAAGCGCAGGCCGGACTCGGGTGCGTCTCGTGCCATTCGATCGTGCACGTGGCGAGCACCATGGGCCAGGGCCACTTCGTCATCGAATACCCGCCGCTGCACGACCTGGCCACGAGTGACAATCCGCTGCTCCAGCAAACGCATGACCTGCTGCTGGCTCTAGCGCCCGAACCACACCGAACCACGTTTCTCAAACCGTTCCACACCGAGCAGAGCGCAGAGTTCTGTTCCCTGTGTCACAAAGAACATCTCGATGCTGCGGTAAGCGGGTATCGATGGATGCGCGGGTTCGACGAGTACGACAGCTGGCAAGCGTCTGGTGTCTCCGGGCAAGGCGCCCGGGCCTTCTACTATCCCGAACGGTCGCTGACATGCCGGGACTGCCACATGCCACTCGTGCCGTCGAACGATCCGGCGGCAGAGAACGGCTATGTGCGGTCGCACCGGTTCCCCGGCGCGAACACCGCGCTGCCGTTCGTCAACCACGACGCGGAGCAGTTGAGGGTCGTGCAGGACTTCCTGCAGGATGGCCAAATCTCGGTCGACGTCTTCGGGATCACCCGGATCCCTGAGACGAAGGCGGCGGCCCAGCCCCGTGCCACCGGTGTGGCGGCCGACACGCTCGCGCCGCTTGACGGGCTTCCTGTCGTCGTCCGTCGCGGAGAGTCCGTCCGTGTGGAAGTCGTCGTCCGCACGCGAAACGTCGGCCATGACTTCCCGGCCGGTACCATCGACGCGTTCGACGTATGGGTGGAGTTCGAGGCGGTCGACGACCGGGGACGCGTCTTGCTGCACAGCGGGGTGCCGTCTGGCCAGGGCGCGGGACCTGTCGATCCCAGCGCGCACTTCTACGGCAGTTTGCAGCTCGATGCGCACGGCAACCCGATCAACAAGAGAAACGGCTGGATGACGCGCTCGATCGCCTATACGCGGCTGATTCCAGCCGGCGCCGCCGACACGGTACATTACCGTGTCGACGTGCCCGACGATGTCGGCGACCGCATCGTCTTGCGGGCCAAAGTCAACTACCGCAAGTTCGCATGGTGGAACACCCAGTGGGCCTTTGCCGGCATGCGCGACCCGTCGCAGCCGAATCCTCGCGTGACGGGCTCCTACGACGATGGTGCGTGGGTGTTCACGGGTGACACGTCCGACGTCTCGGGACAGGTCAAGGCGATTCCCGACATCCCGACCACGGTCATGGCTCACGCGGAGGCCTCCGTGTCGGTCATCAACCATGATGCGGCCCTTCCGGAGATCACGCCGTCACTGGACCTCGCGGACCGGGAACGCTGGAACGACTACGGCATCGGTCTGTTGCTGCAAGGCGACCTGAGGGGTGCGGAAACGGCCTTCCGAACCGTGATGGCGATCGACCCGACCTACGCGGACGGCCCGGTGAACGTGGCGCGGGTGCTGCTTCAGGAAGGCGACGTCGAGGCGGCCATGTCGATGCTCGATCGGGCCTTGGCCCTCGCGCCGCGTCTCGCGCGCGCGCATTTCTTCAGTGGCACCGCGCTGAAGACATTGGGACAGTACGACGAGGCGCTGGTCCACCTTCGCGTGGCCCTCGAGCAGTTTCCCCGCGACCGTGTCGTGCTCGGCCAGGTCGGTCGCATTCAGTTCCTGGAGCGGCGGTTCGAGGAGGCGGTCGCGACGTTTCAGCAGGTCCTCGCGATCGATCCGGAGGATCGCCAGGCCCACTACAATCTGATGCTGTGCTACCGGGCGACCGGCGACGCGGCACTCGCCGCTCGAGAGCAAGTGCTCTACGAGCGGTTCAAGGCGGATGAGGCGGCACAAGCGATCACCGGGCCCTATCGACGCAGGTCTCCAAACGTCAACAACGAGCGGCAACCGGTCCACGAGCATCGCCAGATGCCCGGGTCTGAATCGGGGTTTGTCGATCGGCTTGCGCCAGCCTCCATCGAGGATTGAAGAGTATCCTGGTGTGCGTATCCCGGCTGACGACATTCGCACGGAAAGGAGGCACTCAGTGCCTACCACACACGGCCTCGACAGTTCGTGCTGCACGGACCGCCAGGGGCTCGCTGGCAGCGGCCGAACCGGACGGGCGATGGTGGTCGTTCTCGCCACGGTCTGCGTTGTCCTCATGGCGACACCGGCCGCCGAGGCGCAAGACGGAGAGTGGCGGGCCTACGGCGCCGACACGGCCAGCACGAAGTATTCGCCGCTCGACCAGATCACGCGGGACAACGTTGACGACCTGCGAATCGTCTGGCGTCAGTCGACCATCCCCGACGAGGTGCGGCAGGGCAACACGATGCGGGCCCCGGTAGCCTCGCAAAACGCTCCCTTGATGGTCGGCGGGCGCCTCTACGTCAGCACGGGTCTCGGCGCGGTCGCCGCGCTCGACGCCACCACCGGAGCGGTCGACTGGGTCGACCAGCCGCCACGGGAAGAGCCGTCGAGACGGCGTGGCGGGGCAACCCGAGGTCTCGGCTACTGGAACGACCCGGACGGCGATGACGAACGGATCATCGCCCTCATCGGTGCGTCGCTGGTCGCGCTCAACGCGCAAACGGGCGAGCGCTATCCGGACTTCGGCGAGGCCGGCGAGGTCGATCTGCGACAAGGCTTCGATCGAGGGCCGGTCGAAGGGTTTCGGTGGCAGTCGGCCCCGCTCGTCGCAAACGACGTCATCATCGTCGGCTCGTTTGTGGCCGGCGACTACACGAATGCCTCAATGCCGGCTACCAAGGCGGGTGTCCCCGGAGACGTCCGCGGCTTCGACGTCCGCACCGGCGAGCAGCTGTGGATCTTCCACACCGTGCCGCAGAACGAGGAGCCCGGAACCGAGACCTGGTTGACCCCGGTGAACGAGGACCGGCCCTCGTGGGAATACACCGGGGCCGCCAACATGTGGTCGACGCCCAGCGCCGACGAAGAGCTCGGCTACGTCTATCTGCCGCTCACCTCGGCGACCAACGACTACTACGGCGGCCACCGGCCCGGCGGCAACCTGTTCGCCGAAACGCTCGTCTGTCTCGACACAAAGACCGGCGAGCTGGTCTGGCACTTCCAGGCGGTCCATCACGGCCTCTGGGACTACGACTTTCCGGCGGCGCCCAACCTGGTCGACATCACGGTCGACGGCCGGCCGATCAAGGCGGTCGCCATCGTCAGCAAGCAAGCCTTCACGTATGTCTTCGACCGGGCGACGGGCGAGCCGGTGTGGCCGATCGAAGAACGGCCGGTGCCGAGTGGCGACGTGCCGGGAGAGTGGTACGCGCCGACGCAGCCGTTTCCCACCAGGCCCGAGCCGTTCGACACGCAGGGGGTCTCGGTCGACGACCTGATCGACTTCACACCGGAGCTGCGTCAGGAGGCGCTCGAGATCCTCAGCAACTACGTGTACGGACCGATCTTCACGCCGCCGACGCTCATCGACGACCGGCCGGGCGGAAAGAAGGGCACGCTGCAGATGCCGGGCACCTCCGGTGGTGCGAACTGGTCCGGCGCAGCGATGGATCCGGAGACGGGGATTCTGTATATCACGTCGCACCACAGTCAGGTGTTCGTGGGCCTGGTCGAACCCGACCACCCGCGTTCGGACGTTACCCTGGCGCGCAAGGAGTACAAGTTTGCCCAGGGGCCACAGGGCCTTCCACTCTTCAAGCCGCCGTATGGACGAATCGTGGCCATCGACCTCAACACGGGAGAGACCCTCTGGACCGCCGCAAACGGCGACGGCCCCAGGGACCACCCAGCCATCAGACACCTGAACCTGCCGCCCCTGGGGCAGGGCTACAAGGCGTCGCCCCTGTTGACGAAGAGCCTCCTGTTCGTCGGCGAAGGGGCCAGGGCGGGCGCCGTCGCTCCGCCGCTGCTCTGGGGGGGCATCGGTGGCAAGATGTTCAGAGCCTATGACAAGGCGACCGGTGAGGTGGTCGGGGAGCTGGAATTGCCGGGTGGCACGACGGCCGCGCCGATCACGTATACGGTCGACGGGAAGCAGTACATCGTGGTGACGGTCGGTTGGGAGGACATGCCGAGCGAGTACGTTGCGCTGGCACTCCCCTGAGGTTGATTGGGAGAAGCAATGCGAAGACAGTCTATCCGCGTGGTGGACGTGTGCGTCTGCCTCCTCGCACTCGGCGTCTTCGGCTCGTCTGCGCGCGCCCAGACCGGTGCGACGGACGGTGAGTGGCGCAGCTACGGAGGGGACCTCGGGAGCACGAAGTACTCGCCGCTGGACCAGATCGACGAGACCAACTTCGCCGATCTTCGCATCGCGTGGCGCTGGCAGTCGGTCGACCGCACGATCGACCTGGCGCCGTTGCGGCAGCGCTACGCCGAGACCGGTCTCGGCACGCGATACGCGATCGGCATCCAGTTTCTCAACGCCACGCCCCTGATGGTCGGGGGTGTGCTGTATCTGTCTACCCCCCTCTATCAGGCCGCGGCGATCGATGCCGGCACCGGCGAGACGTTGTGGGCGCACGACCCGGAGAGCTACCTGGCCGGGCTCCCCCCACATCGGTTCAACTCGCGGGGCGTGGCCTACTGGACCGACGGCGCGGAGGCTCGCGTGCTGTGGGGAACCGGCGACGGCTACCTGGTCGCGGTCGATGCGCGCACCGGGCGACCGAGTCGCGATTTCGGCGACAACGGCCGCGTCGATCTACGGGAAGGGATTCCCCGGGCCGGGCGGGAGACCACCGACCACCGGGGTCGTCAATGGCTCGGCTTGACCTCGCCGCCGATCGTCGCCCACGACGTCGTCGTCACACCCACAATCATCTCGGACTACCCGATTACAAAGGAGGCCCCGCCTGGCTGGATCAAGGGCGTCGATGTGCGCACCGGCGCGACGAAGTGGACGTTCCGCACAGTGCCTCAGGCGGACGACTTCGGCGTCGAGACGTGGCTGAACGACTCGTGGAAGTACTCGGGCAACACGAACGTCTGGTCGATGCTGAGCGTCGATGACGAGCTGGGGTATGTCTACCTGCCGACCGGCACCCCCTCGAACGACTATTACGGCGGTCACCGGCTGGGCGACAATCTCTTTGCCGAGAGCCTCGTGGCGCTCGACATCGAGACCGGTCAACGGATGTGGCACTTCCAGATGGTGCACCACGGGCTGTGGGATTACGACAACCCCGCCGCACCCAACCTCGTCGACATCACTGTCGACGGCCGGCGGATCAAGGCCGTGGCGCAGGTGACGAAGCAGGGCTTCACCTATGTGTTCGATCGGGCCACGGGCGACCCGGTGTGGCCCATCGACGAGCGCCCCGTGCCACCGGCCACGATGCCGGGCGACGTCGCGTCTCCGACCCAGCCGTTCCCGACCAAGCCGCCACCCTTCGAGTACCTGGGTGTGACGATCGACGACCTGGTCGACTTCACACCCGAAATTCGGGCCATGGCGGTCGAGGCGGTCAAGAACTTCAGACTCGGACCGATCTACACACCCCCCACGCTGGCGGTGGAGGGCGGGCTTCAGGGCACGATTCAGCGGCCCAGCGCCGGTGGCGGCGCAAACTGGAGCGGTGCGGCGGTGGACCCCGAGACCGGGTTACTCTACGTGCCGTCGACAAACGCCATCTCCGTGCTGAACTACTTCACGCCGGATCCGGCGCAGGGTGGCAACCTCCAGTACACGTGGACGGCAGCGCGTCCACCCGGCCAGGGTTCGCCTGGCGGTCAACAGCCCCGCATGCCGCAGGGCCTCCCGCTGCTGAAACCCCCGTACACACGTACGACGGCGATCGATCTGAACAGCGGTGAGCATGCGTGGATGGTGCCAAACGGCGACGGCAACCGTCTGCGCAATCACCCGCTGCTCGCGGAGCTGGACCTCCCACCACTGGGCGGCGATGGACGTGGCGGCCCGCTCGTGACGAAGACGTTGCTCATCAGCGCCCTGACGGCTGGCGGCACCGACGACGGGCCACGGCTCGTGGCACGCGACAAGGCCACGGGCGAGGAGATCGCGTCGGTCGATCTCCCGAGCGGCGCTCTCGGCACCCCGATGACCTATCTGCACGACGGCACGCAGTACATCGCGCTAACGGTCGGGGGAGACATCCCTGAGCTGATCGCGTTGGCCGTGCCATGAGCGACCAGCCGCAGCGTTCTGCGATGCGTGCGCTCGTGCTGGTAGGCGTACTCGGCGCGGTGGCCTTCCGGGTCGGTACGGCGACGGCCCAGACACAACCAACCAAGACCTACTACCTCTACGCGTGCGCGGAGTCGGATGACGAGGTGGCGTTGATCACGTTCGGACCGAGCGGAGCTAAAGTCGCCAAGACGATCACCGTGGGCAGTTTCCCGGCAGAGATCGAGGGTCCCCACGGCATCAGCGTGTCGCCGGATGGCCGTTACTGGTACGTCTCGATCGCGCACGGCTTCCCGTTCGGCTCTGTGCACAAGTACGAGACCGGCACCGACGAGTGGGTGGGCGACGTCACGGTCGGGATGTATCCGGCGACACTGGACATCTCGGCCAGTACCGGTCTGCTCTACGTCGTGAATTTCAATCTCCACGGCATGCCAGAGCCCAGCTCGATTTCGGTCGTCGACACCGAGAGCATGACCGAAGTCGCGCGGGTCCCTACCGGCATCAGGCCTCATGGGTCGCGCTTGAGCCGAGACGGCGCCTGGCATTACTCGGTCAACGTGATGAACGGCGAGCTGGTCGAGCTGGACGCCTTCAGCTTCGAGATTGCGCGTCGATTGCCGCTGCCCGAGGTCACACCCGTAGCGGGCGCCTTGGGTGGATACGGCGTCGTGTCCGGCCAGACCGCGGATGCTCCCCAGATGGCCCAACCAACGTGGGTGACCGCGCCAACCCCACAGGGTACCGTCTACGTGACCGGCAACAACGCCGCCGTGATCTTCGAGGTCGACCTCGCGGCGTGGGAGATCCGAAGAACGTTCCAGACGGGCCCCGGCCCGTACAACCTCGACGTGACGCCTGATGGCAAGACGCTGGTAGCCACCTACAAGAGCGGCGGGACCGTAGGGTTCTGGAACCTGGAGGTCGGGCGGGAGTCAAACCGCATCAGGACCACCCGAACCATCCCCCACGGTGTCGTCGTCGCACCTGATGGCGAGTACGCGTTCGTAACGCTCGAAGGGGTCGGAAGCGAGCCCGGAACGGTCGAGGTCTACCACATTCCGACACGACGTCGCGTCGACACCGTGGACATCGGCACACAGGCCGGGGGGATTGCGTTCTGGAAGATGGATGAGCGCTGATACTGTGCCCGTACTCCTAATTCCGATCCTGGGTGCGGCCTCGGTCGAGGATGCCGAGTCACCCAGACCGCTCACGCGTCTGCCGACGCCATCGCTCACAGGACAGGCCGGCTAGCCACGTTGGCCGGGTCCGACCCTGCATCGATTTCGTTCCCGTCCAGGGCCCCGTCGAGATCCCGGTCGATGCCCATCCGCCGCCCCGATCCCGGCGGCGCGCAGGTATAGGTCAGCGGTCCGTCCGTGTTCGCGAGGGCGCGCAAGGCGGCGTCGTTCGAGGTGTTGCCCAGGTCGTCGCGGAACAGCCCGTCCGACTCGCGCACCCAACCGCGCTCGGCGCCACCGACGCTGCCCTTCACGATCAGATCGCACTCGGTGACACGGCCGCCCAGGATTGCCGAATCGAAGGCGGCCGCCGCGCGCGCGATCAGCAGGTCGATGCGGGGATTGGCGACCTTGGAGTTCGTCGACGTCAGCGTGACCTGCTGGCCGACGACCGGTGCCAGGTCGGTGTCGAAGGCCAGCATCAAGTCCGTCATCTGCGGGACTTCGTCCGGATCGAGCTGGAATAGGTGGCCACCGAGGAAGCTGGCGGCGGTGTCGATGGAGCCGTCGTGGAGAATACCGAAGCCGCGCACCTGGTCTCCCTGGTGCAAGACACCTGGCTCAAGCTGCGGGGCATCGCCGCCGAGCAGCGCTCGGCGAGGAGATCGGACGTCAAGACGTCCGACCTGGCCGGAGACCTCGTCCCGGTCGAGAGTTGAACCTCCGAACATGCCGACCTTCTGATACACGTTTCGTAGATGGGCGACCTTGAAATTCTGCGTCAAACTCTCGAAGGTCTGCTCGCCGCCGGTGCCGTAGAAACCGCGCATCGGGTCCAGACGGTGGCAGCCGTCGCAGTCCTCGATCGTGTCGGTGGCCCTGGGGTCACGGACACCGCACCTGGCCGGACCCGGGCCGCAGCTGAAGAACTTGTCGAAGCCGGCCTGCTGCGAGGTGGTCAGCGCGTTGTCGAGCGCCCGCACCGGGTTCGGCGGCAGCACGATCTGCAGCGCGAAGTCGGCGAACGTCTGCATGTCGTCCTGGTCAATGAGGCCGTCGTGCCCGACCAGCCCTTCGAAAGCGACGATGAAGTTGCGGAACGCCAGGTCTTCGGCGCAGGGCGCGTGAGAGATGCCGGTCGGCGCGGCGCAGGGGTCCAGACCGAAAAAGCCGTCGGCGCGGTCGCCGCGCCAGTGCATCGCGCCGTGGGTGGCCAGCCCGCGCATCGTCTGGGTTGTCATCGGCCCCTTCATCGGGTGGAACGAGGTCGCCTTCAGCGCCTCGAGGAACGGCGTGGCCGACGGCTGCGGGTTGGTCGAGACATCGGCGTCCGGGTCGCCCAGGTTCCAGGCCAGGCTGTCGAAGTCGGCGAAGACGTGACAGCTCGAGCAGGACGCTTCGCCGTTGCCGGAGGTGATGCGCGCGTCATACAGGAAGGGGCGGCCATCGACCACAGACGACGGCTCCGGGTTGTGCAGCGCATGCGAGGCGAGCGTCGCCTTCGTGGTCGGGTCGATCACCTGCACCGAGTTGTCGAAGCGCGTCAGCACATACAGACGGTTGTTCGTCTCGTCCAAGACCAGCCCGCTCGGGCCGCCGCTGGTGCGGATGTACCGCGCGCTCGCCGCGGTCGGGTCGAAGTTCGTCTCAAACTCGGGGTCGTCGATGCTGCTGACCGGAAACACGCCGACCGTGCCAGACCCAAACGCGGCCACATACATCGTCGCGCCGTCGCTGGAGATGATCGGCTGCAGCGGCGTGGCCAGGCTGTGAGTGATCTGATCGGGGTCGATCTGGTTCTCCGGGTCGGTGTGGAGCTGCGCGTAGTCGATGTGCCGGTTCAGGTGCTTGGCCGAAACCGCGCCGCTGGTCGGGTCGATCACGGTGATACGCGACTCTGACAGGTGACCCTGCACGGTCGAGCCACCGTGGACGCCCGGCCCCTCGAAGCGCACGTGATTGGGCAGCTCGGTATTGGTCACGAACAGCTTGCCGCTCGTCGGGTGGACCGCCATGTTGAACAGGATGGTCCCGACGTGGTCGAACGTCTGAATCGACCCTGCGGCCAGGGTGTCGGCGTTGACCGCGAACACGTCGTGGTCGGGCAGACGCAGCCTGACGCGGCCGGTCCAGTCGCGACCGAGCACGTCGCGCCAGGCCGCGCCGTCGAACTTCACGATCATGCCCGTCTCGGGCGCGGGGACGCCGGCGGCATTGGCGGCGGGACCGGGAACGCCGCCTGGTGACGCACCAATTTGGCCTACCGAGTCGAACCCGTTGGGCACCACACCCTCTCTGATGGCCGTGGTCTGGTTGCCCGAGTGGAAGGCGGCCGCATACACCGTCCGGCCGTCGGGACTCGCCGCCAGCGCGCGCGGCGTATCAGCGAAGAACGTCACGACGCCGACCGGCGTGCCACCGACGCTGCTGCCGAGGCTCGTGCCGTCGAACACCCACACGTCGGCACGGCCAACGCCGGGTGTCTTGAGCAGTGGGTCGCCATCGTCCGAGCCGAGACCGGACACCGGGTCGAGCGAGACGTGCGTCCGCTGCTGGCCCCGGTGCGCGGTGGTGATGAAGGCGCGGGTGCCGCCCGTGCCCGCGAACACGATGTCGCGCGGCTCGTCACCGACCAGGAGCGTCCGGACGACCTGGGGTGGCGTCCGCGTCAGGTCCACGATACTGACGCTGTCTGACAGGTGATTGACCACCCAGATCTCGTCGTTGGTACGCGCCGCCACCGCCACCGGCTCCATGCCGACCGGAATCGAGTGCACGTGGGTCAGAGCGCCGGCCGAGACGTCGAAGACCTCCAGGTGATTGTCGGGCGTGTTGACCGCGAACAGCCGGCTGCCGTCCGGCGACTGGGCCAGCGGACGGACGTGACCGCTCTCGAAGGTCAGGAATGAGGTCTGGGCAGCGGCCGACCCGGTCACCGCGAGCAGACCGGCGCCGAGCAGGCCGATGAGTCTGGTCATCGGCCACTCCTTCGAAGCCAAGGTGTCCGACGTTCAGTCCGCATCATGCCGACGCCATCATTCACGGGACAGGCCGGCTAGCCACGTTGGCCGGGTCCGACCCTGCATCGATTTCGTTCCCGTCCAGGGCCCCG
>MPLZ02107560.1_pt1 | contig 21221 bp, 19 predicted proteins | sample 1617311 | NCBI WGS metagenome assembly MPLZ02 (sample SAMN05944806, study PRJNA350692) | marine metagenome | biome: marine; feature: ODZ; material: water; isolation source: 160 m water sample filtered on 0.2 um supor filter | place: Pacific Ocean | collected 2012-04-08 | depth 160m m | reverse complement strand
TGGAAAACTGATTTATTAAACTTAATGAATTTTTTAAGACTTCGTGCCGATCATCATGCTCAATATGAAATTAGGGCTTACGCAGATGTTATGTTGGATACTGTTAAAAAATGGGTACCAATAACATACGAAGCATTCATGGATTATAGAGTAGGTGGTACTGAAGTATCTGCAAAAGGAAAAGCAGTTATTCAAAAACTTATTAAAGGTGATGAAATATCCATGGAACAATCTGATCTCTCTAAAAGAGAGTGGAATGAATTAATGGAATCTTTTGATCTTAAAGATAAGTTGATTTAATTTTTTCTGCAAGTTTTAAATATATTTTTGAAATTTCATGGTCGGGTTTGCTTTCAACAATAGGTGCTCCCATATCTCCTAGTTTACCCACTTCAGGATTAATTGGAATTTCTCCTAAAAATTCTTTTTCAAATTCTTCTGCTGTTTTTTTAACACCACCTTCTCCAAAAATTGCATATTTTTTTCCATCATCTCCAATAAAATGACTCATGTTATCAATAAGACCAATTATTTTTACACCAAGCTCATCAAACATTTTTATTCCACGTTTGACATCTTGAAGAGCTAATTCTTGTGGAGTAGAAACAATAATTGCACCATCCATATTAATTTCTTGAGAAAATGTTAATTGTGTATCGCCAGTTCCAGGAGGCATATCCACAATTATAAAATCCAATTCTTTCCACGCAACCTTTTGAGTAAAAGTTTTAATTGCACTTGTAACCATTGGTCCCCGCCAAATCATTGGTGTTTGTTCTTCAGTTAAAAAACCAATCGACATGCATTGAATGTCGTATTTAGTTATTGGTTTTAGAATTTGACCGTCACTTTCAGGTTTTTCATTTATTGAAAATAACTTTTGTAATGATGGTCCGTAAATGTCGGCATCAAGCAGCCCAACTTTGCATCCAATATTTTTAAGAGCTAAAGCAAAATTTGTTGCAAAGGTGGATTTACCAACTCCTCCTTTTGCACTTGAAATTGCAATTGTAAATTTTGTTCCTTTTATAGGGTTTTTTTTAAAGCTTTTTGGTTCTGTTTTTGGCTTTATCGTGTCATTCATGCATTTATCATTATCTTGTTTTTAGCCATAAAGACACTATATAGAATGTCGTATGAGCGATTTCAAAAACCAAAGCCCATGGGGAAGCCCTCCAGGAGGAGGTGGAAATGGTGGATTTAGAAGAGGACCTACGCCACCGGATATTGATGAAATCGTTAAAAAAATTCAAAACACAATTAATAAATTTACTGGTGGTGGCAAAGGTGGATCAAAAACAATTTTATTTGGTTTAATTATTCTGGCAATTCTTTGGGCGCTAAGTGGTTTGTATAGAGTGTTACCTGATGAACAGGGAGTTGTTTTAAGATTTGGGAAATTTGTAAATACTACACAGCCAGGGCTTAATTACCATTTCCCTTTTCCAATTGAAGCTGCATTAACTCCAAAAGTTACAAAAGTTAATAGAATAGATATTGGTTTTAGATCAGAAAGAGATAGTGGTTTTACATCCGGAGGAGTTGCAGATGTTCCTGAAGAAAGCTTAATGTTAACAGGAGATGAAAATATTGTAAATATCGACTTTTCAGTTTTTTGGGTAATAAAAGATGCTGGAAAATTTTTATTTAAAATTCAAGATCCACAAGGAACAGTAAAAGCTGCTGCAGAAACTGCTATGAGAGAAGTTATAGCAAGATCAAATATTCAACCAATACTTACCGAAGGTAGATCGGTAATTGAAAACGATACAGAGGTAATAATTCAAGAAATTTTAGATGAGTATAATAGTGGTATTCAAATTACTCAGGTACAAACTCAAAAAGCTGATCCGCCAGATCAAGTAATTGATGCTTTTAGAGATGTGCAAGCTGCAAGAGCGGACATGGAAAGATCCAAAAACGAAGCAGAAGCTTACTCAAATGACGTGATCCCAAGAGCACGGGGAGAAGCTCAAAAAATTTTACAAGCTGCAGAAGCTTATAAAAAACAAGTTGTTGCAAAAGCAGAAGGTGAAGCAAGCAGATTCCTTTCAATTTATAATGAATATGCAAAAGCAAAACAGGTTACTCAAGAAAGAATGTTTTTAGAAACAATGGAAAAAGTATTGGCCGATATAAATAAAATAATAATTGATAAAAATGCAGGATCTGGAGTGGTTCCATATCTACCATTACAAGAATTAAAGACAGGTACGAATTAATGAAAGTTGGAAAAATTTTATTACCGTTAATAATTGTTATTGCTGCAGCGATTTTCTTTTCAGTATTTATTGTAAAAGAAGTTAATCAAGCTATTGTTTTACAATTTGGTGACCCAAAAAGAATTATTTCAAAACCAGGTTTAAATTTTAAAATTCCATTTATTCAAAACGTGGTATTTTTAGATAAAAGAATTTTAAATTTAGATACACCACCTGAAGAAGTAATTGCATCTGACCAAAAACGTTTAATCGTTGATGCATTTGCAAGATTCCAAATTGTAGATCCATTAAAATTTTATATTTCAGTTGGCAATGAAAGAGTTGCAAGGTCAAGACTTGCAACAATTATAAATTCAAGAATAAGAAACGTTTTAGGTAAACAAGAGTTACAAACATTATTGTCAGAAGATAGATCAAAACAAATGTCCTTAATTCAAGAAGGCGTCAATAATGAAGCTGAAAATTTTGGAATTAAAATTGTTGATGTGAGAATTAAAAGAGCCGATCTTCCACAAGCTAACAGTAATGCCATCTTTAGAAGAATGCAGACAGAAAGAGAAAGAGAAGCAAAAGAATTTAGAGCAAGAGGAGCTGAAATGGCAGTAACTATAACTTCAACAGCTGATAAAGAAGTAACAGTAATTCTAGCAGACGCTCAAAAGAAATCAGAGATTATGAAAGGAGAAGGAGATGGTGAAAGAAATAAAATATTTGCCGATGCCTTCGGTCGAGACCCAGAATTTTTTGCTTTCTATAGATCAATGCAAGCGTATGAAAATTCTCTAATTGGTGGAGAAACATCTTTAATACTTTCTCCAGATAGTGAATTTTTTAAATTTTTTGGAAACATAAAACCTAATACAGAATAATTTTATCATGAAGGAACTGATCATAGCCTTCGGTCTTTTCTTATTTATTGAAGGAATTCTTTACGCCTTATTTCCATCAAAAATGAAAAGTATGCTTCAAAAACTAAATGAAGTGAATGACAGCCAGCTAAGAACAGGTGGTTTTTTATTTGCAATAATAGGATTTATTATTATTTGGTACTTAAAAGGATGAAAAAGTATTTTAAAATTATATTAGTTTTATTTGTTTCTTTGAATATTTCATTTCAAGGTAATACTAAAGATGTACCTTCATCGTTTGCAGATTTAGCAGAAAGAGTAATGCCATCGGTTGTTAATGTTTCAACAACAACCACAGTAACAACGCAAGCTAATCCTTTTCCTTTCCAATTTCCTCCAGGATCTCCATTTGAGGATATGTTTAAAGAATTTGGAACACCTCAAAAAAGAAAATCTAGCGCTCTAGGATCTGGATTTATTATTGATGAGAAAGGTATTGTTGTCACCAATAATCATGTCATCCAAGGAGCAGAAGATATTGTTGTCAGAGTAAATGGCGATAATGAATTTAAAGCAAAAGTTATAGGAGCGGATCCTGGAATGGATATAGCGGTTCTTCAAATGGAAACAGATGAAAAATTTGAACCAGTAAGATTTGGTGACTCTGATAAAGCTAGAATTGGAGATTGGGTTATTGCAATCGGAAACCCATTTGGCTTTGGCGGAACAGTTACTTCAGGAATTATTTCTGCAAGAAACCGAAGTATTGGATTATCAAGATATGAAGACTTTATTCAAACAGATGCATCAATTAACCAAGGTAATTCAGGAGGACCTTTGTTTAACATGGATGGCGAAGTTATTGGAATTAATACTGCAATATTAGGTCCATCAGGATCAATTGGAATTGGCTTTTCTATTCCATCAAACAATGCAAAAAAAGTTATTGATCAATTAATAGAATTTGGCGAAACCAAAAGAGGATGGTTAGGAGTTAGAATTCAATATGTTAGCAAAGAAATAGCCGAAGTTGAAAAATTAGATAAACCAAGAGGCGCTTTAGTTGCAAGTGTAGCAGATGGTAGTCCATCTGATGATGCTGGAATTAAACCAGGTGATATTATTTTAGAATTTGACGGAAAGCTCATAAATGAAATGAGCGAATTACCAAAAATTGTTGCAGCAACAGAAGTAGGTAAAAAAGTAAAAGTTAAAATTTGGAGAAATCAAAGAGAATTAGCAAAAAGTATTATTCTTGGCAGATTAGAAACTTCTTCTGACTTTAAATCACAAGGAAAAGTTACACAAAAACCAAAAGAAAAAACAATAGAAGGATTAAAAATTACAGTCAGATTGTTAGATAAAAAAGATGTTGCAGAGAGAAAATTACCAAAAGGAACAACGGGAGTTGTGATTACTAAAATTGAAAAAGACAGTCCTCTTAATTATTTAGAAGTAAGCAATATTATCGTTGAGGCACAAAAGAAAAAAATAAACACAATCGGTGATCTTGATAATATTGTTAAAATAACATTAAGAAGTTCAGAAAAAACATTGCTAATTGCAATTTATAATAACAAAAATCAAAGAAGATACATTGGTGTTAAATTAAATTAATGGACCTTAAGTCCAAAATAATTTTAATATCTGGACCAACTGCATCAGGAAAATCAAATTTTGCAATAAAACTTGCCAAAAAAATAAGAGGCGAAATCATCAATGCCGATAGTATGCAAGTTTATAAAGAATTAAGAATTTTAACAGCAAGACCAATAAAAAAAGAATATCAAAAAATCAAACATCATCTTTATGGTTTTCAAAGTGTTAAAAAAAAATTTTCAACAGGAAAATGGTTAAAACTTGTAACAGAAAAAATAAACATAATTAAAAAAAGAAAAAATATTCCCATTCTTGTTGGAGGTACAGGTTTATATTTTAAAGCTTTAACAGATGGTTTGGTTAAGATTCCAAATATTCCAATTAAGTTTAGAAACAAAATTAGAAATCTTCAAAAAAAATTAGGACAAAAAAAATTTTATAAGCAACTAATTAAATTAGATCCACTAATTAATGAAAAAATTAATTCAACAGATGTTCAAAGATCGATAAGAGCTTACGAAGTTAAATCGTATACAAAAAAATCATTAGTTGATTGGTTTAAAAATACTAAATCAAAATTTACTAATGATGATTTTATTAAAATTTATATTGATTTTCCAAGACAAGATTTAATAGATAATATTTCAACAAGAGTTGATCAAATGCTCAAACAAGGAGCTATTACGGAGGTTAAAAAATTTCTAAAGCTAAAAGTAAGCAAGGATAAAACTTCAAACAAAGTGATTGGAATTAATGAAATTAAAGATTTTCTTAATAAAAAATCTGATTTAAACGAAGTTAAGGAAAAAATCACAATAAAAACAAGACAATATGCCAAAAGACAAAGTACTTGGGCCAGAGGCCAAATGATGAATTGGCAAAAAATTAATCCAAAAGATCTAAAAAAATTTTTAAAAAAAATATAATTTGGTCCCTCTAAAACTTGACCTTAGAGCACAACTTCAGCTAGATTGACCAAATGTCAAAATTATATTCTGGAGCTGAAATTGTATTTAAATGTCTTCAAGACCAAGGAGCAAGCCATGCGTTTGGTTATCCTGGAGGAGCAGTCCTTCCAATATATGATGAGCTAAAAAATTTTAAATCTATCAAACATATTTTAGCTAGACATGAACAAGGAGCAGGTCATGCAGCGGAAGGTTATGCAAGATCAACAGGTAAGCCAGGAGTATTAATAGTAACATCGGGACCAGGGGCAACTAATGCTGTTACCGCATTAACAGATGCATATATGGATTCTGTTCCTATAGTTTGTATATCGGGACAAGTGCCTACTCATTTAATTGGAACAGATGCATTTCAAGAATGTGATACAACAGGTATTACGCGACCGTGTACAAAACATAATTGGCTAGTAAAAGATATTAAAGATTTAGCAAAAACTATTCATAAAGCTTTTGAAGTAGCAACAACAGGCAGGCCAGGTCCTGTTTTGGTTGATGTACCAAAAGATATTCAGTTTCAAAAAACAACTTACAAAAATTATAAAAAACTAAATAAATCGAACAGTAAATCTTATAATCATTTTTCAAAAAATGATATTGATGAACTTGTTAACCTAATAAGAAAAGCATCAAAACCTATTTTTTATACAGGAGGAGGAGTAGTTAATTCTGGACCTAAAGCAAGCGAGCTATTGAGAGAGCTGGTTCATGCAACAGGTTTTCCAATTACAACTACTCTAAATGGATTAGGTTCTTTTCCTGCAGATGATAATCAATTTTTAGGCATGCTGGGTATGCATGGAACTTATGAAGCTAACAATGCAATGTATGAATGTGATTTAATGATAAATATTGGTGCAAGATTTGATGATCGTATAACAGGAAAAATTGATGAATTTTCTCCAAAGTCCAAAAAAGTACATATCGATATTGATCCATCATCAATTAATAAAAATGTAAAAGTAGATTTAGCAATTATTGGCGATGTTAAAACAGTAGTTGCTTCAATTATAAAAACTTTAAATAAGAAAAAACCTAATTTTGTTAAATCTAATAAACAAAAAACTTCTAAGTGGTGGGAAAAAATTCAAAAGTGGAGATCAAAAAGATCTTTAGACTATATTGGTAGTGAAGAAACTATTAAGCCTCAATATGCTGTTGAAAGATTATATGAACTTACCAAAGATAAAGACGCTTACATCACAACCGAGGTAGGGCAGCATCAAATGTGGGCAGCGCAATATTATAAATTTAATAAACCAAATCGATGGATGACATCTGGTGGACTAGGTACAATGGGATACGGTTTACCTGCTGCAGTTGGAGTTCAAGTTGCACATCCAAATAAACTGGTAATTGATATAGCTGGAGAAGCATCTGTACTGATGACCATGCAGGAAATGTCAACGGCAGTTCAATATGGCCTGCCAATTAAAATATTTATTTTAAATAATCAATACATGGGGATGGTGAGACAATGGCAAGAATTGCTCCATGATAAAAATTATTCCGAAAGTTATACTGCTGCACTTCCAGATTTTGTTAAATTAGCAGAAGCATATGGTTGCGTTGGACTAAGAGCTAAAACACCAGAAGAATTAGATGATAAAATTATAGAAATGTTGAATACTGATCAACCGGTAATATTTGATTGTCGTGTAGATAAGGAAGAGAATTGCTTTCCAATGATACCATCAGGAAAACCGCATAATCAGATGTTATTAGGACCAAAAGACCAAAAAGAAAAGAAAATTACTAAAAAAGGAAGAACGTTAGTTTAATGACAAATTTAAAATCAGCATATAGTTTTTCTAGCAAAAAACAAAAATTTGATACTCATATTATCGTTGTTTGGGTGGACAATGAAGCTGGAGTTTTGGCTAGAGTTGTAGGTCTTTTTTCTGGAAGAGGATACAACATTGAGTCATTAGCCGTTGCAGAAGTTGATCAAAAATTAAATATTTCAAGAATAACCATTGTAACAACAGGAACACCGCAGGTAATTGATCAAATAAAACTACAATTAAAAAAACTTGTGCCTGTACATAAAGTTGCTGATTTTAGAAGAGAAGATAAAAACGTTATTTTTAAAGAAATGGCTTTATTTAAAATTATGGGCAATAAAAGCAAATTAGAAAAAGCTTTTAAAGCTTGTAAAAAATATGATGCTGTAATATTGGATAAAACAAATAAATCTATTGTTATTCAAATAACGGCACTTAGAAGAGAAATAGACAGTATGACAAAAAATTTAAAAAAATTTGGTTTAGTAAGTGTTTCTAGAACCGGAGCAGTTGCTATGACAAGAGGGGCCGAAGTATTTAAATAATCTAAAGGAGATAAACTATGAAAATGTATTATGAAAAAGACACTGATGCAAACTTAATTAAAGAGAAGAAAGTTGCAATTTTTGGTTATGGTAGCCAAGGACATGCTCATGCATTAAATTTAAGAGACAGCGGAGTTAAAGAAGTAGTAGTAGCCCTTAGAGAAGGATCATCTAGTGCTGCAAAAGCTGAATCAAAAGGTTTAAAGGTTATGAATTTATCTGATGCTGCTGAGTGGGCAGATGTAGTTATGATTTTAACTCCAGATGAATTACAAGCAGCTATCTATAAAAATCATATTGAGCAAAGAGTTAAAGAAGGAACTTCAATTGCTTTTGCCCATGGATTAAATATTCATTACGATTTAATTAATGCAAGAAAAGACTTAGATGTTTTTATGGTAGCGCCAAAAGGTCCTGGGCATTTAGTCAGAAGTGAATACGAAAAAGGAGGAGGAGTACCTTGTTTATTTGCAGTTCACCAAAATGGATCAGGAAAAGCTAGAGAGCTTGCAATGTCTTATGCTTCAGCTGTTGGTGGTGGAAGATCAGGAATTATTGAAACAACTTTTAAAGATGAAGTTGAAACTGATTTATTTGGCGAACAAACTGTTCTTTGTGGTGGATTAGTTGAGTTGATTAAAAATGGTTATGAAACTTTAGTTGAAGCAGGTTATGAGCCTGAGATGGCATATTTTGAAACTGTTCATGAAGTTAAATTAATTGTTGATCTAATCTATGAAGGTGGAATTGCTAATATGAATTATTCTATTTCTAACACAGCTGAATTTGGAGAGTACCAATCTGGACCTAGAATAATTAATAGAGAAGAAACTAAAAAAAGAATGAAAGAAGTTTTAGACGATATTCAGTCTGGCAAGTTTACCAAAGAATGGATGGACGAATGTAAAAATGGTCAAAAAAACTTCCTTCAAACAAGAGCAAAACTAGCAGAACATCCAGTTGAAAAAGTAGGAGCAAGCTTAAGAGCGATGATGCCATGGATAGCTAAAAAGAAATTAGTTGATAGCGACAAGAAGTAGATTTTTTATTTAATTTGTCTCTAAAATAGCCATTTTATTTTGCAATCTGCGCGTGAGCATGTATTATGCTCAAGAAAAATAATTTATGTCAGATAAAAACAGAGTTTATATTTTTGATACTACTATGCGTGATGGTGAACAATCGCCTGGAGCATCAATGAGTTTGGAAGAAAAAATTCAAATTGCAAGAGTATTTGATGAACTTGGAATTGATGTAATCGAAGCAGGTTTTCCAATAGCTTCTCCTGGCGACTTTGAGGCAGTAACTGAAGTAAGTAAAATATTAAAAAAATCTATACCAGCTGGTTTATCTAGACATTCTAAAAAAGACATAGACAGATGTTATGAAGCGTTAAAACATGCGCCAAGATTTAGAATTCATACTTTTATATCTACTAGCCCTTTACATATGAAACATAAATTAAATAAATCTCCAGAAGAGGTTTATGAAGCAATAAAAGAACATGTTACTTATGCGAGAAATTATACCGATGATGTGGAGTGGTCTTGTGAAGATGGAACAAGAACTGATATGGATTATATGTGTAAGACAGTTGAACTTGCAATTAAGTGTGGAGCCAAAACTATAAATATTCCCGATACTGTTGGATATACCGTTCCATCAGAATTCACAAAAATTATTCAGACATTAGTTAATAAAGTTCCAAACATTGATAAAGCAATTCTTTCAGTACATTGTCATAACGACTTAGGTTTAGGTGTTGCTAATTCACTTGCAGGAGTGATAGCTGGCGCAAGACAAGTTGAATGTACTATAAATGGAATTGGAGAAAGAGCAGGGAATGCTGCTCTTGAAGAAGTTGTAATGGCATTGAAAACAAGACCAGACCTTATGCCTTATGAAACTGGAATTAATACAACCCTTATAAGCAAAGCATCAAAAATTGTTTCAAATGCAACAGGTTTTCCTGTTCAGTACAATAAAGCTATTGTTGGAAAAAATGCTTTTGCTCATGAGGCGGGAATTCATCAAGATGGAATGTTAAAAAATAGACAAACTTATGAAATTATGACACCGGAAAGTGTTGGAGTTAAACAAACTTCATTAGTTATGGGAAAACATTCAGGAAGACATGCATTTAAAGACAAACTAGTTAGCCTTGGTTATGTAGGTGTTACTGATGATGTTATAGACAATGCATTTGGAAAATTTAAAGTTTTAGCTGATAAGAAAAAACATGTATATGATGAAGATATTATAGCTTTAGTTGATGACAGTTTAATTATTGACAATAAAGTTAATGCTATAAATTTAAAATCATTAAAGGTTTTTGCTGGAACAGGCGAACCTCAAAGAGCAGAAATGACCTTAGATGTTTTTGGAGAAATTAAAAATGCAACAGAAACAGGCGATGGACCGGTAGATGCTACTTTTAAATGTATCAAAACTCTTTACCCACATGATGTAAATTTACAGCTTTACCAAGTACATGCGGTAACTGAAGGAACTGATGCTCAAGCAACCGTAAGTGTTAGAATTGAAGAAAAGGGAAAAACAACAGTAGGACAAGCAGCTGATACGGATACTTTAGTTGCATCAGCAAATGCATATATAAATGCATTAAATAAAATGATTATTAAAAGGGATAAAACAGCACCGGAACAAGAACAAAATTACAAAACACATAAAATGAAAGGGATATAACAAATGACATTTTTAGGAAATTTAAAGAAATTATGGAGCCAAGATATGGCAATTGATCTTGGGACTTCAAACACGCTAGTCGTATTAAAAGGAAAAGGAGTTGTGCTTAACGAACCATCAGTTGTTGCGGTAGTAGATAATAAAGGAAAAAAATCAGTACTTGCGGTAGGAGATGAAGCAAAAACTATGCTTGGTAGAACACCGGGAAATATTCAAGCTATTAGACCTTTAAAAGATGGAGTGATTGCAGATTTCATCGTAACAGAAGAAATGATTAAACACTTCATAAAAAAAGTTCACAAAAAAACATTAGCAAACCCAAGAATATTAATTTGTGTTCCAACAGGATCAACTCCGGTTGAAAGAAAAGCTATTCAAGATAGTGCCCTTGCCGCAGGAGCTAGAAGAGTACAACTTATCGAAGAACCTATAGCAGCAGCTATCGGTGCTGGACTTCCTATAAATGAAGCAACTGGTTCAATGGTTATTGATATTGGTGGCGGAACAACAGAAATAGCAGTTATGTCATTAGGTGGAGTGGTTTACTCAGAATCTTTAAGGGTCGCAGGCGATGCAATGGATAATGCTTTAAAAGATTATATGAGAGAAGAATACAACTTAATGATTGGAGACAGTACTTCTGAAAAAATTAAAAAAGATATTGGAACGGCAATACCATCAAATAATAATACTTATGCTGTTAAAGGCAGAGATATTAGATCTGGAACTCCAAAAGAAGTAAACATTTCAGAAGAAGATTCTGCGGAAGCTTTAAATCCTATTTTAAAAGAAATTGTATCTGGCATTAAAAAGGCATTAGAACATACTCCACCAGAATTGTCAGCAGACTTAGTTGATATGGGTTTAACAATGACAGGTGGTGGATCATTATTAAAAAATATTGATAAAAGATTTTCAAAAGAAACAGGATTACCAGTTAATATTGCAGACGATCCACTATCAAGTGTGGCCATTGGAACTGGAAAGGCAATAGAGAACCAAGAAATATTTTCCGAAGTATTATCTGAGTATTAAAATACTATGGCGACAGAAACGGGTAGAGATGATTTTGTAATTGCTATTCGTTCAGCTTTTTTAAAAAAAGGAACACGTCAAAAATTTTCTTTATTTACTTTATTAATTATTTCAACTTTAGTTTTATCTTTAGAATATTTTAAATCAGGGCCCGTTGATACATTTAGATCAATTGCAAAAGATTTGATTTTTAAAGGTTCATTTTTTATATCTGAACCTTTTGTCTATATAAAAAAAAATTATTATAATTTTAAAGACCATCTACAGATGTATGAAAAATATACAGAATTAAAAAATAAAAATTATAATTTAGATAGTTTAAAAAATGAAAATAAATTCTATAAATCAGAAAACAATAGATTAAAAAAATTAATAGACGAAAAAAATATTTATTCTAAAGAATCTTTGTTATCAAAAGTTTTGCTTGATCAACAAAGTCCATATTTAAAGTCAATTATTATTAATAAAGGTTTTAAACACGGTATAAAACTGGGTACTGCCGTAAAAGAAAAATCTTATTTTGTTGGTAAAATAATTAATGTTAATTTTTTAACTTCAAGAATACTTCTTGCAAATGATCTAAATAGTAAAATTCCTGTAATTATAGAACCATCAGGAGCAAACGCAATCCTGTCTGGTCAAGGTAATAATAATTATGCTGGACTTGAATATTTGCCCAAACTAAAAAAAATTAAAGAAGGTGATGTTGTATATACTTCTGGAATAGATGATATTATACCGCAAGCCATTCCTGTTGGAAAAATTATTGAAAAAGATGAAAATTTATTTGTAGAATTTTTTGTAGATTTTAACCAATTAAAATATGTAAGCGTAAATAAATAACAATGGCACAGAGCAATTTAAGAAAAATATATAAAAATTTTATTCATGCTTTTCCATTATTATTCATATTTTTCCTAGCATTTACGGGCTTTGATCTTACTTTTTTTTTGTTTGAAAATAGCTTTTCTTTTAATTTTATTTATGCGGTAATTTTTTACTGGGTTTTAAAAAAGCCTGAAAGACTAGGATACGGCTTAATATTTTTGGTTGGAATAATTAATGATGTTGTTCAAAATTTTCCAATAGGCATATCTTCAATCAATTATTTATTTTTGTGTGCTATTGCATCATTTATAAGAGCCAGAACATTAATGCCAAATTTATTATACGATTGGATTTTCTTTTTAATTGCAATCATGATTGTTAGTTCTGTGAATTATACGATTTTAACATTAGTATTTGACTACCCAATAAAATATGGAACTTTAATGTTTAGTTCATTTATTACATTTTTAATTTATCCAGCATTATCAAAAATATTTTATCAAATTACTATAATTGATTTAAGAGAAGAAAATGCACAATAGAGCTAGCAGTGTTCAAAAAGGAAGGGTTATTTCAAGAAGACTTTTTATTTTAACTGCGGCAAAACTCTTATTATTTGCTGGAATAACTTCTCGTTTATACAGTTTACAAATTTCAGATAGAGAAAAGTATGAAATTTTATCTGATAAAAATAGAATAAGAGAATGGAAAACTCCACCCCAAAGAGGTTTGATTACTGATTTTTATAATAAAATTTTAGCTGATAACGATCGTGTTTTTCAAGTTCATTTATCACTAGATGAAATACAAAATTTTGACCAAATTATATTTAGACTAAAAAATATTATTAATCTTAGTAATAACGAAATAAGGAAAATTTATAAAACAAAAGAAAAACTAAAACCCTGGGATACGTTGGTAGCTTCAGATAATCTTGATTGGAGTGAATTTTCAAAATTAAATTTGTATTTACACGAATTAGAAGGAGTAAAACCAGTGGTGTCTTCTTCAAGATATTATCCGTATGCAAATAATTTAGTTCATATAGTTGGATATGTTGGTCAAGCAAGTATAAAAGACATTGAAAGAATGGAGGCGATTAGAGAAAATCTTGTTCCAGGTTTAAAAGTTGGAAAATCTGGGATTGAATATTCAAATGAAAAATTATTAATTGGTAAATATGGAATTAAAAGATATGAGGTCAATTCTTCTGGAAAAAGAATAAGCCAATTAGAACATATAAAAGAATCACAAGGAAGTGAGATTAAAACGACAATTGATCTTGAAGTGCAAAAATTCGCACAAGAATTATTAAAAGGTCAAGCGGGCTCTATCTGTGCAATGGACATTTACACCGGAGAAATTATTGCCATGGCCTCTTCACCAACCTATGATCCAAATAAATTTACACACGGTATAAATCATAAAGATTGGAATGAAATAAGAGACAATCCATTAAAACCATTGGTTAACAAATCAATAGCAGGTTTGTATTCGCCAGGATCAACTTTAAAACCTCTAGTAGCACTTGCTGCATTAGAGTTTGGAACGATTGATCCTGAAAGAGCTATAGAGTGTAAAGGTCATAAACATCCATATGAATTGTATGGGGTAAAATATCATTGTTGGAAAAAACATGGCCATGGTTATATGAGACTTAGAAATGCGATCAAACAGTCCTGTGATACTTACTTTTATGAAACGGCAAGACTTTTAGGGGTAGATAAGCTTTCAATAATTGCAAAAAGATATGGACTAGGTTCAAATATTCTTAAAGATATATATTTTGATGAAAAAAAAGGAGTAGTTCCAAATACACAATGGAAAAAAAATGCCATGGGAAAATCTTGGTATCTTGGAGAAACAGTAATCAATGGTATTGGACAAGGATATATTCAAACAACACCGTTGCAGCTTTGTTTAATGACAGCTCAATTAGCTAATGGTGGATATAAAATTAAACCACACATTCTATATGACGAAAACATTAATATTGAAAATACTAAATTAGAAATAGCAAAACAATTTACGAATGACAGTTTACTTGGCAGCTCTAACACTAAAGAGAATTATTTAGAAGAAAGAGAATACCAGCTTTACGAAAGACTTTACAAAAATTCTCAAAATATAAATTTTGTTAAAGATGCGATGTTCGGGTCAACTAATGAACAATATGGAACATCCTATAAATCAAGATATGAAGATCCAAAATATCAGTTTGCTGGAAAAACAGGAACTTCGCAAGTTAAAAGAATTACTGAAGTTGAAAGAAAATTAGATCGAAAACAATCTCAAATTGAATATAAAAACAGAGACCACGCATTGTATATTGCTTTTGCACCTTATAAAGATCCCAGGTACTCAATCAGCGTATTAATTGAACATGGAGGATCAGGAAGTAGAGCGGCAGCACCACTTGCAAACAAACTAATAAAAAAAATTATAGACCGTCATGGAATAAGAGAACAGACGAGAAAAGCAAATCTAACTTTAGCATAATGTTAACCGAAAGACTTTATACATCCAAATATTCTTTTTTTGATAAACTGTTAGCGATTGATTATTTTTTAATCTTTATAGTAATTATGATTGGTGCAGTCAGCGTTTTTGCAATCCATTCAACAGAAGGTGGTGAATTTTCTTACTATACAAAAAACCACTTAATAAGATTAGTCGCATTTTTTGTAATGTTTTTATTTTTATCTTTTATAAAAATAACTTTTTGGTATCGAAATGCATATATATTTTATTTTATATGTTTATTTTTATTAATAATAGTTTTGCTATTTGGAATAACTGCCTCAGGTTCAAAGAGGTGGATTAATTTATATTTTTTAAATCTACAACCCTCAGAATTAATGAAAATTGCAATAATAGTATGTTTTGCAAGATACTATCATAAAATTCAAAGTGCAGATATTCAAAGTTACAGATTTTTATTAATACCAATTACATTAATAATTATCCCTTGTTATTTAGTTATAGCCCAGCCAGATTTAGGGACATCAATTTTAATTGCAGGAAGCGGCATAGTTGTCATATGGCTAACCGGTCTTAATATAAAATATTTTGTCTACTCTGGTTTATTACTTTTGGTATCTTTTCCTTTTGTGGTCTCAATATTAAAACCGTATCAAAAATCTAGAATATTAACTTTTTTTAATCCAGATAGAGATCCACTAGGAGCCGGTTATCAAATTATTCAATCCAAAATTGCTATTGGTTCAGGAGGCTTTTTTGGAAAAGGATATTTAAAAGGTACACAAAGTTATTTAGAATTTTTACCAGAAAAACATACAGATTTTATATTTACTCTTTTTTCAGAAGAATTTGGTTTCTTGGGTTCTATAATATTATTACTTTTGTATATTTTATTAATTTATCGAGTAATAAGCACTGGATTTATTGTGAGAAGTTTTTTCGCTAAATTGTATTGTTTTGGCTTTGCTTCAGCGATTTTTCTGTATGTATTTGTAAATATTTCAATGGTTTTAGGCCTATTGCCAATTGTTGGAGCACCATTACCCATTATGTCTTATGGCGGATCTTCAATGTTATCAATTATGTTGGGGCTTAGTATTGTGATGAGTTGTAGAATTTATAGTCAAGATCAAATTTCAAAGTACTAGAAATCAAACTAATAAAATTATATCTTTTTTATTATGGAATTTGTCAAATTAGTTGGTCCAGCCGCAATGTTTTTTATTATGTTTTCCATAGCACTATCGATAAAACCTTCAGCTTTTGTGGCAATAGTTAAAAATCCTTTAAGTTTTTATGTTGGCCTTGTATCTCAAGTGATCGGTTTACCCTTAATTGGCTTTACACTTGCATTAACCATACCATTTCCACCAGAGGTAAAAATTGGAATTGTATTGATTACCTGTCTGCCGAGCGCTGTTACTTCTAATTATATAACCAAAAAATTGGACGGTAATGTACCTCTTTCTATTACTTTAACTGCTGTTGCTTCATTGTTAGCTTTTATTACTATACCTTTCATATTAAAAATTTATTTATTATTTGTCTTTGAAGATTTCTCAACAGAAATATTTAACGAGAAACTTGTAGGGGCATCATTGCAAATTTTTATTATTGTTACACTTCCTGTTATTATTGGAGTAATTTTTAATACAGTGTTTGAAAATATTGCAAAAAAAATTGATCCAATATTTGATAAAATTTCAACTATACTTTTTATTTTAATAATAGGGATAGCCATATTCCAAGATTTAGAAGAAATTCCAGAATATTTAAGATTTGCTGGCATAAAAACCGTATTAATTTTTGTATTAGGTTTTTTTATGGCAACTTTTTTAGCAAAGTTATTTAAACTAAATAAAGCCGATCAAATTACTATAACTGTTGAAACTGTTTTGCAAAATGGAGCTATGGGATTTGTTATCGGTGCTTTAATTTTTGATGATATTAAATATGTTATGCCAATTGCCGCTTATGCTCTTCTGCAATATATATTTCTGCTTGTTTATTTTACTTATGTAAAAAAAATACTAGATAAATAAATTATGAAAATACAAAAACCAAATATTTCAAATCAAATATCTATTGAACAAATTACTAAATGTTGCAATGATGATATAAAACACTTTACGGAACATTTTTTTCAATTAGAATTTACTTGGCTGCACAATGCTTACGGTGCATTTAAAGATTTTGATAAATATCTAATTTTAGTTTATTTAATTAACAACACTTTAAAAACTTATAAAGAACATTTCTACAATTTATCTTTTGAAAATTTTTATAAATCTGAATCATTTGAGATTGAAAAAATAAGTATTATAGAAATAGTTAAAGATCTATCAATGTCAAAGGAAACGGTAAGAAGAAAGATAAATGAATTAAATAAAAGTAGAGTTATAATAAGAAATAAAAAACAAATTTTAATTATAAATCCATTTAAATTTCAAAAACCAATTAATAATATTAAAGAATTATCGAAATTAATAACTTGCATTTCACTGAAGTTAAAGAAAATCTATGGTTTACCTTCTTACAATGATCAATATTTTTTAGAATTAATTAAGAAAAATTATACTCGCTATTGGCATACTTTTTTGAATTTTCAATTGAAATATTTATTTGGAGTAAAAAAGAGTTTTGGATCAATAGCTAATTTTTTTATTTTTGGCTCTTGTGTAGTAAACCAGTCTTATAACTTAAAAAATGCCCCACAAAACGCCAGTAGTAATCTATTAGAACCAGACAATTATATAAAATTATTAACAAATTATACTAAATATAGAGCGCAAGGATTAAACCCAACTACTATTTCAGAATTAACCGGCGTCCCAAGAGCAAGCGTTATTCGTAAGTTAAAAGAATTAAGCAAAGATAAGTTTCTTTTAAAGAATAAGCAAAATTTATTTACAGTAATTACTGCAAAAGAAAGTCCTGCAGCATTTAAAAAATTAAGCAATAATTTTGAAAAAAATCAGTTATTATTAAGATATTGTTTAAAAGACTTGTTTAATTATATGGTTGTGTAATTTATTTACTATCGATTACAACAATTGTTAAATCGTCTTTTTGAATGTGACCTGCATTCAAAATATCATCAATCATTGTTTTTAATCTGTCATTATTTGGAGTAGCTTGATACTTTTTGATATAATTTTGAAAACCTTCAGAACCTAACATTTCACCACTTGGATTTTTAATTTCTGTAATACCATCTGTAAAAATATACATTGAACTATTATCAAATGGAATTTTATGTTCTTCGTATTTTGTTTTTGGCATAATTCCAAGAGGAGGACCGGCTTCACTATAATTACTAAAAGAACCATCTGCAGAAAATATAATTGGTGGTTCGTGCCCAGCACTGGATAATAAAAGTTCTTTTTTGTTACTATCGTAAATTCCAATAAGCATAGTTACAAACATACCTCTTGAAATGGTTTCGCAAATCTCATTATTTAATTGTATTAATAATTCAGCAGCTGAAAAATTAGTTTTACTTAAACATCGGTATAAACTAGAAGCTTTTGACATAAGTAAAGAAGATTTAATTCCTTTTCCAGATACATCAGCAACACCAAACCCGTATCTACCATCACCTAAATCTGAAAAATTATAAAAGTCGCCCGATACAACTTTTGCTGGAATATTTATGCCCGCAATAGGGAAGGGTTCTTTCTTATTTTGTGATAATAGAGATTTCTGAATTTCACCAACTATTTCTACTTCTTTTTGAATTTTATTTTTTTCAATCATATCTTTTGCCATTTTTGCATTTCGAATAGCAAAAGCAGCAGGTGCTGATAATGTTTCTAACAATTGACGATCTTCTTCTTCAAAAAGTTTATTGCCTATTTTTTTGTTTAGACAATGAATAACCCCTATACATTCATTGGCTGCAATCAACGGAGAACATAAAACTGAAAATGTTGTAAAATTAGTTTTATTATCTAAGTCAAAATAAAATTCAGCAATTTCTCTTACATCTTTTCTAACATCACCAACCCTGATACATTTTTTTTGTTCAATAGCTTTACCCATTACTCCATCTTTTAAATCTAATTCAAATTCATCTAAATAATCTTGATGAAGAGACGCAATACATTCAAATTTTTTTTTTTTTTCGTTTATTAAAAAAATATTCGCAGCTTGTGCATTAATTCTTTCAATAATAACTTTAAGAGCAGTATTTAAAGTATCATTTAAGTCTAATGAGGACGCAAACTCTTGGTTCATTTTCATGATTATGCCAAGATCAATATTTGCCTTTGATGCCTCTTCTTTTATCGGCTCTTCTGGTTTTTTTGGTTTAAATAGAAACATTTATTTAACTAGCATTTTAAGCCCATTTTGATACATTTTACAACTATGGAGTTAATATTTAGCAGCCCTAACTTATATATCCATATACATGATGCGGTAGTTATGGTTCAGCTCTTAATTGATGGTATTTTTCAAGTAACATCAAATTTCAAATTATAATCTAAAATATCAAAGTGGAATTAGTTTTTGTCATAATTTTAGGGGCGCTTTGGGGCAGTTTTGCAAATGTTTGTATTGTACGTATTCCCAAAAACAAAGATGTTGTTTCAGGTAGATCTAATTGTCCAAAATGTAAAAAAAAAATTGTTTGGTATGATAATATTCCCATCATTTCTTATCTGATATTAAACGGTAAATGCAGGAAATGTAAAAAATCTATTTCTTTTCAATATGTTGTTGTTGAATTATTAAACATTATTTCATTTGCTTTAATTTATTTATTATTCGGTATTTCATTAACAACTCTTCTATTATTTATTTTAAGTTTATCGTTTATCATCATATTTTTTATAGACCTAAAACATTTTATAATTCCAAATATAATTACATTTCCAATGATGGCATTAGGATTTGTTAAATCCTTTGATCCTAATTTAAACCCGATTTTTCCAAATTATGTAAATTCATTAATAGGTGGAATATTTGGTTATGGAATTATTTGGTCAATAATATTTTTTTATAAACAAATTAAAAAAAAAGAAGGCATGGGACTAGGGGATGCAAAACTTTTTGGCGTAATAGGATTATGGTTTGGTTTAAAGGCAATACCATTTGTAATTTTTATATCATCTGCCATCGCTTTGATAAGTGCCATTCCTGATTTGATAAAAAAATCAAAAAAATTATCATCTCAAATTCCTTTTGGTCCTTATATTATTATAGGAACTTTAATTTATTTAATATTTGAAAAAAAAATAGATAGTCTATTTTATTTATGAAAATTAAATATCCAGTTATGCTTGCAATAAGATTTATCATTACCATAATTTTTAGCTTATTTTTCCACAGTTATTTATATGCTGGGGATTGCAATACAACTGTGACAGCAGCATTAACTGAACAATTAAGTTGTTCTGATAATGATACGTTAACTGTAACGGGCTCAATATCTTATAATAATCAAAATGCAGTCCTTTCACAGCAATTAGATGGAGTAACAATTAATAATTCTGGAACTATAGAAACAACAGATACAGATTCAAATGATGGAAACAGTGCAATTAAAGGTCAATCATCATTAAACTTAACAGTAACCAATAGCGGCACTATACTGGCAGCACGAGATTATGGTATTAAACTTATAGAAGCTGAAAAAGTAACTATTACCAATGAAGCCGGAGGTATAATTAAAGCCACACCTGATAGTAGTGCATCCGATATTGCAATTGGTGGAACTAAAATGGGAAATTGTGACACTTGTGTAAATGGTTCAACAACATCTTCTGGAGAAGGTTTAACTTTGTATAACTATGGAACCATAGATTCTTATGATAATACTGTATACGGGGGACAAGCTAGCTCACATACTTCAAAGAAAACTAAAATATATAACTATGATGGCGGTAAGATTAATGCCACTAATACCGTTGCAATTAGATTTATGCACGCGGAAGATTTTGAACTTTATAATTATAATGGAGCAACTATACAAAGCGAAGGTGGTTCTTATGGCGTTGATTTGTCAGAAGCATCAGATGTTACAATAGATAATGCTGGCACTGTTTCGACAACTAATGCCTTGGCTATGGATTTAGAAAATGTGTCAACTATTTCTGTGAATAATTCTGGGACGATTTCAGCAGCTGGTAGTTATGGAGTATTCTGTATGGGATGCTCAGACCTACCACTTACAAATTCTGGAGAGATAAGTGCTAATACCATAGCT
>MPLZ02056182.1_pt1 | contig 21519 bp, 29 predicted proteins | sample 1617311 | NCBI WGS metagenome assembly MPLZ02 (sample SAMN05944806, study PRJNA350692) | marine metagenome | biome: marine; feature: ODZ; material: water; isolation source: 160 m water sample filtered on 0.2 um supor filter | place: Pacific Ocean | collected 2012-04-08 | depth 160m m | reverse complement strand
GTGTGTATCTGTACACATGCGTGCGTGCATGTGTGCGTGTGTGCGTGCGTGTGCGTACATGCGTGCATGTGTGCGTGCATGTGTGCGTGTGTGCGTGCATGCGTGTGTGTGCGTACATATAGAAAAGAAAAGAATAGAAAAGGAAAGAATAGAAAAGGAAAGAATAGAAAAGAAAAGAATAGAAAAGGAAAGAATAGAAAAGAAAGGGGTTAGAATGATAAAAGAACCAAGACATATGAAAAGTATGACCATAAAAGAAAGGGATACTAATAGATGGCTTATGTATCAAGGAAAGGCAATAAGGAATAAATATCTAGCCAGAACTAAACCAGTAGCAACTTTATACCGAATTATAAATGGGGTGAAGTTGCCATTGTAGAAAGGAAAATAGGTATGAATTGGGATAGAATTACAGAAATGCTAATTAATTTATTATTGTATACAATGTCAATAATAGTCATTGTAATTACTCTATTTACCTTATGGATATATTCTATGAGGTGTATTGAGCATTACCAATAAGAAGAAGAATAACTGCCATTTTGGCAGTTATACGAAAATATTTCGTGCCATTTTGACATACGAAATTTTTTCGCTTGTTGTTAAGTCGTTTGATAGCAACGAGTTAGAGTTTTTCTTGCGTATTGGCATGCGTTTTGCACATTAAAATCATGAAATTTTTTCAGCCTTTATGAGTGTAAGGGGGTGATAGATAATGGCAAGGACACAAACTGTTGAACAGGAAGTGTTAATAAGGGGGAGACTAAAGAAAGTAAGGCTAAATCCTCTAAAGGCAATTAGATACAGTTGCCTTAACTGTATGTGTGGTTCATATAAGGAAATAAAACTCTGTACGAGTCCAACCTGTTCTTTGTATGGATACAGACTATCTACACTATAATTTAACCAGAAAGAGAGAATGAATATGAATGAGGATATTGAGAGCGAGGAAGATAAGTGGGGAGATTATGGTATTAGTATGGGAGATAGATTGAGAGTATGTGTAGAAAAGAACAGAGAGATAGAAGATGAATTGAGAATGTATAAAGAGAAGATTACTGAAATAGATGAATTGTGCAGAATGGGAATAAGAGTACCAATAGTAGCAGATGCATACTGTAAAGACATTAGAGAAGTTATAAAACAAATAACTAACCAGAAAGAGAGGTAAGATATGTTTATGAACAGACCTTGGAGAGATAGGGCAGGAGAGTACAGTCCCAAGAATGGGGCTGGTTGTGGAAGTATAGAGCAGTTAGGCAGACCAGTTATTCACTGGTTTGGCAATATAGTATATGATATGCCTGACTGTTGGTCGGCTTGTTATGGCAGACAATTTTCACCTGCCTTACCCAAAGCCTACATATGGGTTGGTGGTAAGAGAAAAAGATGCAAATTGCCATCTAGAAAGGTGGTGATATAATGAATAAAAGGGATTATATTCTTATTGCTGACGGCATTACAAGAGGATATAAAAAATATCTGAAGAACAATGGTAAGATAGGAATGTTGGGGTGTATCGTTCTGGAACTATGTGATGTATTAAAAACTGATAATACATTATTTGATGAGGATAAGTTCAAGGACTATATTCTCAAGGAATGGCAAGACCACCAAAATGACCTTTTAAACCAGAAAGGAGAATAATATGTGGTTAACCAGAGATAATCATGGTCATAGACTATGGTTATTTGAGCCAAAAATAAAGAAATACAAGACTGAAAAAGGCATTGATGTGTTTTTAGCTAATTTAAGACACAGAAGGGATTATTCTATGTCTCTAAATGAGAGAAATATAGAAGATATCTTCGTTAAATTAGATGGTGGTGAATTAGAGGCAGGTGACTGCCTCAAAGTTAATCTAGTAGAAGATGATATCAGCACAAGTACAGAGCTAGAGCTTTTTGGAATATAAAGGGGGTAGAATAATGGGTTGGTCAGCTAGAAGGTTTAGTGGTAGAGTAAACAATGCTTGGCGTTGTGGCACTATTAGAGATGGCATACAATGTCATGTAACTGGACATGCCTTTGGTGTTAGTATAGATGGCTATGTTAACAAGCGTGGTGAGGATAGGTTTGATGTTCACCTGATTCGTGTTGGTAGAGCTAGGAATGGATATGGCTATTACTACACAGATAGGTTTGAAAAACAAGAGATTGGTAGTTATACATTTTCGGATATACCTAGATATTTTACTACAACAAGATAATAATGTTTGTACTGCAACACCTTAACCAATACCTGCGTACTGGCTCGCAGTAATAGGGCTAGGGTGTTGTAGTGTACACATTGTGTACAACAGGGGAATAGGTTTCCTGTTTTATTTTTTCAATCCTCAATCCTATAGGAGAGTGATATGGAAAAGGAATTTGGAGAGGGTAGTGGTAGTGGTAGTACAGATGGTGGTAGCACTTGGGATAGTGGAACAGATGGGGTAACAGTCGGGTTACCTGATGGTTCTACTGAAACTTTTGATTCTGTTAGTTCTGCTGATATCAAGGAACTAGCTAGAGACTCAGGAGTTAGAAAGTTCCATGTTAAGAAGTCAGATGGCACAGCAGTACAGCCTAATGACTTCCCAATGACTTCGGGCAAGATTAAGATAGAGGAATACAACGAGGCGAAGTATCTTTGGATTGCATAGTCGGTATTTTAATGGAGAGGGAGAGGGCTATTCCTGTAATAGTTCTCTCCCGTTTATAAGGAGATTAATATGACAACAGAAGATAAATTTGCAATAGGTGATATAATACAAAGCCTCACTTCAACAAGTGAAAAGAGAAAGGTAGTCAAGATAACCAAAGGTTCTTATCATCTTGCAGGAGTAAACGCCTCTATTGGCACAACAGAAGGTGGTTCATGGTCTAAAAGGGATTGTGAGAGATACTATAAGATACATGAACGAGGAATACAAGGTGTAAAGAAAACCCTGTATACTAGACAGGAATCATTGAAGCTAAAGATACCTAAATCAGTTGCAGTAATAGGTGTCGGTGGTGTAGGTAGTTGGGTAGCATCTGACTTTGCTCTATCAGGTGTAGATGATATACTAATAATTGATCCTGATATAGTAGAACATTCCAACCTAAACAGGACACCCTTTAAAATGATTGATGAGGGTAATCCTAAAGTAGAAGCTGTAATGGAATATATACTAGAAAGGCGATTAGTAAATGTTACACCGATTCAAGAAAGGGTAGAGAATGTAGAACCAGAACTGTTTAACAATTATGAATTAATAGTAGATTGCAGAGATTCTTCTGGTGCATTACCAGAAGGGTTACAGGAAAAGACTAGGATTACAGGTGGATATGATGGTATGAACATTACTATTCATATTAATCCATCTAGCTTAAGTGTATGGGGAGAAAGTGCAACAGGATATACTATAACACCATCATGGTTAGTACCACCAAGAATCATTTCAGATATTATCCTCATATATGTAATGACAAGCAAACCACGAAAGAAAGAATATATACATTCTATAAACCTGAAAAGTTTAATTGCTAAATTGCTAGAGGTTAAACAAGAAGATATAAAGGAGATAGACCATGCCAATATCTAGGAATAGTAATGAAACAAGAGAATTTATTGCCTGTTTAGGTAAAACACCAGAAGATTATGAAAAGATGTATGGTGTTAATGTGGTTATACAGGGTTCTTCTATTGAGGGAGATAATATGGAAGAAAACAGTACAATATCTATATATGCAGAGATACGACCTACTTATAATCCACCTTATGTTGGCGAAGAAACGGAAAGAATAGAAGTACCAAAAGAATATAAAGGTGAGATGGATAATAGGTGTACTGACTTACATAAGCCACTTAATACAACTATTATAAAACAATATAGTTCTTGGGATAATCATGGTAACAACCATATAATTGCTGTTGTGGATTCATTAAGAAACATATTCTTTATGGATTTCTACCATCAAAATGGTAGTGCATTTACTATGTTTGAATGGATATTGAATGACCACTACAATAGTAATCCAAGAGAACACTACTTAAGTATCTTTGAGAAAAACATCAAGAGTATTGATGCTAATAAGGTGGAAAAGGTAATCATTAAGACTGAATTTGATATAGACCACTTTGTAAGTGAGGGAAAAAAGAAGATAGAAAGGACAATTAGAACTCAACAGGCAATAGCCAAATCACAAGTTGAATCTATCAAGCGTACACTAACCCAAGAACGCTTAACAATCAAGACTAGAATGGAAGAATCAAACAAACAATCATTCCTTGAGGGAATTAAATCGGTAAAATCTGGTTGGGTTGTCAAGGATAACAGATTGGTATACAATAAGAGTATACCAATGAAAACATTTACTACTGGACATAAAAATATTTCTGCACCAGAGGGTAAATACTTTACTAAAGGACTAAACATTACTATCTCACCCACTGTTAGTACAGCTAATGCTCACAAAGATTCATACCACCCAAACATTAGTGAATCTAACAATGTGTGTATAGGTGATTTACAAGGCAAGTCATTGAAAGAGTTTATGGATAAGATTGAGAAGCAAATGGAAGTTGGTAATTTAGCTAGTCCATTTAATAGTAGGATTGCTAATGAGGGGCATAAACTATTTGATACTGACTTGAATAATATAGCAGAGTCAGAAAAGGAAAATACTGAATACGAGGCAGAGCATAGTAAATCTTTGGTGTGGAATTTATAAATCTTGATAAGAAAGGACATGATAAAATGACTAAAATATATGAGAGTAAGGATTCGGTAGCATGGGATAGTGGATTAAGAACCACAGAACCATGTATATATGTAGAGGATAGAGTTGGAAATATCCTTGCATCTATACAAAAAAAGATAGGAACTGATGAATACTCTGTACTGTTCAAAGGATACTGGGACGAAGATGGATTCATAGTAACTAATGACTATTACATACCCAAGCAAACAGTAAGTGGTGCATCAGTAGACTATGATGAGAATATAGGAGAGAAAAGAATTAAAGATGGCTATAATGTAGTAGCACATTCTCACCCATTTAGTGTTGGTACTGGTAACTATTCTGGTGCTGATGACACTCATATTAATACTCACTTTCCCTGTAGTCTATTAACTGATAGAGATGGTGATATTACTTCGGCTACACTAAAACTAGATACACCCAGTAAAGACTACAAGATTAAGATTGAGATAGAGTCAGAAGATATTAAGTCATGTTCTTCTGCTAGTGAAGACATAGTTGGAATAGATAATATCAAAAAGAAAACCTATTCTACTACCAGTAAAGGAAATTATACCAACAAACACTTACTATCACAAAATCATCTTCCATTCTCACAAAGTAATTCAGATTTAACACGGGTTGACTATGATACATTGAGTGAAAAAGAATGGAAAGAACACCGAGATACATATATGATAGAAAAAGGTTACAAGAAAACACCTACTGGTTCATGGTACAAAGAATCAGTCAAAGAACAATGGAATAGTGAAATAGATGAAATGGAAAGTACCTATGATGATGTATGTAGTATGAACCCATGCTTACCATTTTAAAAAGGGGAATCGGAAAACGCTAGTTTATATCATGTTTTTTGCGTTTTGTCAAGAAAAAATCGTAAGTTATTGCTACGAAAGGGTTTACGATTTTTTTATTTTCACTTGACAAACATATTTTTAATTGGTAGAATAATTTTTCATTGAGAAAGGAAATGAATATGGTTATCAGAATGGCTGAAAAGAACAATGATAAAGTTGGTAGTTGGGATAGTGATATTGTAATACTAAAACCAACTATCATACTGGGGCAAGGGGTACAAGATGTAGTAGTGTCGGTACAGAGAGAGTTTTCAAAATACGAATTTTCTATATTATTTAAGGGGAACTGGCATGATGCAGGTATATTCCTTGTAACTAATGAGTATATTGTTCCAGAACAAGAGGTGGAACAGACATCAGTAGATTATCTGGAAAGTATAGCTAGATTAAGAACAGAACAGGGTTACAATGTAGTGGCACATTCTCACCCATTCTCATCTAATACTAACTTTTCACTAGATGATGAAGAAACAATTAACTCACATTTTCCGTGTTCATTATTATCTAATGCACAAGGTCGTATTATTCGTGGCAATTTATTAGTTACAATTAGTGAATATCCAAATGGTAAGTTATCAATACCAGTCAAACCAGAAAATATAGATATTAATGTGCCAACAATAGCAGTAGAAGGATTAGAAAAGATTAAGAAGAAACCAAAGAAAAATATAAACAAGGTTAAGACAGTAGAAACAATGTGTATTTAATTTTTTAATTTTAAGAGGAGAAAAGATGAGTGTGAATAGGATATATGAAAGTAGTGGTAGTGGTAGTTGGTTAAGAGAGGCTGATTTGAATGGAAAATCGCATAAGGTAGAAATATTAGAGGTGGATTTGGTTGGTGTAAAGGGTGATGATAATACGATTCATGATAAGATAGAGCTAAAGTTTAATGGAAAGGAAAAATCATTATTACTTAACAAAACCAATGCCAAGACAATAGCTTCTGGACTAGGTGATGATGAAAAATCATGGATAGGTTGTACAATTATAATGTATCCCACAACTTGTGAATTTCAAGGCAGTACAGTTCCGTGTATTAGGGTTAGGCTTGATGAAGTAATGGCAGACGAAGATTCACCCTTTTAACAGAGAAAGGGTAAACATTTATAATGGGGATAGCAGGTTGCTGATTAGTGTGTTATGAACACTTGCACATAACATGCACCTCCTTTCTCACCTGCTATCCCTGTCTTACAGAAAGGATATAAAATTGGCAACTAAAAAATCACAAGCACATACAAGATACAAGAACGCAGAAGGTGTTGGTGTGGCAGGGGTTACAACAATATTAAACATATTAAATAAACCTGCTCTGATACCTTGGGCTAATAAGTTAGGACTAGAAGGAATACAGGTCGGTAAATATGTAGATGACAAGGCTGATATAGGAACATTAGCACATAACATGATACATTGTCATCTAACAAAAGAAGAATGTGATACTTCAGAATACTCAAAGAAACAGATAGAACAGGCAGAGAATTGTATAATATCATTCCATGACTGGGAAAAGGCTAATAATATTGAACCACTAATATTAGAAAGGCAATTGGTATCAGAAGATTATCAGTATGGTGGCACGATAGATATTTATGTCAGAATGGGAGAACACTTGGTATTAATAGATCTAAAAACTGGTAAGGCTATATATGACAATATGGCATACCAACTCGCTGCGTACAGTGAATTACTTATAGAGAATGATCACCATGTAGACTATTCAATGATACTTAACATACCAAGAGCAGAGAATGAGAACTTTGCAGTCAGAAGATGGGATAATTTAGACAAAGAATTTAGGATATTTACCAATTGTTTAGAAATCTATAACTTACAGAAAGAAATTAAGGGAAGTTAATGGCAAAGGGTGATGTATATACTTGTGAAGCTAGGAAATGTAACAAAACATTCATACAGGGTAGGCATTGGAGAAGGTTTTGTCCACCCAAAAAGGGAGAAAAGTTTTCAGCATGTCAAGAATCATCATATTATAAATATAGAACTACCAATCGTAATGTAGAACTTGATAAGTACGGCACAAAAGCTATAAGGGAAGAAATATTTGTAGAACCTAAATACCATGTTAAATGTATGAAGTGTGGTTGCACATTTAATGGTAACAAATATATACGAACTTGTGGTGCTTGTCATATTTACCTTGAAAATACAACAAGATTGTACCAAACAAGAATTTATAAACTACGCAAAGGTACAAAGAAGGGTTCAAATGACTAAAAAAGGCAAGAAAACAACAAAAGAAACTGATAAGCAATTCTATAAACGACTAGGCATAAACCATAGTAGTAAAAAATGTGAAGATAAATGGAAAAAACATCATGATAAAATAGCAAAAGACTTTAAGGAAGGACATGGAAAGGAGATATGGGAAGGGTGTGGTAATTTTGGGGGTGGTAAAAAGAATTATAAAATTTCTTGGAGGGATAAAATATGAGTAAGGTAAAGGCTAGTGCAGAAGAAAAAGAAATAATGGTTGGTAACTATGAAGATGGCTACCAAGAGGGTTATGATGAAGGGGTAACAGAACAAGCAGATTTAGCACAAGATGTGATAGATAAATGGAAAGATGAGATTATAACAGACAAGCGTAATATGGAAATAGTTATAGAACTTTATCAAGTATTAGAACTTATAGCTGGTGCAGGAATAGATACTGTATCAACTACTACATGGGAGAGTGAAGATGTCTAATGTTGATGAAAGAAGAAAAGTATGGGATTCGCACAAACCAGAAACTTCTCCAGAAAACAGGGAATTGCCAACAACATTTGAGGAACTTGATAAGATGTTGAGCATAGAACGGGAAAATGGTTATGAATCTGGTGCTGAATGGGCAGATGAGCGTGGGGGTTATGATAGTGGTTATGATGATGGTCGTGATAATGGTGCAGAAGATGAGTATTGTAGGTTTTTAGATTGCATTAAACCTGTATATACAAAATGGAAAAAGAAAGCAAAAGGTAATGTACTTGCAGGTGATAGGGAAGAAATGGCTAGCGAGCTATGGAGACTGGTAGAGGATTTATCAGTGGGGAACTTACCATGATGAAACCATGCCCATTATGTCAAAAAGAAGTAAGGGAATCTGAAAACAAAAAACAGATTAGATGTGTAAACAAGGGGTGTACAGCCTCTTACCTTAAAATTGACGCAAAGAAATTTAACGAAGGATTACTAAATGGGTTCGTCAAGTTTTGGGAAGTATATCCTCGTAAGACTAGCAAGAGTAACACCTTAAAGGCTTGGATTAAATTGAGTCCTGACACTGATTTGTTCACGACTATTGTTAAGTCCGTTGTAGCACATAAATTTGAATCGGTACAATGGAAAAACATACAGTATATACCCTATCCAGATTCATGGATTCGTGGTAGATGTTGGGAGAATGAGATATTAAGAGAAGAACCAGTTCAATCCAAGCCACAATTTAATCAACCACCCATGGGATATACAGATAAAAAGCAAAAAGATGTCCAATCAACGCCACGCACAAAAGAATTGACTAAAGATATAATTCAACTAACTAAAGTAATGCTAAAGGTGGTGGGTAAGAAGGAAAAAGAGAAGGTTTTGGAACAGATAGCAGATAAGCAAACCGAAATAGAAAGGGAATTAGCTAGGACAGATTAGGGTTTATCAGTTGACGAACTGGTTGAATAGGGGGAAGATAATGCTTATAGATAAAATACAAGTGATATGGAGATTAGGCGAATGGCGTGGAATAGGTTGGTTCTGGTATCCTGACTATGTTCCTTATCGTTGGCTTATCAGAATACCATTTGTATGCGAAATTAAAAAGGTAAGGAGATAATTGGGAAAGAAACTGCCACATACACCTCGTTCTAGAATCAAGGCTGTCTTGAGACTACTCTCGTTAAGATCTAGGGAAAGAGCTAGTGTTATCAAAAGAGATAGTAATACTTGCCAAGTATGTGGTAAAAAAGGCAGTAAGGCTAAAGGAAAAGAAGTTAAAGTAGTAGTACACCACAAAGATGGTATCAATTGGGAGAAGATATTCAAATTTATTTACAAGGAACTTCTTGTTCCACCAGAAAAACAAGAAGTAAGATGTGTGGATTGCCACAAGAAAGGACATGAAAAATGTTAACAGATGGAACCATTCCATATAAAGAAAGTGTAAAAATGGAAGAATTTAATGCAGATAAAGATTATATTAAGCTAGACGAGGGAACAATGAGAAAGAACTATACATGTTATCTCAAGTCATTATCATTAGAAGATTTGTTTACTGTAAGTGCCAAGCTGTTAGACAGGCATTCAAGAGATGTTACAAGTGACTTAAAAGACATGGGTAAAACTAGGCTTACAAAATATACAATAAGTTGTTTGATATCTTTGCTTAGTACCATTAGGTTCGGGGCAGAAGAAGATTTAGATTACTAATAAAGGAGAATGCTGATGAATGATTTAGAAAGACAGCGAGACTATAGTGATGATTTAATGTTTGGTGGAGATAGGAGTATACCATGCCTGATATAACTATGTGTAATTGTGAGCATTGTCCTACTAGAGAAGATTGCTATAGATATATAGCAAAGGAAAGCTATCATCAGTCTTATTTTACAACACCACCCTATGATACAACAATAGGAAGTTGTGAATATTATTGGAAGTGCATACCAACTAAAGATAGAGCAAGCACAACCACTAATGATATTCATAAGTTGACAGGATTCTAGAATTTTAGTGGCAAAAAGAAAGGGGATATAAATGGAATTTTGGAAAAGATTATTTGGGATAATAAGCCTTAACCATAAAGATGGGGAAGGTACAGTAGAAGTACATGAATTGCACTGGGTAGAACCAGAGCTAGATAATCCAGATATATGGGATTCCACAACAAAAGAGGTGGAATGGAAAGGAAGTGATTAATATGTATAAGAATAACATGGCAAGCGTTAGGGGTTGGAACACATTTATAACAAATAAATTATTAAGTGATTTTATTGACAGTAAAATGCATGCCTATATTTCTGATTATACTGTTGAGGGAATGTATTCTCAAAAATACTATGCTAGTTTACTAATGTTAGAGGGGGGTACACTTAGAAGTATAGCAAATAGTGTTTGTGTTTCTCATGAGACAATAAGAAAATGGAAAATGGATACTGATTGGAATGAGCGTGTTAATGATAATATAAAGGAATATAAAGCCTATGTTGTAAATATATTGAATAAGGGGAGAGAGGGAAATGACAAAATCAACTTCAATATATAATCTAGTAGACCATGAGTGTTGTAACATGGTCGGTGGTAGTTGTCTGGGCGTAGACCTTTTTGGTAAAAGGTTTAAAGAAGAGGGAAAATGCTGGATAAAAGAAAAAGAACCATGTGAGTTCTTTTCTAAATGTGTTTTACCCATAATACCAGAATTAACTGATGAATATATACAGACAACTAACGATACTAATGTGGGCGAGGTTAATCATTGTGCTGAATGTGGTGAAACCATACCATTATCCAAGATAAAGTGTAAGAAATGTAAGAGAAAGACTGCCAAAATGACAGTTAAAAAGTTTACAAAGAAAACCAGAACCCTTATCGGAAAGGGCAAGGCTAAAATAAAGATGTTAGACTAGCGTTTTTAGTCCTGAGAGATGCAGAATTTTGATAGTAGAGGGGTGTTTCCAGAGTGCTTCAGAGGTTCGGCGTGGGGTAGGGCGTGAAACTTTAAAACCGTCTCATTTTAAAAGGAGAAAGCTGTGGGATTAGATATGTTTTTAAGAGGTAAGAAATATCACATGGATAGGAGAAGGAAAATAGAGGGATTTGAACTGGAATCAGAGACTTTTGAGCTAGGATATTGGAGAAAACACCCAAATTTACATGGGTATATAGTAGAAAAATTTGCTGATGGTCAGGATAACTGCCAAAGTATTTATCTGGAAACAAAGGATTTAGAACGAATACTGGGTGCTGTAATGCAGGATGGGCTACCACATACTACTGGTTTCTTCTTTGGCGAGAGCGAAAGTGCTGACTATCAAGACACTGCCAAACAAATAGAGGGGGCAATTAAATGGCTAAATGTTAAAGATAATGATGCCTTGCGTTCAGTTTATTATTGGGCATCATGGTAAAGAAAGGGGAAATAAATGAAATATATATACACAGCACCAGATTGTCCTCGTTGTCATGACTTGATGAAACATTATGATGATGAGAATATTAAGTATGAAGAACGCAGCTCAGACAGGCTTAAGGCACCAGATGAGAGACGTGACCAGATAGATGTAGAGGCTTTTGTGCAATTGTCCATGCAGCATATGGTATTACCAGTAGAGGTAAATATTAATGGGGACTAAGATACCACTTAAGTACCAAAAGATAGTAAACTATCAGATATTACAAGAAAGACGATTAGCCTTGCTCAATGTAAGAAAGATAATAGATAGGTATAAAGCTAATCCAGATAGTGTTACCAAAGAGGATTTAATTTTAGCATTAAACAAAGAACTGGAAGGAGTAAAAGATGGGTGATGACTTTAGAGATGATTATAGAGATGGACATGCAGATGGCTATGATGAGGGCTATGAAGAAGGATTGGCAGAAGGGGAAGATGTGGGATTTAGATTGGGAGAAGAAGATATTATCAAGGATATTAAGAAGGTGATATCTAGATATGAACAAGACCGTTCTGGTTGGAGTGCTGATGATTTATGTAGAGTATTTACGGATTTAATAAAAGGTGGGGAAGCAGATGAAACAAAGCCTGAAGTGGTATGAGTTCTTACTGTTTGCCGTTGTTATAATACCAGTAGCTATATTAGCTGCTGGTATTATGATAGTAGCCAAGATTAAAGAAGATTAATTTCTATTATTTCTCCTCTTGTAAAGCTTGCCTTCTTTTAAGAGTTGGTTCCTCTTCCCTTAAAGTTTGCCTTTTTAAGGCATTAAAGTAAGCTATAAATCTTCTACTCTTTATATCTGGTGCCTTATTTGCATCTTTGATTAATTGTTCTCTTTCCTCTTTAGAACCCTCTCTCCATATATTCCAAAAAGCTCTAGCTCTATTTTCTGGAACATCAATATCAGCCAATAATAACCACATTCTAATGTTGGTTATACCCTGTAGTTTTACTCGCCTTTTATGCCTAGCAGTTAATCTTTCAACAGCATGTTTAGGTAACCCCTTAATAAAACCCTGTATTGCCTTGTCTGTTCTGGTACTTAAACGGGCATTCTTCTTTTTCCTATCAAGAAAATCTTGGGACAACCTATCAAAATCTCTATTTTGTGCATAAATATCTGTTCTAGAATCTTCTGCAACACGCTTTAACATCTGACCGTGTTCATATACTGGGTCTGTTCCTGATAATACCCTTCTAAGAAAAGGTTGGCTCATAATAAGTTCAGCCGTTACTTGGTCTTGTTCTTTTTGTGATAAATCCTTAAATATTTGTTTCCACGCAAATCCTGCCAATGATGTCCAAGGATTACCTCTGGTAAATACCTGTGAAAGGGCTATCCTAGTTCTTTCTGGTGACAATGAAATCCGTTCGGTAAGTACATCTTTTGATAACTGTCCCAATTCAACAAAGAAAGGATGTGTATAGCTTGTGTATTCTTCAAATGGTTTACTTAGCTTTCCCCCTTCCCATATTTCTTTTTTTAGCCAAAAATCTTTATTATGTGCGTAGCCCAATATAGCCTCAAATGTTGGCGGTAAATAATCACTGGGCTTGCGTGGTGCAAAAGCATCAACAGCATCTTCTACCTCTTTGTAATCAAACTCGTCTTTGTACCACATTCTCTTAAATAGGTTTTCCCAAAGAGATGCTATAAGTCTTTGTCCATGGTCTTTGGCTATCTTTATATAAAAATACTTTCTATTGCCATACTTATCTAGATAACTGAATGGGGTAGTTATAATCCAATTCGCTGCCCTCACTTCTGGTGGTATCTGTTTCAATGCTTCTGGATTCATATATTTGTTTGCTAAATACAACATAATGGAAGCTGTGCCAATCTGTGCAGCTTTATAGCCAAACACACCGGGCTTATCCCTTGCCGCTCTAAATATTCCACGTGTACCTTGTATACTTGCATTTAAATAAGGGACAGAACTATCCATAGCCTTAACAATATTACCGCCTTGCGAGAAATCAAGATAAGTTCTTGCTATCCATGTAGCTTCTTCCAGAGTTGCACCGTTCTTCATAGCCCTGCGCATTAGTGCTAGCCTACCTATAATTTCAGATGTTTCACCAACATATCCAAGATATGTTTGTACATTACCCAGCTGTGTAATAACGCTTTCAGGAACTACTTTAGTTAGCCTACCGAATTCACTTCTGGCGAATTTACCTTGGTGAGTCATGAATTCCATACCGCCGCCATAATTTATATAATCACGATAAAGACCTTCCCTGTTAAACGTATCTTTTAAAACCTTTTGTAAATCTTTCTTATTAAAAACACCTTTAACACCCTTGTGTTTTAGGGTTTTGACAAGAGATTTTCCCCCTCTTATTGGTCTTATACCCGTAGCACTGGGGATAATCATGGTTATATCTTGTATGAGCTGAATAAAAGCTACTGGTAATGTCCTTGAATACTCATCTGTTATAAGTAAAATATGTGCCAGATCTCGTGGTAAGTTTGTTAGGGAAAACTCAGGGTTTAAACCGGTAGCCATTGCCTTTAATATTTTAGACCCGCTAACCCAAGAAAGTGTATTGGCAATAGCCGGATTAAGAATAGGATCCCTCAAAACCCATCCCTTAGCAAACTCATGCCGCATAAGCACTTCTTTCCGCTTACCCTTAATCATTACAGGAATCCTGACATATCCAAGAGGTGGCTTTTGAAAGATTTGTTTACCGCTTTTTGTTACCCTGACCACTTTAGATAGCGTAGCAATACCATTATGTGGAACATTTTTAGCAAAATCATACAATGATTTATTGGCCCTATTCCTAAAAACTCTTGTGTGTGCACGTACTATTGCCTCGTTTAATAATATAGATGTATTGGTTTCTATATCCTTTATAGTACCTTTTTCCAATGGTTTTAAACCACTTGTGCCAACCTTAATTATTTTGCTCTCGCCAAATGTAAAGGTTAATTCAGGGTCAAAATATTCCAATACCTTACGCGGTGAATAATTACGACCAGATTTACGTAAGCCAGCTAAGGCTTCAGGTGACAATAGATTCTCAGCCTTCATCATCGCTACAAGGGCATCAAATGTTTCCCAATATGCTTTTGCTCTTGGTTCTAATTCTGCCTTCAGGGCTGGTGACATCTCATCAAGAAATGCTTGCGCCTTTTTAAATTCAGGTGGAACCTTAAACTTCTTGCCTTTATTCTTTATAATCTCAATAGTTCTTTTCGCATTAATAAAGGCATCTAATAATATATGCTTACTCTTAGATAATCCTCCATATATTATTGCTTCTGCTGCACTTGAGTCCTGTATTGCTTTTGAATGTGCACCACCAATAAGATCAAGTCTTTGTATAGCAAGCCTTGCATCGAGAGAATGTTTAGCATAAGAAGCCAAAGCTCTTTTAGTATGCCCCTTAACATCTACTATCGATGTATTTAAAAACCTCTTTGCCTTGTCTAATGTTAATCTATTTTGTTGTTCAGATTTTTCCTGCATCCTTACAACATCCTTGAGGAACGCCTCCCCCTTCGTGCTTGGCTCCCCAAGTTTAGCCTTAGGGATAACAGCCTTTGTCTTTTCAGCTGTTATTCTAGCTGCTTCTCTGGCTGTTTTAGCTGTCTTTTCAGCTGTCTTTATAGCTATATCTTTAGCTGTTTTAATTCCACTAGAAATAATACCAGCCTCTGCCTCATTGTCACCACCAAACAATAACCAGCCCATGAATGGAAGCATGGCAATTGGTGATAAACCTTTTTTAACTGCCTCTATTATTTTTTTATTTAAAGGAATAGAACCAAAGCTCTGACTGGCCCCCGGCGATTGCAAGGGGGCGTTTATCTTTTCCGTTACTGCCTGTAGATCTTTCTTGCGTACATGGAACACCGTGTTATCAAGGGCATCATCAATTATATCAAACCCCCCAGTATAATGAATTCGTGGGTGGCCTGAACCTGATGTATATTCTGAAAACGCCTCTTCCGTCTCAACAGGCATTACCCGTTCTTCCTTATACGGTCTTTTTACTTCAAATATTCTCCATACCGAAGTCTCTTCTGTATATTTACTTGGTGAACTTAAGGTATATGTCCTTGGTACGTCCGCAGATCCCTTAGTTATCTCATAAGGTCTGTTTTCTTTGACAAATTTATAAGCCTCTTCTTCTGTGTGAAAAACACCGTCCACTTTATCTACCAATGCCATATGATCAGCAAATTGCCCTTCGGGTACTTTATCTACGTCAATTTGTCTTGCCACGACAAACCTTTCACCCGTATCTTTCTGGGGTACACCATATGCTCCCATACTAGCCTTTGCTTCTGTGAGAGCGGCTTTGTCTGGCAATACCCTTTTAAGAAACGTTTTTAGAGTAGTAGCTGTCATGTTTGCATTATCTCCATCCCATGCATATTTAAGCATAGACGGTTCATTGGGAAACTTTTTCTCAATGACTTTTTTTGTATCCCCGTAAGCCCCGTATGCCCACCTGCTTTCTACTTCTAGGTCTTTTACATTAAGGATGCCCTGCGTGTCTTTGGGCTGCAGCTTTGCTAGTTGCTTTTTATCTGTATATCCCAACTCGGTTAACTTTGCTAGCCGGTTTTTGGATAAAGGTATAGGAGTATCGTTCCAAAAACCGGCTTTATTAAAACCAACACCCTTGGTAATCTTATCTGTAACTTCTTCGCCTACCCACAAGGGCAGTTCTTCGGGTGGTAAGTGACTTGCCTCTAACTGCTGGGTCCCTTGATGAGCTCTCAGTACTTCGTTAAATCTTCCACTTTTCGGCCTACCCCCTAAGCTATAAGTATCATCTAAATGTTTTGTCCAAACTATAGTATCGTATACCTTACCTAAACTAAACCTTTCAGCAATAGCACTGCCACCAACCCATGTATAATTATCTGCACCTCTCTTAACAGCTTCTATCATCCCATATCTTATAGCAGTATCACGCCAGTTTTTCAATCCGGCAACTTTACTTTGAATATATTTAATATCATCCCCTATCACTTTCCCGAGTTTACCTTCGAAGTCACGAGCATGCTTTGTAAATGCATGTAACTCGCCATGTATATCGGTATAACTACCTATCCATCCGGCTTTTATATCACCTATAATCTTTTTTTGTTCCTTTTTTAATAAACGTATCTTCGCCCTTATTTTTGCCCACTGATCACTCTGGAATTCATCTACAAGGAAAAGAAGCTTTTCCGCAGCATCAAAACTACCGCCACGATACCATCCCATATTATCCTTGCCGTAATGACCACTCGTTCCAAAGGATGGTTCGTACATAGGCAGGGTTTTTTCCAGCTCTTCAAGTTCCAATATTTTTTTGTCTATTGTTATTTCGCCTAACTTTCCTCCCTCCATTTTTTTACTTGCCAGATATTTAATAGCCGCATACTCACTCTTGATATTCGCAGGAAGATCCTTAGTTGTAGAAGCCAGTAGATCACGATAAAGCCCCTTACCAATATCCTCTGTCAACCCAGTAAAATAATGTTCACCTGCCCCAGAAGGAATAGCACCGAAAATATCTGATAATTCCATAGATTCATTAAATCTTGAATCTATAATAGGAAAGCGTATACCTTTTGTTTTAGTACGAGTATTTTCAGAAGACAACTTCCGTCTTAATAAGGCTTCTTCTGCTTTACTGGCTGACGAATATTTACCGGGTAGCTTAGAAACTATAGGTCCGAGTGTGCCATGTTCAAAATCCCCTTTTAACGAGCCCGTAAACTGGTCATAAAGTAGGTCAGAACGAGAAGATAAAGGGTTTACTTCATTAGTTACGTCTCCCAATGTTTGTCCCACAGAAGATCTTGGTGATGATCCGTGGTGAGTCATGAGTTCCATACCGCCGCCATAATTTATATAATCACGATAAAGCTGGGAACGGAATTTTTCTTCGTGGGAAAAACGTGCCGTCCCCTCTTTTTCTACAATAGCCAATACGTAACCCCCTGTCTTGGGAATACTAGGCCCGCGTGTACCTTTGATATGTCCTCGGGGTATTTCTAAGCCGCGCCTATACTTACTAAACTTCAGACTCTCCCTAGCTGCACTCTTAAATCTGCTTGCCGCCTCTGTTCCCGGTATTAATATCTCTGGTGCAAAGAGTATATCAGGTATTTTGTCCTGTGCTTTGTGAAGCGTAGGTAGTACTAAGACTTTTTCTTCCAACGGCTTGGCATGAAACTCTTTCTTCATTTGTTTAACGGTATTAACCATCTTGCTGTACCAAGTGTTAGGGTTTTTTGCTATAAACCTTAGAATTTCCCTACTAACAGTATTCCCTAGCTTCATTAAATCTTTTTCTGCCTGAACCATCGGATGTAATTTACCGAACAATCCCATTTTACGCCAAACTTGTAACTCACTAATTACAGGATGATTCATACCCGCACCTTTTAGTGCCTTTGCCTGATGCTCAGTACTACCCAAAGGGGAACTGGGAGCCACTCGTTTATTTGGTCCAAAATTGATTATATCTTCAAGCGACTCCTTAAACTTATTCCGCATCCAGTCAACATAATATCTTAGAGGCATTGGAACAATTCTGTGGTCGGGACCGTGCCTAAATATTTCACCAGATATCAGGTTTACTACGCTTTCATAATCCTTCTTTCGCTGCGTCAGTTTATCAATAGACTCACGCACCATTATAAGTTTAGGGCTGGTAGGTAGTTGTATTAGTTGTTCAATAAGATCATATGCGCCCTCAGTAGAATGTTCACCCAATTGTCGTATTTTCTCAAAAGACTCTTTTTCATCTAGGCGTTTCGCTATCTCGGTGCTTTGACTTCTTTTCGCCTCCATAGAACTCCTGAGTTTGTCACGAGCTTTCTCATATTCGTCTGAAAGATTAGTTCTTTGTTTTTTTAATTTAGCTTCAATACGAGAGCGGTTTGCACTTAGAACGGCTCTGTTAATTAAATCTTTCTTTATCACCCCGCTATCCATAAGTCTATAATCATGCTTTCCCGGTCCAGTGTGATAGGCCAATATATAGTTCGCAGTCTCTTCTGCATATTCACTTTTCTTCTTAAACAATGAAATCTTTATCTCTTTTTTACCAATCTCTCTGCGCTTAATTATCTGATCTGCGCTCAAAAAATCATAGCTGATACCAAGGTCAGCCCCTTCCAGCCGAGATACAAAGTCTTCGGATTTTTTTACCTGTATTGCAGGTCCCATCTCGCCGGTGTATTCCGTCCAACGAGGTGCTAGTCCATACCCTGTTAATCGTGGACTATCAATACGTACCTTTCCCTTATAAACAGGTGCTTTTAAAAGTGTCTGTCTAAAGGCCGCTGCAGATTCCAGTTTAATACCAAACTCCTTCAATAATGGCTTGGCTTTTGTTATCACTCTGTCTACTTCCTTTTGCCCATGGGGATACCAACTACTCCGTAGCCTTGTGCTTAAGTCACGTAGTCGGTTAAGTTTTTCGTTATCAGCCCCGAATTTTACATCAAGATGACTTCTTCTTACTTTAATACTGTCATGTTCTGTATCAAACTTCTTCTTTTTATTAATTAAATCAATTCTCTTGGCACTACCCTCAGGTATTGTGAATTTTGGAACACCACCATACACTTTCCCTCGTGACACCATCTTATTTGACTGTATATAATCCAGAATATTTTCTATCGGAATCGTTTTCTTCTTTCCAAGTTTTACCTGTTCCTTCTCATAATTGATTAAAAAGTCTTTTATTCCTGAATGGTTCAACTCGTCTTCCGGTACGCCTTTCTTTAATATATTAATAACATCTCCGGTATTATATATCCCTTGATCTTTTTTAACCTCAGGGTCCATAGCCTTTTTTGCAAGATACTTAACTTTCTCAACCAAAGGAGTATCACCTGTAGTACCTGGAATATTCTTTCCGTACCTACCGTAATTAATCCTGCCAAGCTTACCAATAATATTACTTATTGGAGAAGCTTCTACTTCCGCGTCTTCGCCCATTAACGCTAATGCTCCTGCTGAACCTGCAGCAAGGGCGAGGTTCCGAAGCTTTTCAACCCTACTCTTTTTTGGTGGTTTAAGTACATCTTCTACAATTTTCCTTGCCCTGCCTACGCCCTGAAGGCCATAATTACTTACTTCCTTACCAACAATAACCCTTCCGGAAGAATCTAGTACATCTATTATTATATAGGGAGCTTGTAATTCTTTCGCTATTCTGGCTAATTGTCCCCATGTACGATTGTCCACTTTTTGCCCTGCAGTTATGCTGACACCAAGGAAATTAGGCTTACCTGTAATTCTCATAGCACCGGTCTTAAGCTGAAAATCTGCTATTCGCTCGAACATAGTGGTCCCTTTAATTCCAGTTATCTTTCCTACCTCACCATGTTCACGCCCCTGTTTACCAAGCATCTTGCCATCGTGTAATATATAACTAACATCTCTTGGGTTTTTAGTAGAACCGAATACCTTACTCGCAAGCTTATTGAACTTATCATGGAGCGGTGTAGTGGCAAGAGCAACACCAGTCTTAGATTCTTTAATTATTATTTCACCACCATCTGGCAATGTTGTAAGTTCATCGGGATATAATCGGCTAACTATATCTGCTATCTCTGAATCTTGTATCTCTAATTGCTCTTTTAATACCCTAATAACATTGTTTACTTCAAGGTCTTTATCGGCTGTATTGATAATTGCCCTGACAAAATTAGCCTTATTAACTTCTCTAGTTTGTTCTATTGCCTTGGATGGATAGCCGGCTGTATGGCGAAGTTCCCATTCATCTCTAAGCTTTCTAAGTCCTTGGGCTGCCTTTTTAGCCCCTTCTATCCCTTCTATTTCTGCATTATTCTTGCGCAGGGCTTTAGCTTCTTCTATGGCTTTCTCCATATAAAAAGCTTTGGCCCTTTGTTCCACTGTGCTTCCCTTAAGAGGCTTAAGCCACGGCCTTCCCGTAAAAACCCGTTCAAAATTTGACCAGACTAATATATCAACCATGAACCCTGACCTCTCAACTGTACCCTCTGGTAATCCAACGCTTTTATCTGTAAGACCCAATGCTTTTAATATATCAGCGAAATACACTTCGTCACCATGCTGTGTATTAAGGGCTATTATTCGCATGATGGCATTAATACGCTTTAAACTATCCTTGTTCTTTTTGATACCAACAAGATCCTTGATGGAATCAATCTGGTCCAAAATTACGTTGAAAGGAATCGTAAGTGGTGCAGTAACTAATGTAAGAGAAGGTTTAAGTATATCCATAGCCTTCATGAATGTTGTTTTCTCTAAGTATTTAGGATGATGCTTTGGCAATCGGCTTTCTGGAAAGTAAGTACCAAAATCTGGCAGGAGTTTCTTTGCCTTGCCTATCAATGTATCGTCATCAGGATTAAAGAAAGGATCCTTACCTTCTTCGATACGTTTCTTGGCATGGTCAAATGCTTTATCTATAATATACTGCGGAATATCTTTTAGTGAAGTGCTATTACGTAAAATATCAAGCTCTTCTTTAGTGGAATTGCTAACTACAAGAGGAAAAAGCGTATCTTCGCCATTAACAATAAGTCCGGCAGTAACGGATAATTCTGTTATGGGACGGTCTTCGGTACCGATATTGCCCCAAAACCCCATACCCTTTCGGGTTCCCCACTTAGAATTAGAAGTGTCTACGTCTTTAACCCTAAACAGGTCAGGTTTTCCTAATATCGTTTCATCGCCGGGAACAGGAGAGATAGATGTTTTGCCCCAACTTTCTGGATACTCATCTGGTGATAATGGCGGTTCGTATT
>MPLZ02277395.1_pt1 | contig 21657 bp, 23 predicted proteins | sample 1617311 | NCBI WGS metagenome assembly MPLZ02 (sample SAMN05944806, study PRJNA350692) | marine metagenome | biome: marine; feature: ODZ; material: water; isolation source: 160 m water sample filtered on 0.2 um supor filter | place: Pacific Ocean | collected 2012-04-08 | depth 160m m | reverse complement strand
ATCAACCGGCATGGCCGACCTCAACGAGGATGATCTTGTCGGGATGGAAGATCTGCTTTGGGTTCTCGCGACGTGGGGCGAGTGTCCATAGTGCAGTCGAACAGGTGATGAGGGCGAACGCTGCCGGGCGAGGGCAACGCAATCATCAGCCTTTCCAAGATTCAAGCACCTCCCAAGTCATGGGATTGTTGCGGCAGTCGATGTGGCAGGCGAAGAAGCCACCTTCGTACGCTGCAACGAGCGGCCAGATGATGTCGCGGTCCGTCTTGGGTAGATCTAGGTGATCGATCTGGTCACGGTCGAGCCACTCAAGCGTGCCCTCGTCCATTTCGTAGGCGGTGATCTCATCGTGCTCGATGGGGCGGGTGATTTCATAGAGGAAGAGCAGCCAGTGGCACTCGCCCTCGTACGCGGTCTCGGACACCATGCCCATGAGGCGGATCTCACCGTCCTTGACGACCAGTCCGGTCTCCTCTTGAGTCTCGCGGATGGCGCAGCGGTGGGGGCTCTCACCGGTGGTCGGTTCGAGTTTGCCGCCGATGGGTGAGTACATGCCCTTGTTCGGTGGTTTGACCCGGTGCAGCATCAGCAACTTGCCGTCGGTATCACGCAGATAGCACAGCACGGCGATGCGGTAAGGGAGTGAGTTATCGGTGAGGTCGGTGCTCATGTGGTGGCGTTCTCGATGAGGTCGACCATCTCGCGGACGGCCTGCTGCATACCAGTGAAGATCGCCCGCGACACGATGGCGTGGCCGATGTGGAGTTCCTGAAGGTCCTGAAGTGCGGCAATGGGCTGCACATTGGTGTAGTTCAGCGCGTGGCCGGCATTGAAACGCATGCCTGCCTCGGTGATGAGCGTGCCGGCGGCCGCGACCTTGCCCAGCTCAACATCCCGATCGCCTCGCCCCTCGACGGTCTCGGCCCAGGGGCCGGTATGGACTTCACAGACCGCGAAACCGCAGGCCGCCGCCGCTGCGATCTGCCGCTCCTGAGCGTCAATGAAGGCGCTCGCGGGAATGCCCGCATCAGCGAGTTGCCGGACGACCGCCTGCAGGCGGTCCTGATCAGAGGCGACATCGAGGCCACCTTCGGTTGTGATCTCCTGCCGCCCCTCCGGCACCAGCATGGCCGACCGTGGCTGGAGCGAGATTGCGAAGTCCACCATTTCGTCTGTAGCCGCCATTTCGAAGTTCAGGGGGAGGTTGACCGCGTCGGAGAGTCGCAGCACGTCATCGTCCTGAATATGGCGGCGATCTTCCCGCAGATGCACGGTGATGCCGCCGGCGCCGCCTGCCTGCACTTCCATTCCGGCCAGTACCGGATCCGGTTCAAGGCATCGCCGCGCCTGCCGGACGGTGGCGACATGATCGACATTGACACTAAGAACCACCATGGTGGAAGCGGATGATACCGGGGCTGTGAGACGACACTTCCGGGGGTAGCGGATCTATACTCCGGTTCGAGACACCTCAGCCGCCATGGACGACTTTCACAAGAGCCTCGAGATCGTACTGGCCGACCTGCTTGCACAGGGCCGCCGCGTGACCGATCTGTGCCTCTCGGCGGTGGAGTCCTACTTCGAGAATGACAATACGACCGCTGCCACGGTGGTCCGTGATGACGCCACGATCGATCATGTCGATGTGCAGATCGAGCGAGCATGCATCGGTCTGATGCAGTATCGCCCGGAGGATGAACATGACCAGCGATCGATTCTCACCATCGTGAAAATCAACAATGAACTCGAACGGATCGCTGACTGCGCGGTCAATATCGCGCAGGCCACCGAGCAACGGAAGGACACCGAAGTCGCCGATACCCTGCAGGTCATGGCGAACAGTGCGGTCGGGATGGTCCGCGACACGGTCGAGTCGCTTCGGATGGGGAATACGCAGCTTGCAGAGCGGGTGCTCGCTTTCGACGATACGGTGGATGCGTTCAAGGACGAGCTTGTAAGTCGCGCTCAGAACGCGCTTGCCGAGGGCGCCGTATCAGTCCCGGCGGGCATGCAGTTGCTGGCCGTTGTACGCGCCGTCGAGCGGATGGCCGATCACTGCACGAATATCTGCGAGCAGGTGATTTATCTCAAGACCGGCAAGATCGTGCGGCATCTGCCCACCGGTTGGACGGCGCCTGCGCTGCCCGAGGATACCTGAGCACGCATGAGCCGCCTCGATGCGATGCGATCCACACTGGAAGCGTGCAGGCAGTCGCACTTGCTCCAGCATATTGATGGGCTGAGCGAGATTGACCAGGATGTCCTGCTCAAGCGTCTGGAATCGCTGCCGCTCGAGTCGCTTCCCGCCATGATCGAGCAGTTGGTTCTGGCGGCACCAGTTGCAGGTGATGGCGATCTGCACCCGGCTCCGTGCGTCTGCATCAAACCAGAGCAGGCCTGTGACAGCGTCGATCTGATCGATGCAGAGGACCTGCGTGTTCGGGGCGAAGCGATGCTTGAAGCCGGCCGCGTCGCCGCTTTCACTGTCGCGGGTGGTCAGGGGACGCGGCTCGGGTGGAATGGCCCCAAGGGCACCTTCCCTGCGAGCCCGGTGAGCGGCAAACCACTCTTTCGATTGTTCGCCGAGCAGATCCTTGCCGCGGAGCGGCGGTGGGGCCGAACGATTCGCTGGTACATCATGACCAGCGAATCGAACGACTCTCAGACGCGGGCATTCTTTCTCGACAACCGATGCTTCGGTCTCGATCGGCGGCAAATCATGATGTTCCCGCAGGGGATGATGCCGGCGTTCGACATGAAGACGGGCAAGATCCTTTTGGAACGTCCAGGGGTACCCGTCATGAGCCCGGACGGACACGGAGGCTCTTTCCACGCCTTGCTCGCCAGCGGAGCGATCGACCACATGGAGGGTCGCGGCATCGAGGCGATCTCGTATTTCCAAGTGGACAACCCGCTTTCGCCGGTGCTCGATCCGGTCTTTCTCGGTTTGCACGCCGATAAGGCACACTCGTCGGGTGAGTTCACCAGCAAGATGGTGTCCAAGGCAGGTCCCGATGAGAAAGTGGGCGTCTTCGCCTTCATCAATGCCCGCCTTGGTGTAGTGGAATACACCGATCTCAGCGAAGCGGAGGCACAGTCCACGGATGAATCGGGCCGTCTTCGCTTCGCCGCCGGCAACAGCGCCATGCACATCATCAGCACCGACTTCGCCCGTCGCGTCGCGACCGCCGGCCAAGACGACCTGCCATGGCACCGCGCCGTCAAGAAGGTTTCGCACATCGACCTCCGAACGGGCGAACTGATCACGCCGGACGAGCCCAACGCCATCAAACTCGAACGGTTTGTCTTTGACGCCATGGGCATCGCCGCCAAGCCCGCGATTCTGGAAGTCGATCGTGCCGAGCAATTCGCTCCCATCAAGAACGCCACCGGCACCGACTCGGCCGAGTCGAGCAAGCAGATGCAGTCCGATCTCTATGGGGAGTGGCTTGAGCAGGCAGGTGTGCAGGTCCCACGCCGGGACGACGGACACATCGATGCCGCTATCGAGATCTCACCTCTCACCGCGATGAGTGCGTCCGATCTTGAGGGCGTAGATCTGCCGAGTAAGATCGCCAAGGGTGTCAGTTTCGCCTGTTAGCCTTTCCGTATGCGACAGTTTCTGATTATTTTCGCCATTCTGGGCGGTGGTCTTCTCGTTGCCGCTGGAGATTCATCGGCGACGTCGACGTTGGTGAAGGATCCAAACTCGCTCCACGGCAAGATCGAAACCCATGTCGAAGAATCGCTTTCCAGCAATGGGCCGTGGTTGTTATTCGGGGTGATCATGCTTGCTGGCATCGGCGTGCCGATCAGCGAGGAGATACTGATTGTTCCGGCAGGGTTCCTGATAGAGCGGGGCGTGCTGCCGTTCTGGTGGACGGTGGCGGCGGCTTGGTGCGGGGTGGTGCTGGCGGATCTGATCTGGATGTTGCTCGCACGGCGGTACTCATACAAGTTTCTGCGCATTCGGGTTTTTCGGCGGATGTTTCATCCGAGGCGGCTCCTGGAGATCAAGTATCTACTCGATCGCTGGGGCATTTGGGTCGTTGTGATGGGCCGAATCCTTCCGGCGGCCCGCACGCCCGTCATCACGGCAGCGGGGCTGGCGCACATGCCGATTCAGAAGTTCATGATCGGCGAGTGCATCGGAGCCGCCAAGAGCGTGGCGTGGCAGCTCTTCGTCGGCTGGCTCATCGCCAAGGGGCTCGGTGACTCTACACGGGACGCGCATGTGCGTGACGCTGTCTTCATCGGCCTCGGTATCCTGCTTCTCATCACGATCGTGTGGTGGTGGCGGCGGCGAAAGTCTCACAAAGGGCATCGGCCGAGAGCGAAGATGCGATGGTTGCGGGAAGCGTGCCGCCCACCCGAGCAGAGACGAGCAGTTCTATCCCCATGACCGAGTTCATCATCCAATACGCGGAATACCTGCCATGGGTCGTGCTTGGTCTGTTGCTTGCGAGCGGCATCGGCATTCCGATCGGCGAGGACATCGTCATTATTCCGGCGGGCATCATCATCGGCGAGCAAGCGATTGGCGCAGACATCTGGGTACCGACACTCATAGCCGCAATCGTCGGCGTGGCCACAGCCGACATGCTGTGGTTCTTCTGGTGCAGCAAATTTGGAACACGGCTGCTGCACAAGCGGTTTATCCGGCGTTTCCTGCACCCGAAGCGGCTGCTGCAGGCCAAGCATCAGATCGATGAGCGGGGCATTTGGTTCATCGTTGCGGCGAGGTTCATTCCGGGAAGTCGCACTCCAGCGATTACCGTTGCGGGGCTTATGCACATGAAGATGTGGCGATTCGCGATCGCCACATGGTCGTGCGTACTCGTGACCGCCTCCATGCAATTCGGGGCCGGCCTGTTGATCGGCTACGGCATTGCTTCTCGAACGACATTTGGCACAGTGCAGTGGATCATCGCCGGTGTCGTACTCGTGGTCGCCATCTCAGCCCTTGCCATCGTATTCGCGCGATCTCGCGGCAAGAAGGAGCCACCCCGCGCCCGAGCGGCTTGGCTGCGTCGATATCGCCGGTCGACCGAATCTGGACGGCGTTGAGGCTGCTGCTACAGGGTCGCTTGTTATCCTGCTCCGCATGAGAGCAGTGATCACCGGCCAAATCGGAATCGACAAGAAACCCTACCTTGAGGCCGTTCGAGATCTCGGCGGCCAGCATGGCAAGCGGATCGAACTCTACAACGTCGGGAACATGATGTACCGCGAGGGGCCGGATGTGCGGTCGGGTCGTATTCTTGACCTACCGCTGAGCCGTCTTGCATCGCTTCGGAGAGCCGCGTTCAAGGACATCATTTCCGAGACAACGCCCATCATCGATTGTCCGGACCTGATGGTCAACACACATGCCACGTTCCGCTGGCGGCATGGTCTGTTCAGTGCCTTTGACTTTGATCAGATGGAGAAACTCAAACCTGACCTTTTCATATGCTTGCTCGACAACATCGAGATGGTGCATCACCGCCTCCATGCCGAGCACGACATCGACGCAACCCTCAAGGACTGCATGGTATGGCGAGAAGAAGAAATTCTCGCGACCGAACTACTCGCCAGTGCCATGGGTTGCGCCGACCAGTTCTACATTCTCAGCCGTGGTCGCCAGCAGGACACCGTGGAGGCATGCCTGCGATTGGTGACGCGGCCGGAGATGAAGCGGGTGTATCCGTCCTTTCCGATGAGTCATGTGGTGGACATGCCCGATGTGCTGGCTGAGATCGGCCGTTTCAGAGATGCGCTGGCCGAACACTTCATTACGTTCGATCCCGCAGACGTCGATGAGAAACTCCTGCTCGACCGCGCCATCGAGGCTGCGAAGACCGGAGAGGACTGGATTGACGTGACGCCCCACGCCTACGGTGGACGAGAGGGCACCGAACTTCGAGTGCGGGTCCGCGAGGTGCTCGACATCGCGGGTGATGTCGATGGGCAGATCTACATGCGGGATTTCAAGCTCATCGACCAGAGCGACATGATCGTCTCGCTCGTTCCAGAGCTTCCAGGTGGCGTTCCCGGTCTCTCCAGTGGCGTGGAGCGTGAACTGCAGCACGCGTGGGAGCACACCAAGGAAGTCTATGTGGTGTGGAAGCCAGAGAAGCCGCCCTCACCGTTCATCACGGAGACCGCCACGAAGATCTTCCCGGATGTCGATTCCGCGCTTGCATACTTCGAGCGAGAGCGGATGTTCGCACCGGGGAATCTTTTCGGTCACTGAATCCGAACTGATGGTGACGCGGCGCATCAAGTTGACGGTCGCCTACGACGGCACACACTTTTTCGGTTGGCAGAAGCAGCACCCCCCGGAAGAGGAACCGCTTCGTACTGCGCAGGGTGTACTTGAGCAGGCCGTCCGGGCGGTTGTGCGTGAAGAGGTATCGGTTCATGGCGCCTCTCGTACCGATTCGGGGGTACACGCGGTGGGCCAGGTGGCGGCCTTCGACACGAACTGCGCGATGGATGTCGATCGATTTCCTCCTGCCATTTCGTCGAGGTTGCCAGATGACATACGAGTACTCACAGCAGAGGTCGTACCAGACGAGTTCAACGTGATTGGTGATGTCGTTGCCAAGGAATACGGATACCGGGTCGCGTTCTCCAGGAGAGAAGCCCATGAGCGTCCACTCTTCGATCGGCATCATCTGGCGTGGGTACCGTGGGAACTGGATTTTGAGGCCATGAACACTGCCGCTGCGGCGATTGTTGGCAGGCACGACTTCTCCAGTTTCACCCGCTTGAACCATGGGCGCGAATCGACGGTGCGGGAAGTGACCGCATGTGAGGTTGCCTTGGTGGAAGATCGAGTTGCCGACATCACCGTCCGCGGCGATGGGTTCCTGTGGAACATGGTCCGCATCATCACGGGCACGCTTGTGGAGGTCGGTGCCGGTCGGCGACCTGCAAACTCGATGGCCGCCATCATCTCAGCGGGTGAGCGGTCTGCCGCAGGCGTGACGATGCCTCCGGAAGGCCTGACTCTGCGGTGGATCGAGTACGGCTCGCCGGGATGCGGGCGGCAGCGGCAACTTGCTGAGCGGCGGGCGGGCAGTGAACTCTGAGGTGGGCGATACTGTCCGGCGTGAATTCTGACATTCCCCATCAACCGCTCTGGGTTCGAGTGATCCGCCGCAAGTTGGCTCACTCACAGCGACGGTGTGAGCGAGTAGCAGCCAAGGGTGGTCCGCAGGCCCCTGTGATGATCCGCAGGCAACTGAATTCGATGCTGTCCGAGGCTGCAGCCCGCTCGGACTGGCTTGAGGTGGCGATGGTTGCATCATGGGCTGATGCGTTGGAGGTGATCGATCGGTGGATCGAAGAGGCAGCGCCGCCGGACCTGGATACACAACTGGCCCAAGTCGAGCAGCTTTCAGTGTCTGATCGATTCGATGGCTTGCGGGCAATTGTTCCGAACCTGAGTGCATGGGCCTCATCGCCGCGGCGGCGAGCGGCAGTCGGTGCCTGTGTGGCAGTTCGCCAGAGCGGCGGCCCTCGTGAGATCTGCCGCGCTGCCGAAGAGACCTTCGAGGTATTGAACGTCGATGATCCGGGCTGCGCCGCTGTCGTCGATCAGTTGGCGGAGTCTGTTCGATTTGCAGGCGAATCGATGGCGGTGCCGGTTCATGAAGGAGCGTGGCCGATTCAGCGCGCGGTTCGACTACTCGATCATCGCTTGCACATGAGACTGGCACAGTTGCCCGCGCAGGCTTCTTGGCTGGCGCAGTGCAATGACGTCTGGACCAGCCCTGGCGCCATGGTGGTCGTGTCGGGCATCATCGAGGACAGCCGCCGCCGACGAAGACTGGCCACCTTGGCAACCGCGTCGTTTTGGCCAGAGGCCGACACGGATCTGAAGCAGAATGTGCTGGAGTGTGTTCGGGCCGTACAGGATGGAACCGATGATGCGGGCACCCATGCGCAGGTGAGATCGATCTGTCAGAAGTGGGGTGAGGTGCCGAGGTTGCCGCTGGCACTCAAGGCGATTGCGTGGCCGGCAGATTCACTGGATCGCATGCACTGGTCGCCTCCGCCGGAAGTTGAAATCGAGGCGGGGCGATTGCTCGAGCGGCTGCAAGCGCGAGCCGAATCTGCAGAGAGGCAGGACATGTGGGCGTGGAGACGCACATCCATGGAGGTGGAGGTTGCAGCGAGGGCGGTGCTTGCATCGCTGCGCGTCCGGGAGTTGGCAGAGTAGTATTCTCGGCCCATGGCACGCATCCTCGTATTCGGTCCGCACCCAGATGATCAGGAACTCGGCATGGGTGGCACGATTGCGCGTCTGGTCGAACAGGGGCACGATGTCGTACTGGTAGACATGACCGATGGTGAGCCGACGCCACACGGCGATCCAGTGACCCGCGCTGCCGAGGCTGCCAAGGCCGCCGAGATTCTCGGTGTGGAGCGGGTGCAGATTGGTTTGCGAAACCGTTTCGTCGAACACACCATCGAAGCGCGGCACGCCGTGGCCGGTGTGATTCGTGAGCACCAGGCCGATGTTCTGTTCGTGCCGTTTCCAGAAGATGCACATCCCGACCACCGGGCCGTCACTTGTATCGTTGAAGACGCCCGCTTTGATGCCAAACTCACCAAGATCGACTTGCCCGGCGAGCCGGTCTATCCAAGGTGGCTCTTCCACTACTACTGCACGCACCTGCGGATCATCCCCGAGCCGTCCTTCCTGATGGATATCAGCGGTTATGAGCAGCGCAAACGCGACGCCATCACCGCCTACGAAACGCAGTTCGTCATTCCAGAGAAGAACCGCCGCGTCGTAGAGTGGGTCGAGTCAGCCGGCCACTACTTCGGCAGCCGCATCGGTGTCAATGCCGCCGAACCCTTCTTCGCCCGTGAGCCGCTTGGGCTGGTTGGTTTGACAGAGATTGTGGGGATTGGATAGCGAAAGGGGTCAGACCCCGGCACCTGCACCCGTCGACCCGAACCCACCCGGCCCCCGTTCGGTCTTGTCCAGTTTCTCTACTTCCGAAATCCTGCAGTGTGTTACCGGTGAAACGATCATCTGGGCGATCCGCATGCCCGGTTCGATGGTGAATGGTTCGGATCCGAGGTTGATCAGCGGCACACACACTTCTCCTCGGTAGTCCTCATCAATGGTGCCCGGGGCGTTGGGCAGGGTGATGCCATGTTTGCTTGCGAGACCGGATCGGGGACGAACCTGACCTTCATGCCCGATTGGCAGCGCGATGGCGATGCCGATGGGGATCATCTCGATGCAGCCGGGTTCGATGACCCGTTCGTGATCGATAGCGGCATGGAGATCCAATCCAGCGGCCCCGTGGGACTGATAGGCAGGGATGGTGGCGAGCGGAGAGAGCCGTTTGATACTGAGCAGTGGGGCAGTCATCAGGCCACGGTACCGAGCGGTCGGCGGTCGCGTCAGGCTGTCTTGCGGCGAAGCCTGGAGAGCCCACCGCATGTCATCACGAAGGGTTCGTCCTGATCAGGACGCAGCACGCGATCGACCGACCGAATGACCGATTCGGCCGCGGTGGCGACAACCATGTCGCTTGAAGAATCACCCTGCGGATCGTGGCGGGGCATGGTTGGTGCGTTGTTGTGTAGTTCTGACACGAGTTGAGCCTTCATCCCTTGCGTGGAAGCCCCGCAGATCTGTATTTCAATCCTCACAATTCTCGACCATTAGACCGCCATCGCTTGAGAATGACAACATTGTTCAGTAGTTCACAAGATCTGACACCGCCGGAAGTTGTGAATGAAATCACAACCCTCCAAATACACCGGACCCACCGAGGATGTTCGGCGGGTCCGGCTTGTGCGAGGACGACGTGCTTCGTGGAACGTAGCCCCTTGCGTATCACATTGGCTGCTGATGATCGTCGTGGATCCCAGCGGGCCTCTCATCACCACCTATGGGTGGATCTTGCGGTCGTGTGCTCAATTTCAGCATTTCTCGCTGAATGTGCCACTGGTGTTCCTTGATCTTGGCCGGCACCACCACGCGGTGCCCTGTGCAGCCCAAGACTTCGGGTTTGTTGCCCTCTCTGCTGATCCTCTATCGCCGCGGGCGGGATACACCACGGGCCTCGTCGAGTGCTTGACGAGGCCCGTGGTGGAGAGAGAGGAGAGTCAGAGAGAGAAGAGAATCGTGAGTTGGTGAGTCCCTCGCGGGACTCCTTGAAGTTCGCTGATGCCTGCTCGCTTCACCCCCTACTACGGAGCTTCTTGCCCGGTGTTTGCCGCCCGAGGCAGAAAAATCACATCAATCTCAATAAGGGCCATTTGCGGGCTCCAATCGAGGTTTCTGGGGTCAAATAAGGGGGTTTCAGTGCTGTGTTTCGGAGATCCGTTTGCAGATGCCCGTACTGCTTTGGAGTCGAGTCGGGCGGTCAGCCGAACAGTCGACCGGCATCAAGTCTGCTGTTGCGTCAAGCGGAAGAATCTGTTCAGCCACGCTGAGTAGCGTCGGATGCCATGGTCCCATCGCCCTCAGGATCCTCCTCTTCACCCCCGAGAAGCCCGATTCCGACCGAACAAGCGAATCCAACCAGTATCAAGGCGATGGCAGAGGCGGTCTGGCCTGCTGATGGTCCGAAGACTTCGGTCCGCCAGTGCTCGGGCTTGATATCACCCGCCTTGAGCATCTCCGCCGTGACGGGCTGCCCGCGGACGATTTCACCAATGACCGGCTCCTGCGGTGCCTTGAACGGCCAGAGGCCGAGTACCGCGCCGATGAGCAGACCCATCAGGACGCCCAGCGTGACTTTCTTGGCGTGCTCGAGGAACCACTTGACTGCGTTTGACACTCCAACCACGCCAACGACGGCCCCGATGCCGACAGGAATGATCACCGAAAGCGGCTCGCCCATATCTCCGCCGCCTTGCACCGCTTCTTTCATGCCCTCGACGGCGCCGAGCACCACGAGGTACTGCCCGAGAATCAGCAGCACATAACTTCCGGAGAGCCCGGGCAGCACCATCGCCGAGCCGGCGGCCAGACCGGCGATCAGGTGCAGCCACCAGCCGCCCGCATCGGCAGACGCAGCCCCGCTGCCAGCATCCGACCACTGCAGCATCGCCAGAAACACCATGAACAACAGCCCCCCGACGAACCCAGCAATGGCTGAGGCTGTGATTGGCCGAAGCAATGTCCACAGCAGCGGCACGCCGCCGAGCGTCAATCCAAGAAAGAGGCTGTACATCACCCATCGGTGCTCATGGACCAAGTCTCGAATGATCCCTGCTCCAAGCACGATCGCAAACCCGGCCCCGGCGACGATGACCAACAGCGTGACAATCACGTCCAGCGACCACCGAAACGTCGTCGCCCGCGCCACTGCATCGACGAAGCGCCGGTACACGCCCGTCGCGAGCAGCATGGTCCCGCCACTGATTCCCGGCACCAGGTTGGCAAGTCCCATCAGAACACCCCCGAGTCCGCATCGAACAAACAGCAGGGGGTTGGTGATTCGCGGTCCGTCTGTCATGGGGGCGGATGGTAGAGGAAGGGGTCAAGCGCCGCCGCTGGAACCAATGCTGCGCCCCAATGCCGCGGCACAATTCTCCGCCGGGTTCTTTGTCTCGTCCTCAGCCGCCAATGGCGGACATGGCGCGATCGGGCTGCTGGAAGTCATCGCGACCAATACCGTGCCCGGCCTGCTTGGTCCAGACCGCATCGACAAGAAAGCGGACGATGTCTTCGTGCGCCCCGCCGCTTCGCAGTAGAGGGCGGATGTCCCACTCGGTATTGCTGAAGAGGCATGGCCGCACGGCACCCTCGGCGGTTACGCGAAGGCGATTGCACGCGCCGCAGAATGGCCGCGTGACGGCGGCAATCACGCCGATGCGGCCAGGGCTGTTGTCGGCAAACTCGTAGTGTCGCGAGGTGCTGTGCGGGTTGTGTGATTCTTGGAGCGACAGTGGATACCTCGCGGCGATCGCCTCGATGATCTCTTTTTCGGACATGACCCGGCCGGGTTTCCACGAACGGCCCGAGTCGAGCGGCATGAATTCGATGAACCGGATATCCAGATCACGCTCACGAGCGAGATCGGCGAAGTCGGCGAACTCGTCCTCATTGAGATCCCGCATGGCGACGACATTGACCTTCGATTTGGCGAGTCCGGCGGCTGCGGCGATATCGATCGAGCGGAGCACATCGGCAACGCTCGTCTTGGATCGGGTGATGGCGACCATGCGATCTTCACGCAGTGTGTCGAGGCTGAAGGTCAGTCGGGTCAGTCCCGCGGCCTTCCATCTTGCGGTGCGGCCCGGGTCGAGCAGTGATCCATTGGTAGTCATGGCGATATCGTCGAGATTGCGCCGGCCCAGTTCGCTGATGATCGTGTCGAGGACGGGATAGAGCGTGGGTTCGCCACCGGTCAGTCGCACCTTGCGCACGCCCAGCGCGATTGCGGCATCGACGATCATCATGTACTCGCTCGCCGAGAGCAGGTCCCGCTTTGGCAGGAACCGATCCTCCGGCTCCATGCAGTAGATGCAGCGGAAGTTGCAGCGGTCGGTGATGCTCAGCCGCAGGTCGTGGATGGTTCGGCCGTATGTATCCCGCAGTCCACCTTGCCCATGCTCGGCCTCGGGGGCTGCGGGCGGGGCCGGGGGTGGTGCAGTGTCGAGTTGGGGCAGCGGGCGGTCCATGGAATCGTCGATGATACCTCTCGGCGACTACACTCAGATGGATGTTCTCATCAATCAAGGTCTGGATCTTCGTCGGACTTCTGGTGCTCGGTGGCTGCAGTGCGCCTTCGCCGCGGACATATTCGGCCCCGCACATCGCGACCCCCCCCGTGATCGATGGTCGCCTTCGTGACGCCGCCTGGTCAACAGCCCCGTGGACCGAGGCTTTTATCGACATTGAAGGCCCCGAGAAGAAGCATCCTGCGTACCGCACCCGGGCCAAGATGTGCTGGGATGACACGAATCTCTACGTCGCGGCCGACATGGAGGAGCCGCACCTGTGGGGGACGCTCACCGAGCGTGACGCGATCATCTACCGCGACAACGACTTCGAAATCTTCATCGACCCGGATGGTGACCGCGCCGAGTACAACGAGTACGAGATCAACGTTCTCGGCACCGAGATGGATCTTCGGATGGACCGCCCCTATCGCGACGGCGGCAATTACGACCTGCGGTGGGACTTTGAGGGCGTTCGTTCGGCCGTATCGGTGGCTGGAACGATCAATGATCCATCGAATCGAGACATCGGTTGGACGGTCGAGGTCGCGATTCCCTGGTCTTCGATGGCCGACACCGCGCACACGGCCTGTCCGCCGCAGCCGGGTGATGTGTGGCGGATCAACTTTTCCCGCGTGCAGTGGCCGCTTGAGATCGTGAAGGGGCGGTACATCAAACCCAAGGATGCCACCGAGGACAACTGGGTCTGGTCGCCGCAGTACGAGATCGACATGCACCGCCCGGAGTACTGGGGATTCGTGCGATTCTGACTTTCCGCCGCGCGAAGCATTTTGGCAGCACTTTCAGGATTCACTCAAGGCTGAACTATGGTTCTTTCGCCGTGGCGGTTGCGGCAGGAGGACAGAGTCATGAGTTTTCATGTCGGCGCCGCCATCATGGCGGCCGCAATGTTGGTGCGTCCGCAGGCCGGAACGATCATCAGGGTTCCAGAGGACTTCAAGTCGGTGCAGGCCGCAGTCGATGCGGCGCCGCCGGGGGCCGAGGTGGTGCTGGCCAAAGGCGTCCACGCCGGACCGGTGGACATGCGGGGCAAGGCGATCACGCTTCGAGGTGAGTGGGGGGCCGAATTCACCTCACTGCTCGGGGGCGATGGCGTCATCCGGTGCATGAGTGGCGAAGGCCCGGACACCATGATCGAGGGATTGACGATCGCGGGCGGCTTGGGCTGGCTGTGCAAAGACGGTCTTCGCCGCGGTGGCGGTCTGTACATCAATGGGGCGTCTCCGATAATCCGACGCTGTCTGATCGTCGGCAACGAAGCGGATCGAGGCGCGGGCGTGTGGCTCCGCGGCGGCGTGCCCCTCTTCGAGGATTGCTGGTTCCACGACAACATCTCCGAGCAGACCGACGGTGTCGTCTGCGAGGGCGTTGCGCCTAAGTTCATCCGCTGCGGCTTCCACGAAGACGGCGTGCAGTGGACCGATGCGCCAGTTGTGAGCATCCGCACCGACTGCGAGTCACCCGGCGGCGCGTGCTGTCTCGGCAGCACCTGTGTGGAAACCACTCTTGAGTCCTGCGTTTCTGCCAACGGTCACTGGCACGAAACCATTCCATGCAGCGACACCATCTGCCCGCCTGCGTGCCTGGGTGACACCAACGCCGATCGTCGCGTCAACCACACGGATCTTCTCAATGTCTTGAACAACTGGGGGATGTGTCGGTGACGTTGTCTCAAGGCAGAGGGAGGGGGGACAGATGCTTCGGCCTTCTTGGCTTGGCAGCGGTTGATTTTTATTGCGAGGGGGCGACGCGATGTAGCATGAGGGATGTCATCGGCATGCGGCCGCACTGCATGGATATTTGAATGAGAATCATCCTCGGAATACTGCTGATCTTCTTTGCACTCTTTTGCTCATACGGTTTTTTAGCTTCGTTCGAGTATCCGGGCATCACCGCATGGAAGGTCGGCTATGCCACCTTGGTGGTAGTGTTCCTGTACGGCGGGTACAGGTTGATTCGATCTGGAATGCAACCGTCCAAGAAATCACACTGACACTTCGGGGCCTTCGAGAAGTACCACGTGGCTGGCTTGAAAGAACTTCAATCGTTCGTTGGCTTGCGCCCGATGGTCAGATTCGTCTTCGCTTGGAGTTTCTGGGGGTCGAACTTGCCGGTGAAGTCGAGGTCCAGCTTTGCCGCTTCACTCATCATGTCGGGGGTCCACTCCGGTTCCCACACCACGTCGACCGAGGCGGCGCTGACACCGTCGACCGCGGCGACGGCTGCTTTGACCTGCTGTGGAAGTAGTTCGGCAACGGGACAGTTCGGTGTGGTGAGTGTCATGTCGATGTGTACGCTGTTCTGCTCATCGATACGGATCTCATAGATGAGGCCGAGTTCGTAGAGATTCACCGGAATCTCGGGATCACGCACGGTGCGAATGGCATCGATGACACGCTCACGCAGCGGATCGTGTTTCTGTGCGTCATCCGAAGACATCGATGATTCTCCGCAGCGCGTTTTCAAATGACTCGAGTTCATTCGCCGTATTAAAGAAGGCCGGCGCAACACGGAGCGTAGTGTTCAAGCCGAACCGTTCAAGAATCGGCTGGGCGCAGTGATGACCGGCACGTACGGCGATTCCGTGGCGATCAAGCATGGCGCCGACATCGGCGGGGTGCATTCCATCGATGATGAATGAAATCGCGCCGGCTCGTCTGGACGGTTCTCCGATCAGCCGAACACGATCGATCGAGCGAAGCCGCGAGACCGTTTCGCTCAGCAAGCGCTGTTCACGATCTGCGATGATGTCCATTCCGATGCCGCTGAGCCAGTCGACGGCGGCGCCGAGGCCGATCGTGCCACCGATGTTCGGCGTGCCCGCCTCGAATTTCCACGGGACGTCGTTCCACGTGCTGCTTTCGAACGTCACGGTACGGATCATGTCGCCGCCGCCCTGCCAAGGCGGCATCGCCTCCAGAAGTTCGCGGCGTGCGAGTAGTCCACCGATGCCTGTGGGGGCGTACATTTTGTGTCCACTGAAGACGAGGAAGTCGCATCCGATCTCCGAAAAGTCCACGCGCATGTGCGGTACCGACTGGGCGGCATCAACGAGCGATGTGATGCCGCGATCTCGGGTGAGTTTGCAGATGTCCTGGATGGGCGTAACGGTGCCGATCGCATTCGAGACATGTGTGATCGCTACGATCCGAGTGCGGTCCGTGATGGCATCTTCAACTGCCTCGCGATGCAGTGTGCCCTGTTCATCGACATCGACGACCCGCAGCACGGCACCGGTTCTCGCGCAGAACATCTGCCAGGGCACGATGTTGGCGTGATGTTCAAGCGCTGAGATCAGAATCTCATCACCCTTGTGGAGGTTGGCGCCGCCCCATGAGTTCGCAACGAGATTGATGGCCTCGGTGGCGCCTCGTGTGAACACCAGTTCTCCTCCCCCGAGAAAAGCAGCCGTGCGGCGTCTTGCGTCCTCGTAGTCGTGGGTTGCTTCACCCGAGAGGGTGTGCACTCCGCGATGGACATTGGCGGGATAGTTGGATTCATAGTGCGTAACGGCATCGATGACGGTTTTGGGGCGGGGCGTCGAAGCGGCGGCATCGAGGTAGACCAGAGGTTTCTCGTGCACGGTGCGGGAGAGTGCGGGAATCTCACTGCGAATGGTCTCGACATCGATCTCGACCTGCGGCAGCGACGAAGTGCTTTCGCGAGAGGCGTGATTTCCAGAGGCAGAGGTCACATCGACACCACGCTCTCATCGAGTCGTTCGGCGCCGGGCAGCATGCTCAGCATTCGGCGAGCCATGTGCTTTCGAAGTGCCGGAAGTGGGACTTCGTCCACGACTTCGGCGACAAATGCCCAAGCCAGAAGCGAGCGTGCTGTGGCCTCAGGGATGCCTCGCGCGAGCAGGTAGAAAAGGGCCTCGGCTTCGATTTCGCCGGTCGTAGCGCCATGTGTGCATTTCACATCATCGGCGTAGATTTCCAGTTGCGGTCGAGCCCAGGACTTGGCGGTTGGGCTGAGCAGGAGATTTCGATTGGTCTGGACGGCATCGGTCTGCTGCGCGCCGTGCGCGACATGGATGCGACCTGTGAACGCAGCGGTGCTGTCACCTGCGAGGAGGTTCTTGAAGTACTCACGACTTGTGCATGCAGGCGAAGCGTGCATGACATGCAGGGCGTTGTCGATATGGCGGGAGTCAGTACCCATGCCGAGTCCGCGGATGGCGGCATGGGCGCCCTCGCCGTCGAGACTGGCGTGGACGCGGGTTCGGGCGATACGTCCGCCGACCGAGAGAATGGCGGACTCGAAGGTGCTGCCCGCGGCTTGTCGCGATGCGATGGTACCCAGATGTGTGGTTTCATCGGATTCTTCGATGAGCCGGGCATGGTCAAGACGGGCATCTTCGTCGAGGTGCGCTTCGGTCATCGGTGTGGTGAGGGCGGTGCCGTGGCCGGCCCAGGTTTCGATCACACCGAGCCGCGCGCCGCAACCGACACGGATGAGAATCCGAAGGGTCGTTGCGATCGGATCGCAGCCACCTTCGGTGATGTGCATGACGTGGATCGATCCGGGAAGCACGACGCCTGCGGGGACATCGATGATCACACCGTCTTCGACCAGAGCCGTCGACATTGCTGCGAAGTAATCATCCGCGAAGGGTGTATCAACATCGAGTGGCGTTTCGTCGATCAGGGGGCCGAGCAACCGCGCGCCGTCAGGAAGTGGCGAGGAGTGCGTTGGATCGAATCGGCCGTTGACGAAGACGAGTCTTGCAGCGGTTCCATCGATGGCGAAATCATCAAGGTCGGCCTGCGAGAGCGCGGCGGGAGGGGCAGGGTGCCATCGTGTCGAAGCGATGTCCTTGAGGTTGCAGTATCGCCAGGCTTCCAACTTGCGATTGGGCCATCCGATGGCGTGCATGCGGTGGCATGCTTCGCGACGTTGCTCGCTCATGGATCGCTCGGACAGCTTCTCGATGGCGTCGCAGAGCGGGCAGGTTTCAATGGTGTCGGTACACATGTTCTACGCGCTCGTGGAAGTTTCTTTTTCGATCCAGCCGTAACCCTTCTCTTCGAGTTCCAGAGCGAGTTCCTTGTCGCCCGTGCGAACAATACGTCCATCGAGCAGTACATGAACGACATCGGGCACGATGTAGTCGAGCAGTCGCTGATAATGAGTGATGACCAGGAATCCACGATCCGGGTTGCGGAGTTTGTTGACGCCCTTGGCGACGATGCGGAGTGCATCGATGTCCAGGCCAGAATCTGTTTCGTCGAGAATCGCCATGATCGGCTCAAGCATGGCCATTTGGAAGACTTCCGCCCGTTTCTTCTCGCCACCGGAGAACCCTTCGTTGACCGGACGGTCGAGCAGGGCGGGGTCGAGTTGAACCCACGCGGCCTTTTCCTTGACGAGTTTGAGAAAGCCATAGGCGTCAAGTTCATCAAGCCCCCGGTGTTCACGCACGGCGTTCACGGCGGTTCGCAGGAAGTACTTGGTGCTGACACCCGGAATCTCGACGGGATACTGGAATGCGAGAAACAAACCCTCGCGGGCGCGAACATCCGGGGCCATGTCGAGCAGATCGACCCCATTGAGCGTGGCGGTTCCCTCGGTGATTTCGTAGGCTTCGTCGCCGGCGAGAACACGCGCAAGCGTGCTCTTGCCGGATCCATTGGAGCCCATGATCGAGTGGACCTCGCCCGGGTTGATCGTGAGATTGATTCCCCTGAGGATCTCGACACCGTCGACGCAGGCGTGCAGGTTTTTGATTTCAAGCAGGCTCATTGGCGTGGTCCTTCTCAGCCGACGCTGTCCTCAAGGCTTACGGAGAGCAGCGCCTTGGCCTCGACGGCGAATTCCATGGGCAGTTCCGCAAACACTTCGCGGCAGAACCCGTTGACGATCATGGAGACGGCGTCCTCGTTGGAGATGCCGCGTTGATTGCAGTAGAAAATCTGGTCTTCGCCGATCTTGGAGGTCGAGGCCTCGTGCTCGACCTGCGAGGTCGGGTTCTCGACTTCGATGACGGGAAACGTATGGGCGCCACAGTCCGGTCCCATGAGCATCGAGTCGCACTGTGTGTAGTTGCGAGCATGTTCTGCGCCGGGAAGAACCTTGACCAGTCCGCGGTAGGTGTTGTGCCCATGTCCGGCGCTGATGCCTTTGGAGACGACGTTGCTGCGGGTGCGTTTGCCAAGATGGATCATCTTGGTGCCGGTATCAGCCTGCTGGTAGTTGTTCGTCAGCGCCACCGAGTAGAACTCGCCGACACTGTCATCGCCCTTGAGGACGCATGAGGGATACTTCCAGGTCATTGCCGAACCGGTTTCGACCTGCGTCCACGAGATATGGCTGCGATCGCCTGCGCACAAGCCGCGTTTGGTAACGAAGTTGTAGATGCCGCCCACACCATTCTCATCACCGGGATACCAGTTCTGAATGGTCGAGTATTTGATTTCGGCGTCTTCCATCGCGATCAGTTCGACCACCGCGGCGTGCAATTGGTTCTCATCGCGTTGTGGCGCGGTGCATCCTTCGAGATAGGAGACATACGCGCCTTCAGCGGCCACGATGAGGGTCCGCTCGAACTGACCGGTGTTCATCTGGTTGATGCGAAAATAGGTGCTGAGTTCCATCGGGCAGCGGACACCTTTGGGGATGTACACAAAGGATCCATCAGTGAAGACGGCGGCGTTGAGGGCGGCGAAGAAGTTGTCGGTGCGGGAGACGACCTTTCCGAGATACTTCTGGACGAGTTCGGGATGTTCCTGCACGGCTTCGGAGAAAGAGCAGAAGATGACACCTGCTTCTTTGAGTGTGTCACGGAATGTCGTTGCGACCGACACACTGTCGAATACTGCATCGACTGCAACGCCTGCGAGCGCGGCCCGCTCCTCGAGCGGAATGCCGAGTTTCTCGTAAGTTTCGAGCAGTTTCGGATCGACCTCGTCGAGGCTCTTCGGGCGGTCCTCATCGCGTTTGGGCGCCGAGTAGTAGGAGATGGCTTGGTAGTCGATCGGTCGCCAATCGTGGTCGGGCCAGTGCCCCCACGCGGGTTCGGTCATTTCCTTCCACTTGGCGTACGCTCCGAGCCGCCACTGAAGCAGCCACTCGGGCTCCTGTTTGCGAGCGGAGATCGCGCGGATGACCTCTTCGTTCAGCCCTGGCGGCAGCGTGTCCGCATCGATGTCGGTGACGAATCCCCACTTGTAGTCCGACCGCTCGGCCCACTGGTCCAAGGTTGTGTTGGGGTCGTCAGGCATGGCTCGTCAATCATGTCGTGGCGGAGGCGTTTCTTGATACCGAATCTCAAGAAGAGCCGCTCGCCCTTGGGGAATCCACTATAATAGCCGTTTCGGGTGATAATTGAGCCCCCGATCAGGAGTCCCACCATGTCCGTGACCATCACCGAAACCGCGGCAAGAGAGATCGCCACCATCGTCCGTCAGCAGGACCTCGATACCGAGGCTATCCGCCTTCGCGTAGGCGTCAAGGGCGGTGGTTGCTCAGGATTCTCGTATTTGCTCGATTTGACCGAGACGGTTCGTGATTCCGACGAGGCATGGGATTTCGACTACACGCTTGAGAGCAAGGATGGTGATTCTGAGCCCTTCAAGCTCCGTGTCATCTGCGATCCCAAGAGCCTGCTGTATCTCAACGGCACCGAAATCGACTTCAAGGACGAAATCATGGGCCGCGGCTTTGTCTTCAACAACCCCAACGCGACCAGCAGTTGCGGGTGCGGAAGCAGTTTCAGCGCGTAGCGGGGCGAAGTAGCTCAGGCATCCCAGTCGGAAATTGGCGTTGGCAGTCGCATGACGCGATCGAGATCGGCGCAGAGTCCGGGTTCGCATTCGAATTGATCGCTGATGGCGAGCGACGCGGCGGGTCTGGCGCCGATCCAGAGTCGTGTGAAGGCGCCGACCGAGGCGGCGAGTGTCTGGAGCGTGTCCTCGGATCCGGACTCGATGGATGACTTCGGCCCGAACGTGACGACGTATGAGCCGGCGAGGCCCTTCCACGTCGCGTCCGCGGGCAGCCACTCGGTGATTGGATCATGGAGTTGCAGGTTGAAGCGCACGGTTTCTCCTGGCAACTGAACCGCGGCAATGCACGCATCGAGGTCGAGAATTCTGATTTGTTCCCACGCGTTGCTTCGTGGTTTCATATCGAAGGTGCCGCCGTCACGACTTCGCAGCGTGAGGAGTGGAGTTTCAAGCATGTCTTGCAGCTGCACATGAGGCGGATCCGCGATGGCGATGCCGTGGACCTGATCGCCAAGTGACTTGAGTACACTCAGCAGTTCGATGAACTGCTCTGGAGTTTCGTGGGCCATCCAATCAACGTTGTAGGGCCCATGCTCGCCCTTGGGTTTCACGAACATGCAGTGGCTGAGACGACCATCGTCGCTGTTGAAACCAAGACCGAACTTGCTCTTCTCTCAGGCCATCTCACAGCGGGTCGTGCCGACACCATCGAGATTGCAGGCGCCGTGCCATCGCATGCGGCGGAGTCGGCATGCATGCATGTCTTCTGCATCATCAGCGGTGAGCCGCCGGGGCACGCGTGCCAACTTGGGTACTTGCAATCTGCATGGATCAATCGTGCTTGACCGCACGTAACCGAGCGATCCGAAGCCGAGGCGGTCGTAGAAACCCTGATCGAAGACGCCGAGCCGACCGACCGCGGCGCCGCTGCATGCCGCTCGCTCAAGCACACTGGCGGTTGTGGCGAGCGCCAGCCCTCGCCCACGAGCGATACGGCTCGTTCCGACGCCGGTGATGAAACCGACCGGAACATCTTTCTCGAGATATCGCAAGTTGCCGCTGCGACAGACCGCGAAGGACTCGGCCTCACCATTCAACTCAGCGACGAGGACATCGCATTCGCTGATGTAACTGTCGAAGAGTGCACCGGTCTCCTTCTCGTCTCCGAGGCCCCAGCCAATCTCCTCCATGATTCTGATGCACGGCAGCCGGTCGCAATCCGGGT
>MPLZ02082058.1_pt1 | contig 22161 bp, 18 predicted proteins | sample 1617311 | NCBI WGS metagenome assembly MPLZ02 (sample SAMN05944806, study PRJNA350692) | marine metagenome | biome: marine; feature: ODZ; material: water; isolation source: 160 m water sample filtered on 0.2 um supor filter | place: Pacific Ocean | collected 2012-04-08 | depth 160m m | reverse complement strand
TGATGGACGGATAGCGAGGGCCGGATCCCGGGGTGCCACTGCTGTTCCCGCCGGAGCCGAGGTGATTGACGTCACCGGCAAGACCATCATTCCCGGTCTGGTGAACCTGCACGTGCACTATCGCGAGGGACCGGAGGAAATCCAGCGTCAATTCCAGTCGCAGCTCTACTACGGTGTGACCACCGCTCGGAGCATCGGCAGTGACTCACCCGAGCGAGTCGCGTTCCTGCTGGAGGCCAATGCCGGTCGACCCGACTTCCCCCGGGCCTACACCGCGGGCCTGGGATTCTCACGTCCCGGCGGATTCAACGCCGCCGGTCGGAATGCCCCCGAGACCGAAGAGGAAGCGCGGGCGCTGGTGCGGGACCAGATCGCGCTGGGCGTGCATTTCATCAAGATGTGGGTCAACGCGGTCCCGGAGCCAGGCCTGAAGATCGTCCCCGAGATCCGGACCGCCATCATCGACGAAGCGATCCAGAACGGCGCCATCCCGGTTGCCCACATCGATGACGAAGTCGATGGTCGCCAGCTGGTCGAGGCTGGTTTGCGGGACTTGCTACACAGCACCGTGTTGACCTTCGGTCCCGGAGCCGGTGTGCCGGTCGACGATCCCGACCCGTCGCAGGAATTCATCCAGATGTGCCTCGACAACGGCGTGTCGTTCACCCCTACGCTGTCGATCGTCCAAGGCAACTGGCACTTCGCCGAGCATCCGGAGCTGCTGGATGACCCGGCGTTGCGTGCCGCGTTCGACACCTACAATCCAGATGCGCTGGCCGGATGGGACGACCCGGCACGCAGGGCGGGCGTGGTCGACGCGCCGGGATTCGAGGACCGCAAGGCCGCGTTCCGACAGGTGCAGGACTTCGTCAAGACGATGCACGACGCCGGGGTCAAGATCGCGCTGGGGAATGATGCCGGGACCCCGAACGTGCCGTTCGGCTGGGGCATGCACCACGAGATGGAGCTGTATGTCGAGGCCGGTCTGACCCCGATGGATGCGATCGTCGCGGCCACGGCGACCGGCGCCGGGCAGATGCCTCCGGTGGGTGAGGCTGACTTCGGGACACTCGAGGCCGGCAAGGTCGCCGATCTTCTCGTGCTCAATGCCGATCCCCTGGTCGACATCCGGAACACGTTGGACATTGACCAGGTCATGCGGCTCGGCGAGTGGGTCGAGCGTGGGGGGGTGCTGTCAACTCCCTAGTCGATGGCGCACACGCTGACGAGCTCGAACACGAACGGGTTGACGGCACGCCGGCTGGGGACGCGATCTACGGGTCCGTGGCGGAGCGGGGGACGTCAGAACAGGCGATCGCGGCAATCACGATGAGCCAACAGGAATGGGCCGGAGGTGGGGGTCGAACCCACACGAAGCGTAAGCTCCACGGGATCTTGAGTCCTCCGCGGGCGCTGAGAACCGGCCTGCCGATATAATCCAACGACCCTCGCAAGTAGAGGGCTATCAGTCCCGGTACCGGCCTCGGGCACCAACCGTCACCTCGCTCCTTGGGGAGGGCGGCATGCGACCCGTTGTTGCGGACCGGCCGGATCCTGAACGAGGGGGTGGCAGGTCATGAGAGCACTGACGCTACTGGGGCTGTCGTGTGCGTTGTCGATGTGCCTTGGACTCGCCGCACAGAACGCCGCGGCGTGCGACGCGGTAGGGGAAATCAACTTCATCTGCGACGTCATCAGTCCCGAAGACCTGGCCATCGTTCCCGGCGAGCAGTGGATCATCGCCTCGGGCGACCAGGAGGGTGGTCGGATCCAGCTCGTCAATGTGCGGGACAAGACCGCGACCGTCCTGTTTCCAACACCCACACGGATCGAGCGGCTCGACGCCGCGACCTACCCGACCTGTCCTGGTCCGATTGACCCGCAGGAGGGCGATGACTTCAGGGCGCACGGTCTCTATCTCACTGCCGGGTCGGGCGGAGTCCATACGCTGCATGTCGTCCACCATGGGTTCCGGGAGTCGATCGAGGTGTTCGAGGTGGATGCCCGCGGGACCTCGCCAACGCTGACCTGGGTCGGCTGCGCGGTGGCTCCGGATCCGCTCGGGCTGAACTCGGTAGTGGCGCTGCCCGAGGGAGGCTTTGTGGCCACGAGCCCGCGGACGGGAGACGTCTGGGAGTGGCAGGCCGACTCTGGCTGGCTGCTGGTACCCGGGAGCGAAGACACCGTGCCGAATGGCCTGGAGATATCGAGCGATGGGCGATGGCTCTACGTGGCCGGGTTCGCGGAGGCCAAGGTGACTCGACTGTCGCGCGGACAGACCCCCGTGCAGAAGGAGGTCGTCGCACTGGGTTTCCGGCCTGACAACCTGCGGATGTCACTCGACGGCTCGGTGATATTCGCGGCGGGCCCAGGCAACATACAGACACCGCGAGACGTGTCGGTGGAAACGTCCAACGTGGCGACGATCGACCTGCGGACGGTGGACGTGCAGCCGATCTTTCAGCACCCGTTCATCGACGGGTTCGCCGCGAGCACCACGGCCATTCAGATTGGAAGCGAGATGTGGCTTGGAACGTATCGCGGGGAGCGGATCGCGTATTTTTCGCGGCGAGAGTAGAGCCAGTCAAGAGATTGATGAACTAGACATGAAGATCGGCATAGGCGTTGTTTGTTCACTCCCTGTCGTACTGCTCGGCATCGCGGCCTGTGGTGAAAGCCCCGCGTCCGATGGGTGATGGCTAGCGAGCGCACTGCCGCAGCCCTCAGCGCCAAGGGCTACAACTATCGTTATGTCTTCAGTCGTGCGACCAACCACTGCGATCGGCGTGTCTTCGACCAGACCCTGGCCGACACCTTGGTCTGGACGTGGCGCGGCTACGTCGCCGACTAGGGCCGGAATCCGTTCCCGGTGTGGCGCAGGTATAATCGGGTTCTCCATCTAGCGATGCCTTCCCAATCAGGTGCTCTGCTCGGTCCGGTCGTCCTCACCCAGCCTCGGATATGGTCGAGGGCGACGGGGCGGGCGGTTGCTGTGGGCACCGTCATCGTTGCGCTCTGGGCTCCCACCAGCGTGGCTCAGACGGGTGAGTTGGAGCAGGGCCGGCGACTCTACGAGAGCCTCTGCGGAAGCTGTCACGGACCGCTGGGAAATGGCGGCCGGGGCGCGAATCTGGCGCAGCCGCAGCTGCGCCGTGCAACCGACGATCAGGCACTGTCGAACATCATTCGTCGTGGCATACGCGGCACCGAGATGCCGGGCTCACCTCTCACACCCAGCCAGCTAGCGAGTGTCGCGGCCTACGTGAAGACACTCGGTCGGGTCGCGCCCGAGGACATCCCGGGTGACCGTGGCCGGGGGGAAGCTGTCTATGCCGGGCTCGACTGTGTGCGGTGTCACACCATGGGGAGCCGCGGGGGCATCGTCGGTCCTCCTCTCGATGACATCGGCGCGCGCCGCAGCGCCGCCCACCTGCGAGAGGCGCTGCTCGCGCCCGAGGCATCCGTGCCCAGAGGGTTCCTCCAGCTGAGGGTCGTCACCCGGGACGGCCGTGTCTTCAACGGGATCAGGGTGAATGAAGACGGGTTCTCGATCCAGTTCAGGGACCTCTCGGGTCGTGTTCACTCGTTCTGGAAGGACGAGCTCGAACTGTTCGAACACCAGTGGCGGCGCTCGCCGATGCCGAGCTACGACGGACGACTGAACGCGGCGCAGACGGATGACCTCGTCGCGTATCTGGTCTCGCTTGTAGGTGCCCCATGAAGAATCTCTTGCTCCTGTTCAGCGTGCTCAGCGTGGCGGCACCCGTGGCTGCCCAGGTGCCCTACGAACGCATCCTGGACGCGGCGGCCGAGCCCGGAAGCTGGTTGACCTACTCTGGATCCTACGGAGCCCAGCGCTACTCGACGCTGGACCGGATCAACCGCGACACCGTCAGTGGGCTGCAGCCTGCGTGGATCTACCAGGCCCGATCGCTGCAGAAGTTCGAGGTGTCTCCGCTCGTCGTCGACGGCGTTATGTACATCACCGAGGCGCCGAGCGATGCGACCGCGCTCGACTTGCGCACGGGACGTCCGCTGTGGAGCTACCGTCGTGCGCTACCCCCGGGCATCGTGACCTGTTGCGGACAGGTGAATCGTGGCGTGGCGCTGCTGGACGGCCAGGTCTTTCTCGGCACGGTCGATGCGCATCTGGTCGCGCTCGACGCCAGGACCGGCCGCGTGCGCTGGGACGTCGAGGTCGCCGACTACGCGATGGGGTACTCGGTGACCGTGGCGCCGCTCGCGCTGAAGGACAAGATCATCGTTGGCATCTCCGGCGGCGAATACGGCATCCGGGGTTTTCTCGACGCCTATGATCCCGTCACCGGCGAGCGGCTCTGGCGCTTCTGGACCGTACCCGGACCGGGCGAACCGGGTCATGACACGTGGTCGGGAGACAGCTGGGAGCGGGGTGGGGCGCCGACCTGGGTGACCGGCGCCTACGATCCGGAGCTCGACCTGTTGTACTGGGGCACCGGCAACCCGGGCCCGGACTTCATCGGCGAGGTTCGCGAGGGCGACAACCTGTATTCCGAATCGCTGATCGCACTCGACCCCGACACGGGAGAGCTGCAGTGGTATTTTCAGTTCCTTCCGCACGACATCCATGACTACGACTCGACTCAGGTCCCGGTGCTCCTCGACGCCGAGTTCGAGGGCGAGCCGAGGAAGCTCGTTGTCTTCCCGAATCGGAACGGCTTCTACTACGTGCTCGACCGAGTCACGGGTGAATTCCTGGTGGGAACGCCGTTCGCCAGGCAGACCTGGGCCAGGGGGTTGGACGAAGACGGCCGACCCATTGAGGCCCCAGAGACGATTCCGAGTCAGGACGGCGCCGTGGTCTATCCAGACGACGATGGAGCCGCCAACTGGTATAGCCCGACGTACAGTCCGCAGACCAATCTCATCTATCAGAATGTGCGGGAGAAGGGCGGCGTCTACTACCTTGCTGATGCGACCTACGAGCCGGGCAAGATCTACATGGGCGCCAGCCGGCGGGTCGTCTCGGGGGAAGACCCCAAGGGCTTCCTGCGTGCCCTGCACCCCCTGACCGGCGATCTCGTCTGGGAGGTCGCGGTGCACTCGCCACCCTGGGCCGGGCTCATGTCGACCGCGGGCGGATTGGTGTTCTCGGGGACGATGGAGGGCGACTTCTTTGCGGCAGACGCGCGAACGGGGGACGTGCTCTGGAGGTTTCAGACGGGTGGCGCGATCTACGCGAACCCGATCACCTATCTCAGCGAGGGCCGGCAGTTCATCGCCATCGCCGCGGGAAACGCCCTCATGACGTTCGCGCTGCCCGAGTGAGGTCGGGACGGGCAGGCAGAGCCGATGAGCTTGAGACGAGACAACGAGGTATCACCAGGACCTGGGCAGGTGCCACTCAACTTGACAAGGCCTGGCCTACGTCGCGGCGCCCGACGGGGTTCAGATCGAATTCGTTCAAGTGAAAAAGTGACGCAACGGTTCGCTACTTGATCTTCTTGATATGGGAATTCCCGCCGTCATAGACGAAGCGCTGGTACATTCCGGGGGCCGTTCCACTTTTTGGCACGAGTCCCGCCCAATCGAGATTCGTGCCCGCGGTGATTTTCACCACACGCTTCTCTTGATCGAGGGGATGGGGGTTCCCAGTGTTGGAGAAACGTAAAACCATGTCGATGTTTCGCGGATAGACGACGGCCATATTGTTGATACCGCCGGCGCCGCCCTCGGCGATGATGACGGAGGAATCGTCGCCCCAGGGTTCATCCGTCAGTTCCAGCGCCATGAAGACCTCGCCATTCGGACGATGGACGGTCGTCTTTTCGCGCGTAACTTTCATGTCGAAGATTTCTTTTCGAAAGCCCCAGTCGTGGCCCATCATGAGCATGAGCCAATCTTCGACAGGCATGCTGTGGACATACCAAGTTTCTTCACCGTCGCGAGCGACCGCTTTGAGCATGACCATGCCTTCCCGGTAACGCGTCACCGGATTGGACTGGTTGTAGTCAACGTTGACGAGCGACACCACGGGTTCCTTGGGCATGTCGAAGTTCTTCGGCAGCAACGCGCGATAGAGTTTGACGTCGGCTGGCTCGAAGGCGACGAAAATGCCGAACCTACCCACATTTTCGGCGAACGTGCGTTTGGACATGTCCACATTCGCGGGAGTACGCGGACCCGCTCCCCAGTTGTACATTTCGGTCTGGGTATCGTCCGCAAAGAATGTACGGAGGCGCTGAATGGTCATGCCGCTTGTGTAGGCCTGCTCGGTCTTGGACTTCGGCGCGCTTGCAATGTCTGCCTGCCACGGGAAGCTCGACACGATGTCGTTTAGTTCGGCTGAACGCGTTGCCCCTGCGGGTAGCCAAGAATGCATTGACGCGAGCGTCAGTACGCTGATACCCACGACTAGGAGTCTTTTCATCATTTCGTATGACCTCTCGACCCAGCGTTCGGCTTCCGCCCAATCCGCTCCGACAGGGCGGAGTGGCACCCCCTCACGCGGACAAGGAAACCCGACCGAGCCTTTCGTGCCGACAGTGGACGCAAGGAGGGCGGATGTCAAGGCCCGATCTGTACACCGAGGCGCACGTCGAGCGTGCTGACGTCCGAGACGCGTCGGTCAGGCGGGGTCGTCGACGGGGTCTGACGGTGGGTCATCCGCCATGCGGTGCCACATTCTGACCCGCGCCTCGTCCTGCTCATTCTCGAACCTGACGCCTCGGAGAGAATGAAACCCGCCGCCATACGTAGATGAGACAGAGACCAACCGGTAAGGTCGACATCAGAAAGGCCGAGATGCAACAAGTCCAACCGTATCGAACCGAACGCGGATTGCTGAAGGCCCTGGACAACGGCGGACGGTTCTACAACGTCTTCACCAAGGCCGGAGATAACCAGGTCACGCGCGCCGAGCTGGCCGCGGCTGCCGGCGGCGGGTCGGCGGCCAAGGCGGCGCTGTTTTTCGACATGGCGCAGGTCGGACTCGGCGACGCCGCGCGGGCGCGGGCGAACCGCGCGCTGGGACCGAAAGCCAGCAAGGACTACAAGAAGCACCGGCCCATAACGGTGCGGCCCTCAGAGGTCGATGCCGGCGGAAAGAACGAGCAAGGCGTCATCGTGCAAGGGGTCCCCCGCTTTCTGCGCGACAAGAGCCAGTTCACGGGCATGATGATGCTGCCCATCTCGACGGGCACCGTCACGACGTTCATGATGATCCCGCTCTACGACCAGTTCGACGTCTACGAGGTCTTCGACGATCGCCGCATGCGGCGACCGTGCTGCGTCGTGGCCACCACGCGGGGTATCGAGTTCGCGGCGAACCAGCCGGTGCGGTTCGCGGGCATCCTCAAGAAGATGGAGGCTGAGAAAGACACAGAACGACGGCATCGGTTCTACCTCGAGGCCCACTACTACACCCGCGCGTGAGCGATCGCGCTGATCGCGAGTGACTCAATGAAAATGGTGCCGGGGGTGGGGGTCGAACCCACACGGAGCGTAAGCTCCACGGGATTTTGAGTCCTCCGCCCTCGGCGCAGAGAACCGGCCTGCCGATATAATCCAACCACGCTCCAAAGATATGGTGCTCAGTTCCCGGCACCCGCCTCGGGCACTACGACGTCACTGCCCTCAATTGAGCTCAAATATGTCGCCCGATGACGAAGCACCCCCGCAGCCAGTCGAGGAAGAAGACTTCGCCGCGCTGTTTGCGGCGTCGCTCGAGCCCGCCGTGTTCGAGACAGGACAGCTGGTCCAGGGCGTCGTCGTCTTGATCGGTAGAGACGTCGTGTTTGTCGATGTCGGCGGAAAAGGCGAGGCGACGATGGACCTCGTAGAGCTTCAGGGCGAAGACGGCCAGCTGACCGTCGAGGTCGGCGCCACCGTCGAGGCAGTGGTCGTCTCGACCTCCGGCGGGGTCACGCTGTCACACAAACTGGCACGGGGTGCCGCGACGCGGCGACAGTTAGAGGACGCCTATCGCGCCGAGTTGCCGGTGGAGGGCCGCGTCGAGAAGGCCAACAAAGGGGGCTACGAGGTCAGCGTCGGCGGGCAACGCGCCTTCTGCCCCATCTCGCAGATCGACACCGGATTCACCTCCGATCCGGAGGTGCACGTAGGCCAGCTCTACACCTTCCGGATCATTGAGTATAAAGAGGAAGGCAAGGACCTCGTCATCTCGCGACGCGCGTTGATCGAAGAAGAAGAACGCGAGCAGGAGGTCGAGGTTCGCAAGACGATCGTCCCCGGCGCCGACCTTCCTGGTCGAATCGCATCGGTACGGCCGTACGGCGCCTTCGTCGATCTCGGGGGCGGCATTCAGGGATTACTGCACGTGTCCGAGATGGGCTGGTCGCGAGTGTCGGACCCGACCACGGTGGTCCAACCTGGCGACTCCGTCACCGTTCGAGTCCTTGGTGTCGATGACGAGAAGGGCAAGATCTCACTCGGGATGAAGCAGCTGCAGACCGACCCGTGGGACGCGGTCGGCCAGTCCTACGCCAGCGGGCACCGTCTGACCGGGACCGTGACCCGCGTTCTCGAATTCGGCGCCTTCATCGAATTGCAGCCAGGCATCGAGGCGCTCGCGCATCTCTCGACCTTTCCGCCGTCCGGGAAGCGGGACGGCTGGAAAGACACCGTCACCGTCGGCGCGACGGTCGCGGTCGAGATTCTCACCGTGGACCGCGAAAAGAAGCGGATCGGTGTAGCCGTGATCGAGAAAGACTCGGCGCGGGTCCTGACGATCGAAGCGGGTGCACAGTTGACGGGCACAGTCGAACGCCACGAGCGGTACGGCGTGTTCGTCTTCCTGAGTCCGGGGCGTACCGGGTTGATGCCCAACGAAGAGACGGACACCGCCTACGGCACCGATCTGAAACAGGCGTTCCCGGTCGGCAGCGACATCGAGGTTGTTGTTCTCGACGTCGATCCCGAAAGCCATCGGATTCGTCTGAGCCGCAAAGCGATTCGCGAAGTCGAAGAGAACAACGACGCTCGTGCCTACTCCAAGCGGCAGAGCGAGGGGCCAGAAGCGAGCTTCGGCTCGATGGCCGACAAGCTTCGCGCGGCGTTTCGCCCAGCGGACGAATGACTGCCGAGGGCGTGCCTCTTCTACGGGGGGCCTTCCGCCTGGGCGTCTTCTGTCCTGCCCGCAGCATGCTCCTCCTCTGTGTACAGTGCCTTGTCGGCCAGCCGCTCAGGGCGTTGGAGCGGGGTGGTGGTGTTGAAGTGCCAGACGCTCTGCAAGTCGGGTCGGTCGTCCAGCCTCCGGGGCAGCCCCGCCCGAAAGCCCAAGCGCGGCCTGGAATGGGCGGTTGCGGTCACGCATCATCAAGGCGAGAATGCACGCAGTCGCATGACGGATGGAGGGCATGAGGATGAGATCGAGGGGACCGTGGCGGCTGGCGGCGACACTTGGCGCGTTGGTGCTCGCGGTGGTCGGCCGGGGTGGCCCGGGCGCAGTCAGCGTGCAGGCGCAGGGCAGATACGCGCTGGTCGAGGGGTGGCCGCAGTACCCCGGCGACATGAAGTTCGAGATGGGCACCGGCATCGCGGTGGGGGCCGACGGGGTCATCTACACGGTCGCGCGGGATGTAGATCACTGGGCGAGTCACCCGCTGGCCATGTCGCGCTACAAGGGGCGCGGCTCGATTGCCAGGTGGGATCGTGACGGACGGTTCCTCGGTATGTTCGCGGAAGAACAGGAGTTCATCGGTCCGCATTCGATGTACATCGACGGCGATGGATTCGTGTGGGTCGTCGACCGGGAAGGACACCAGGTCATCAAGCTGACGCCGGAGGGGGACAAGATGCTCGCGGTGGGCGAGTACGGCGTGTGGGGAGACGATTCGGGGCACTTCAACGGTCCCACCGGAGTGGCCTTTCTCCCGGACGGTCGCTTTGTCGTCTCGGATGGATACTGGAACTCACGACTGGTGTGGTTCGCGGCCGACGGCAGCTATCTCAAGGAAGTCGGCGGGCTAGGTACCGAACCGGGCAAGATGGCGTCCCCCCACGCGATCGCGCTGGCCCCGGACGGCACCCTCATCGTGGCCAACTTCTGTGCTTTGAATGCGCATCCCTACGTCACCTCACCGGGCCAGATTGCCGAGGAACGCCTGACGGGATTGCCGGGCTGTGTGCAGCGCTATGACGTATGGTCGCAGGAGGGGGAATACCTGGGGCCCTTTGGGGACGGTATCGCCAACCCCGGACTGGCGTTGAGCGTTGCCGTGTATGGCGACCGGATTTATTTCGGGCACACGGGTTCGCGTCGCGGCCGGCAGCACATCACGGTCGTCGACGGCGAGACCAAACAGATGATCGAGCGTCTCGAGAACGTCTCTGTGTATGTGCATCAGATGGCGATGGACCCACAGGGAGACATCTATATCGCGTCGGTTTACCCAGAGCACGGTGGCGAGGCTCGCGGCATCGCAGGACCCTCGTTCCTGCGTTGGGCACGATCCGCTCGATAGACCGCAGTGCCCGCGACAAGGTGCCGGGCTTGCTCGACCGGGGGTTGCTTGCCGGGGCAGTCGCGGTGCCTTGGCAGGAGCCGGACGCGGCGTTGAGGGGGCACGTATCCGCTATCGTCATGACACTGGCGATTCGGCGGTCATCCAACCGAGTCCGTAACTTGCTGAAGAGAATGGTGCCGGAGGTGGGGGTCGAACCCACACGCTCCACCGGATCTTGAGTGCGGTTGCGCCTTGACGAATCGAAGGCGCAATCAGCGGTCCTGCGCACCCTATTTGAGGACGAAGCCGCGTCGTTACTAGGTCACGGGCTCGGCTTGCTCAGCCGACTCACTCTCGGCCGACCACCTGTCAGCGAGATAGCAGGGCGATACGCCCGCAACGTACGCAACAAGGTCGTACGGGTCGAAACGCCCGTGATACAAACCGAGGTATTGACCAGTTTCTAGTAGAAAACAGAACCCGATGACGAACGCTGCGGCGACTTCGGGAGTGAACTGCCTCCAGACGGGCCGAGGGGACAAGCGTCGATAATGCAGCCCCCGACAGATGATGTATGCCCGGATTGGCCCAGCAATGTCAAAGACGTAGCTACTCGAGAATCCTGGGCGTGGGTAGTTCTCCGCAGCCAATCCGACGACCATTGCAACCAGGAATGTGAGCCGCCACCGTCCAAACCGGGGGACCTGAATATCTATCGGAGGCACTCGTCTACCTTAACTGGTCAAACGCTGTTTGAGCCTCAAAGGTTCCGCTGTTTCTCGCCCTATTCCTGTGTCACGCTCACATTTCCCGCGGAAATACCTCGCCGAAGCCGAACTGACCGCCCGACGTGGCAGGCCCAATGGGCCAGCACTTCCGTGACTTCGCCCTTACTGACGGAAGGCGCAATCAAGCAGTACGCATCGGCGTTTTCCTTGCTCGGGGGGGCTCGGCGGTCGCGCCGCGTCGTGTCCCTCTACAAGGACCACTAATCACCCGGGGCGAAACGGCTCACAGGGACGGACCCTTCGGGAAGATCTTGCGAGGCGGCGGCCTCGACCCCGGCGAAGAAGCGCGCGAGTCGTAGGGAGAGCGAGGGTAGCTTGTTGGCCAAGGAGACGTTCGTGGTCACCGCGACGACGATGCCGTGCTCGGGCAGCGTCAGCAACGAGGTGAAACCACCAACCGAGCTTCCACCGTGCCCGAATATCGTCGCCTTCGCCTCCGGACCGAGGGGGGCGGACCCGACAAACCAGCCGAGGCCGTAACCCGTCGATTCGCCGGACTCGAGCGTGAGCGGCGTTCGCAACAGGTCGAGCGTCTCGGAACGCAGCAGGCGTCCGTCGAGCGTCGCGAGGCCGAAGCGGACGACGTCGGACGGCGTCGACAGGACCGCGCCCGCCCCCTGGATGCACGAGTTGTCGGCGTCGTTGGCGTCCTCGACGGCGTTGCCACCGCCAAATGGCCAGTAGAAGTGCGTGCGCCGGGCGCGGGCCGGAGGACGTCGTCGAACACCGTGTCCCGCATCTCCGACGGGTCGTAGACTTCGCGCTGCATGAAATCGAGAAACGGCTCGCCCGCGGCCGCCTCGACGACGGCGCCGACCAGCGTCCACCCGTAGCTCGAGTATCGGTACCGGGTTCCGGGAGCGAAGCGCAGGGGATCGTCAGCGAAGTGCTCCAGCCCGTCGAGCGGGCTCTCACAGTGGTCGCGCATATACAGGAGCTCTTCGTCGAAAGGGGGGTGGCGCACGCCGGCGACGTGACCCATCAGCTGGCGCGTCGTGACAGGCCACGCCTTTTCGGGGAAGCCGGGCACGTAGTCGCGCACCGGCGCGTCGAGATCGAGCAGGCCACGCTCGTGGAGCAGGCCGACGGCCGTAGCGGTCATCGGCATTGCCACGCCCCTGACGCGGAACAGGGTCTTCGGCGTCACCGGGCGCCGTTCGTCGAAATCGGCCCAGCCGAAGCCCTCGGCCCAGACGACCTCACTGGCTATGCCCACGGCGAGCGACAGGCCGGGAAGGTTCTCCTCGACCACGAAGGCGCGGACGAACAGGCGAGCCCGATCGACGGCGTCGGCGTGCTCGGCTGCCGGGGGCTCGTCGATCTCGGAGTGCATCGCCGAGGCGTCGTTGCCGTGTATTTCGGCGTAACAGGCACTCCACGAGTTGACTGCGTCGCATATCTGAGTGCAGGCGGGGAGCAACGGTGTGGCCAGCATAAAGATCGCGGCTGGCGAGAACTGCAGGAGACGGCCGAAACGACTCGTTGCGTCATTCATGTAGATAACTTGGCAATACAAAGTAACCACCGTCAAGCAGAATCTCGCAGCCGACAACGGGCGGGCAAGACGCTACCCTGTGGCAGGTGGCCAGGCGTGCCCGTTGCACGAGATCCAGAGCTTGATGGGACACGCATCGCTGACGACGACTCAGCGGTATCTCAATGCCACGGTCGAGTCGCTAGAGGAATCCGTGAAGGTCCTGGAGCAGCAGGTTGGCTGACTTCCGGTCATCCTGCTGTCATTCACCGGAACTCGCCTCGGTTCTGAATCGACCACCCGACAATGAACACACGGATATCTGCTATGGTCTCGTCATGACCCAACGCCTGTTCCTCCCAATGGTGTTCCTGGTGATCGGTGCGCTCGCAGCCGCGCCGCACGCGCAAACACCGACGGCTGAGACGCGACCGTTTACCCCGGTGTCGGCCGCGCGGCTGCTCAACGCCGAGGACGAGCCGCACAACTGGCTGATGTACTCGGGCGACTACAAGAGCCAGCGCTACAGCGGGCTCGACCAGATTGACCGGGGCAACGTCGCGGATCTGCAGATTCAGTGGGTCCACCAGCTCAGCGTGCTCGACCAGGCCGAGACGACGCCGCTCGTGGTGGATGGCGTGATGTACATCACCGAGTCGCCCAGCACGGTCATCGCGGTCGAGGCGGCGACCGGCCGGCCCTACTGGCGATACGAGCATCCGCTGCCCGACGACATGGTCTTCTGCTGTGGGCGGAACAACCGGGGCGTGGCCGTCCAGGGCGACCACATCATCATGAGCACGCTCGACGCTCATTTGGTGGCGCTCGATCCGAAGACCGGAAGCGTGGTGTGGGAGACGGAAACCCAGGAGACCAGCTCGGGCTACAGCAAGACGGCCGCGCCGCTAATCGTCGGTGACAAGGTGTTCAGCGGGGTGGCCGGTGGCGAGTACGGAATTCGCGGGTTCGTGGACGCCTACAACATCAACACCGGCGAGCGTGAGTGGCGGTTCTTCACGACACCCGGCCCCGACAACCCGGACAGCCAGACCTGGTCTGGCGACTCGTGGCGCCGGGGCGGATCGGCCACCTGGATGACCGGCTCCTACGACCCGGAGCTGAACCTGGTCTACTGGGGCACCGGGAACCCGGGGCCGGACTACGACGGCACCGTGCGCATGGGCGATAACCTCTACTCCGACTCGGTAGTCGCGCTCGACGCTGACACCGGCGAGATGAAGTGGTATTTCCAGTTCACTCCGCACGACATTCACGACTGGGACGCGACGCAGATTCCGATTCTCGTCGACACGACGTTCAACGGCGAGCAACGGAAGTTGATGCTCTTTCCGAACCGGAATGCCTTCTTCTACGTGCTGGACCGCGAGACCGGCGAGTTCCTGCTCGGCACGCCCTACGCGAAGCAGACCTGGGCCGACGGACTCGACTCGAACGGCCGGCCGATTCTCATCCCGGGCAAGGAGCCGTCCGAAGACGGCACCGTGGTGTCCCCCGCCATCACCGGCGGGTCCAACTGGTGGTCCCCGTCCTACAGCCCACGCACCGACCTGCTGTATGTGATGGCCTACGACGCCGAGACGCGGTACTACATCCGCAAGACCGCCTACGATGAGGGTGACAGCTATCGTGCCGGCGGCGGTGAGAGCCCCGAATCACCCGAGGGGTATCACCGCGCAGTGCGCGCCCTCTCGCCCCAGACCGGCGAGCTGCGCTGGGAGTTTCCGGTCAATCCGCGGTCGACGTCCGGGTTGATGTCGACGGCCGGTGATCTCGTCTTCGGCGGCACGGCCGACGGCTTCTTCTTCGCGCTTGATGCGGAGACCGGCGAAGAGCTCTGGCACAAGTCGGTCGGTGGGCGTGTCCACGCGGCGCCGATGGCCTATGCGGTCGACGGGAAGCAATACGTCACCATTGCGGCCGGCAACGCCATCTTCTCGTTCGCGCTCCCAGACTGACCACTCGGGACCGACGGGCGAGCCTATCTGACCAGACCGAATGCCGCACTTGGTGGCGAGTACAACTTCGCCGCGCCGGTTCTTATTCAGTGCTGCCAAAGTCCGTGGTGGATGCCGCCCTGCATGAAGATGGCGAACGTGCCGTGGCCGGGGATCTTCATCGGCGGGTGCGCGATCTCGTCGCCGGCGTCGACGTCCTTCGTCACGATCTCAAGGTAGTGGATCTGCATGGGCGCGATTGTACCCGCGGCGCCGAGCGTCGAGCCCCACGTTGCGCTGAGGTCCGCCCCCGGACTTCCGTGCCCACCTTGCGCGGCCGATGGGGTTCTCCGACGTGGTCCGGCTCTTGGCGGCTCACGCACCCGACAGGAACCGGCACAGGTGCTCGTCAGCGAGCAGGCGACGGCCCTGGTCACGCCCCCGGTCAAACGTGCGCATGATGACGGCGGGGTCGAAGCAGAGAAAGCCGGCCTCGACCTCATGGTCGGGATGAATGACCAGGAGCGTGTCGTCCGCCAGGGCGCGAGCGACGGCGGGATGGGCGTTCAGCGTGCGCCGTCGCATGCTCGTTTCCCAGAGGCGTCCGTTCGGATCGCAACAGCAGACCACCGTCCTTGGCGCGGCCGCCCAGCGTGCTAGATCATGGAAGCGCGGGTCGTCTTCGAAGGTGGCCATTGGCATCTTCAAGGCGAATCCCCCATCGACGAAGATGGCCGAGGCGTCGTCCGGATGCGCGCCGTCGGGAGAGAGCAGGGCCGGGGAGAGCGCAGGACCCATAGCCAGCGGCACCAGACATGACGCCTCGATCACACAGTGATAGTTCTGCCGTGTGAGCGGGCGCACGAACTCCGAGTGCAGCGCGACTGGCAGGTTGGTGGCGAACACCACCGGGTCCAGGTGGTAGCGCGGCAGGTACTTGAGTGGCCTGGAAAGCTTGCGCGTGGCGGCCATCGCAAACAGTCTGACCAGATCGGCGCGCCCCGTCTGGCGTCCGTCGAGACGTCGCACCCGCGACGTGAAGACGAGCAGAGTGCGCCGGCCGGCATCGTCGAATACGCCGTCGAGCTCCGCCTCACCCATGACGTAACGGATGGAGGCGTGCAGGTGGCTGCGAAAGCGGCTGCGCGGCCAGTCGTTGGCCACGAACGAGGCCAGCGGATACCGCCTCGGCATGTCATCGGCGCCCCACGCCGACCAGCCCTTCAGGACGGTCGCCTCGGTGCCGGTGGCGACATCGGCGGCGGCGTAGCCTCCGGCGGACGCGCCCATCACGACCGCTGGATAGCCCCCCTGCCGACGAGTCCATTGCATCAACTCGTACAGGACGCCGCCCTGCCACGCGCCGCGACCGGCGCCGCCGGAATCGAGAATCCACGCGCAGGATGTCGACGAGCGCATCGGTTCTGGTAGATCTACCGCAAACGCCGGGAGACGATCTCGATGAGGGTGCCGGCCCGATTCCGGCCAATCCCCGACGTGATATTTGGTCCTGTACTTCGGATGAACCTTCGACTTCACCCTGAGATTGTCGGCCAGGGGACGTGGACCTCGCCACCGGATCGGTCGACCGTGGCCTGCCACGAGACTGGACAATCCTGCACCAGCGCCGATGACCGGCGGCATCGCGCCGGTCGTGCCGAAGCGCTACGGAGCGGGCTCGATCCTCAGCACGGCTCCATCTTGCATGTCGGTGGTCAGATACAGGAACCCGTCGGGGCCCTGCTTGACGTCACGAATTCGCTGACCCAGCTCGGGAAGCAGCGCTTGGCGTCGGCTCTCCAGTTTCTGCGCATTGAACATGACCCGGGAAAGTTGTGTGCCGGCGAGCCCCCCTGCGAACAGGTCGCCCTTCCACTCGGGAAACTTGTCCCCTGTGTAGAACGCCATGCCCGAAATGGCGATGGAGGGCTTGTAGTACGTGAACGGCTCTTCCATGCCCGGTGCGGCGGTTGGCGGCTGGATCGTGGGTGGCGGCAACCCTGACCTCGCGCCTTCCGGGTCGTTCGAGTACGCCCGTCCATAGGTGACCACGGGCCAGCCATAGTTCAAGCCGGACCGGATGATGTTGATCTCGTCGCCGCGCTGCGGGCCGTTCTCCGTCTCCCACAGCTGGCCCGTCTGGGGATGGAACGCCATGCCGATGGCGTTCCGGATACCGAGCGCGAAGATCTCCGGCCGATAGCCGGGCCGACCCACAAAGGGATTGTCCTCGGGCACAGTGCCGTCCTCATTGAGCCGAAGGATCTTGCCGCCGTGGTGGTCCGGGTCCTGCGCCCAGGTCGTTTCACCCAGGCTTTCCTGGAATCCAGGAGCCCCAATAGCCACACAGAGCTTCCCGTCGGGCCCGAAGATGATCCGTGCGGCGGAGGGGCCGTCGGTCCAGGAGGCGGACTCGAAGATCTCGCGGACATCGGTGAACTGATGGTCTTCCAGCCGTGCCCGGACGATGACGGCCGTCCGAAGTTGTTCCGCGCCGGGTTTGGGCTTCCAGAAGGCAACGTACACAAGTTGATTCTCTGAGAAGCGGGGGTGGACCGCGATGTCTACGCCGGCCGTGTCTCGACGCTGGCTCTCGATACCAGGAGGAAGACCGGTGATTGGTGTCGGGTCGAGAACGCCCGCGTGAAGCAGGCGAACCGTAGTTCGGCTCTGCTCGGTGACCAGCATGTCGCCGTTGGGCAGAAACGCGAGCGCCCACGGATACACGAGCCCCTTGATGGGCACGACCCGTACCCGCCCCGCCGGGCTACTCAAGACTTGAGGCATATCGGGCAGCGAGGTCGGCTCACGCTGCTGGGCTCGACCCGCTGGGAGCGCGAGCCCGACGGTCAACGTCACGACGGCGGCGGCCGAGATCCTCAATGAGCTCAACATGTGTTACCTCGCATCGGCGCGGCGCGCACCGCTGGTTCCCCGGCCTGCCGACGATCGGCTGGATTATAGAGGGAATCGACGGGCGGCGGTGACGACCTCCCTTTCCAGAGCTGGTGATGGCACATGGCGCGGACGGCACAGCGACGCGCGAGATCGTCCTCGCCCAAAACTGGTTCGACGAACTCCAGCGCCTCGTCCCCACCCCGTAGCGGCGTCTCGAAAACTAGGGTCTTAGAGACGGGGACCCCTGCGTCTCGATATGGACCGCTGCCTCTGATCCACCTGCTCCTGGCATACGGCGCCCCCTGGTCCGTGGCCGTGGACATGACGCCCGTCATGGCAGGGTGGCTTAGCTTCCATCAACGATCGGAATCTCAGATCGTATATCCACAGGTGCCGTGCACAGGTGCGGCGCTCGCTGGCCCAGGAAGCCAATGGCTCTTGCCCCCGGCACCCGGTTGGGTCCCTATGAGGTCGCAACTCTTATTGGTGAGGGCGGCATGGGGGAGGTCTACCAGGCTCGAGACACCGAGCTCGGCCGGGACGTGGGTCTCAAAGTCTTGCCCGATGTCTTCACCAGCGATTCCGACCGCCTCGCGGCTTTCGGTCCGGGAGGCGGTCAAGCACCTTGTCGCGGAACCGAGGGAACAACGTTCGTCGGACAGTACCGTGGCCACTACTTCGTACACGTCGTCGGTGCTCCGGAACAGCCGGCCGCTCGCGAACGTACGTAGATCGAGCCGGTCGATGAAGGGGCGGGTCACGCACAGGGGGGTCGCTTACGAACGACCTCTGGGTTGATCACGGACAACAGGGAGGTTCACATGGACGACGGCACCCGCAGGGACTTCATGCAACAGGCGGCGGCGTTGGGCGGTGGTATCGTCGCCGGAGCCGTTCCAGCACTAGCCGCGACGTCAAGCCAGGTAACCTCGCAGACCGAGTCTCGTCCGATGTCGAAAACCTCGAAGCTTCGAGACCTGCTGCGGAGACCGGACATCACGGTCGTGCCCGAAGCCCACAGCGTGTTCGCCGCCAGATTGGCCGAGATCAACGGGTTCGAGGCGATCTATGTCGGCGGCAACATGATGGCTGCGATGTATCTCGGGGTCGAGGACTGGGGCTTGATTCAGACGAGCGAGCTGGTGGACATCGGGGGGCGGATTGCCGGCGGCGTGTCCGTTCCTGCAATCGTCGACGCCGATCAGGGCGGCGAGACGTCGCTCAATGCGTACCGCGCCATCCAGGCCTATGAACGAGCCGGCATCGCCGCGTTCCACATTGAAGACACGCTCAACCCGAAACACATGGGCGAGGGCCGCAGCGAGCTCATGCCCCTGGACGAAATGCTTCAGCGGATCTCGGCGGCTGTCGATGCGCGAACGGATCAGGATTTCGTGATCGTGTGCCGCACCGACTGTTTGATCCTCGGTCCGAATCGCGGCGAGACCGATGAGGCGATTCGCCGAGGCGTCGCGTTCGCCGAGGCGGGCGGAGACGCCTTCTTCGTGGTCGGCATGCGACCCGAGCAGGCCGAGCGGATTGCGCGCGAGGTTCCGCTGCCTCTCATCTCGCTCAACATTCCCGTGCCCGAGGCTCGCGACGCGGGCGTTAGGGTGGCTATACACGCCGTGCAGGTGTATCAGCCGGTCATGAAGCTGTACGAGACGATGATTCTGGGGCTCAAGGGGGAGGGTCGGTTTCCGAGGCAGGAACGCCTGTCCCGGGAGACTGTGGCACAGGTGATGCGAACGGCCGAGTATCAGAGGCTTGCCGAGCAGTGGAGTGAGATCCGAGGCTGAAGGGCGCAACGGTAGCTTGCGGTCGGCATGGGTGAAGTCTACAAAGCTCGCGACACCCGCCGGGACCGCGTTGACTGCGTTGGATTGAACCGTGCCGCTTGATGCCGGTACGCAGCTCGGCCCGTACGAAATCCTCGCCGAAGTCGGCCACGGCGGCATGGGCGTCGTCTGCACGGTCCAGGACCCGCGCCTCGACCGCGGTGACGATCAGGGTCCTACCGCCCGAACTGACCCGGGACGAGACGGCCAAGCGTCGACGACCCTGCCTGACTCGCCCCGTCTCCGGCGTCAGCACGCTCGACGTTCGCGTCGGCGTGCGGTGGTGTTGAAAGGTCAGTTGTGGCCACCAGCGCGGTGAGGCTACTAAGATCGGGTTCGTCGTGAGTGTGGATTGTGCTTCTGCTCGAATGGTCGAGACCCCGTGTGGCGCATGGCACACGCATCGGTCGACCAGTTATGGTCGAACGATCAGACTTGTGCGAGGATAAGCGGGACGGGGGACGACCATGAGCAACTGGCTGCCGCGGATCTTGATCGGGACGATACTCGCCACGCTACTGGGAGCGGCGACCCAGGCCGCACAAGAGACGGACCCCGTGGAGGTGCACCGCGCGGCGGCTCGCGCGGCGGCGGGCGAGGAGCACCTGGCCCTGCTCGAGACGGTGTGCCGCGTGCCACGACCCATTCAGACTGGCGCCGCGAACGCCTCGCGGCCCCCTCGAGCGGTGCCACCTCCCGAGGACTGGTACGCCGAACCGGCACAGGTATTCGACAACCTCTACTTCGTCGGCACCCAGGACCATGGCGCCTGGGCCGTTACGACGTCGGACGGGATCATCATCATCGATGCGCTCTACGACTACGCCGTCGAGGCCGCCGTTGTTGACGGCCTGAGAAAGCTGGGACTCGACCCCGAGGACATCACCCAGGTGGTCATCAGTCACGGCCACGGTGACCATCACGGGGGTGCCAAATATCTGCAGGAACAGTTCGGGGCCCAGATTGTGATGGGTGCTCCAGACTGGGACCTCGTCGAGCGCAGCACTCGTGACCCGATTCCGAGCCGGGATATGGTCGCGACCGACGAGATGGAGATCAGGCTTGGTGAAACGACCGTCACGCTCTACCTGACGCCGGGGCACACTGCGGGCACCGTTTCGACGATGATCGAGGTTCGCGACCGAGGCCGGTCACACCTGACCGCTTCCTGGGGCGGCACGTCGTTGTTCGCCACCACGTCCCAGGAATCGATTCAGGCCTACATCGACTCGGCGGTGCGCTATCAGCAGCTCATCGAGACGCGTGGCGCGGACGTCCTGATCGCCAACCACATCAGCTTCGACCGCACACCCGACAAGCTCGCGGCGCTCGCGGACCGCCAGCCCAGCGATCCGCATCCGTACGTCATTGGCACAGACGCGGTGCGGAGTTACGTGAAGGTGGCCGAGGAATGCGCCCGTGCCGAGCTTGCGCGACGGATGGCGGAATAGAATCTTGCGGGCCGTGATCGAGCCGTGTGGCTGGTTCAAGGAGGGGTTTAGATGAGCGTTCAACGTGTCACGAGCGGTCGTGTTCTCGGCGTCCTGATTGTGGTTGCGTCCCTGTCCCTGTCGCCGGCATCTGCCGTCGCGCAGCCGTCATCGTCCGCTGGGACATCCGTGCCACGTACGGCCGACGGGCAACCGGATCTTCAGGGCGTCTGGGATTTCGGTTCCGTGACCCCGCTGCAGCGACCCGCCTCGCTGGCCGGAAAAACGTTTCTGACTGAGGAGGAAGTGTCTGCGCTGGAAACCCAGGCGGCAGCAGGGCGAGTCGACCGCCCACCGCGCGCCGGCGACCCCGGCAGCTACAACCAGTTCTGGTTTGCCGGGGGCACGAAGGTCTCTGGGACCAGGCGAACGTCACTGATTTCCGATCCGCCAGATGGGCAACTGCCTGCCTATACCCCAGAGGGAGAGGCCCGGATGGCCGCCCGCGCGGATGCGCGACGTCGGAACGCGGGTCCGGAGGACCGCGACGTCGACGAACGGTGCATCCTAGGTTTCAATTCCGGACCCCCGATGCTGCCGGGTGCGTACAACAACCTCGTCCAGGTGTTTCAGGTTCCAGGATACGTCGTGATTCTCAACGAGATGGTGAACGACGTGCGCGTCATCCCGCTGGACGGGCGTCCGGCGCTCCCCTCGCATATACGGCAGTGGAAGGGCGATTCACGCGGCCGCTGGGAGGGCGAAACGCTGGTGGTCGAGACCCGGAACTTCAGGGACCTTGGCACCGGACACCCGGCGCCCAACATGGAACGCCTCGAAGCCCTGGGCCCGCAACTCCACCTGACCGAGCGCTTCAGCCGCCTCGACGGCGACACGCTTTTCTATGCGTTCACGATTGACGAGCCGACCGCGTTTGCACGGTCCTGGACCGTTGAGACGACGATGACGAAGACGGCGGACCCGCTCTACGAGTATGCCTGCCACGAAGGCAACTACGGACTCCTCAATATCCTTGCCGGCGCTCGGGCCGAAGCTCGTGCCACCGACGCTCGGTAATCAGACAAGACTCAACCCTTTTTCCATTCACCGCTCCGTCCTGGCGCGTCGCTTCGCGGGCCTCGCCGGCGCCATCTAGGCGGGTCTGATCGGCTGATTCGCAGCGGCGTATGCCTCTAGCTGTCTTTGCTAAGTACGTTGTTCATCCGGAGCACTCTGAACAGAATGGAGTTGCGACACACGCATTTCAGACAGAGGAGGCCCCGGATGAAGATTCATCGTAACGCTAAGACCACCCCGGCCGCACGGGCGGCGC
>MPLZ02017611.1_pt1 | contig 22372 bp, 11 predicted proteins | sample 1617311 | NCBI WGS metagenome assembly MPLZ02 (sample SAMN05944806, study PRJNA350692) | marine metagenome | biome: marine; feature: ODZ; material: water; isolation source: 160 m water sample filtered on 0.2 um supor filter | place: Pacific Ocean | collected 2012-04-08 | depth 160m m | reverse complement strand
GCCGCCAGCGACACGCGGCCCGCGAGACGCAGCGCGACGTCCGCTTGGCCAAGCCGGTTGCGGGCCAGTACCGCGCTTGGCCAAGTGCCGTCCGGTGTGCCACTGATGAAAACCGCCGGCGTCTGCTTGGCCGGTGATTCCGGGTGCCGGAAATTCTGAAACTGGTTTTCCCATAGGAAACTGTTGCAGCCGGACAGGTTGACCGCCTCCCGGGTGCCTCCTGAAAACCGGTTGCCGCGAAGCTCCAGCCAAGCGCCGAGTTGGCCTTGGCCGTCGAACACAAAAACCGGGGCGGGGCGATCGGTCGCGGCGAAGTCGTTGCCGCGAAAGACGACAGAACCCACACCGGCGAAACCGCGTCCGGTTACGACCGGCAGTGCGACCCCGGCGTCCGTCGCCACTGTCTTGAACGAACAATCGCTGGCCACCAGCGCGGAGCCGGAAAACTGGATCGCCGTGCCAAGCAAATCGCGGAAGGCGACGTCGGACAGCTCGAGCCGCGAGCTGTCGGCCTGCACCGAGGGCGTGTCGGCCGCGACGGAGGAAATATTTACGTGAGCCAGCCTGTTGGGTTGGGCGGAATCGATCCATCGAATCCCATGCCAGCGATGGTCTGTGCCGGGAGGCGTGGTCAGCGTGGCCCGCCGATCCGGTTCGCCACTGATCGTCAGGCGTCCCCGAATCTCGAGTTGGGCGTCCTCACCAAAATAGACCATGGCACCAGCCTCGATTGAGAGCATGGCCTGCCCTTGAACAACCGTTTTGCCGGGGAAAAACCACGGGCCACCGGCGGCGGACAGTACCGTGTCGGTCGTGATGTTCGCGTTGAGCGGCTGGTGCGCGCCGGTCTCGTGCCAGACCGTGAACTCGAGGCGATCCAATTCGACGTGGCTCGCATCGAAGGCTCTTACGGAGAGGTGATTCAACCCGGGCTGCAAACCAAATGCATCGGCTTTCCAAGTTGCCTCCCAAGCTGACCAGTTCGCCGGGATGCCGTTCACCGTGACCGAGTGGGTGTTGATGGCGTTCGCCCGGCCCTCGAGAGCGACGAGGGCGGTTTCCGAGATACGATGCCCTCGCTTGACCGGCAGATTGGTCGAAAGCGTTAGTGCTTGTTGGATTTCTGACAAGATGAACTCGCGCCGGGTGGCAACGAAACTTTTCAACCGCTCGATTTCCGATTCATCCACCCTGCCTCCCATCACTTGTTCGACAAAGGCCGCGAACCGGTCTCCCGAAAAGACGGTCTCCGCCTGTCTCTGCAGCTCGGCGAAATAGCGCGGCACGAACGCCGGGTGCTTCAGCAAACGGGCCACCTGATCCGGCTGGGTCAGGTGGCCGCTGGCGTTTGTCGGCTCGGCGGCCTGGAATAGCCCGGCCGTGGGGCTGCCAGGGGTGTCTCCCCGGCCGAGTATGGTGTCGAGGTCGTACGGAACCAGGACGTGCCGGTTTCCGGTTAAGTCCCTGAAATGGATGAAGTCGTCGCCGATTCCGTTGCTCAGACCGGTTTCGCGGTTGTCGAAGAACGTGTTGATGGCAAAGAAGCGCAGCCAGTTGTCCACATCAAGCGACTCCTCGACGAATGCGGCAAACGCCTCGTCCGGGGTTTCCGTCAGGAGTTGGCAAAGCTCGATCAAGTCCCGCCAGTCATCCTCGGCGGCGTTGGTCTCCTTGAAATAAACCTGCCGGTACGGCTCGGGCTCCTCCCCCAAGTAGGCGAAATCAGCCTCCATGCTTCCGGTCCGGATGGTGCGGTAAATGTTCACCGGGCCCAGGTTGTGGTAATCCCCAAAATCTCCATCCACCACGTCGTTGTGTGCGTATGCGCCGTACATGGGATGTCCGGCCACGGCGGTGTCAGCGCCGTTCAGTCGGACGTGAACCAGGCGTGAGCGTGAGACCAGAAGTCCTGCTTGCTGGCACAGCGCGCTGCCAAGAAGTTGGATATGCGGATGTTGCGCGTTGAGATTGATTTTCTCCACGCCGTGCCAGGGGGTGTCACTAGGAAAGTCCACCCTGAAATTGTTTGGTGTTTTCCAGCGGCTCCCGTTGCCGCGGTTTCGGATGTCGGCAAGATAGCGGATTTCCTCCCTACCGCTCATCCGGGAGACGAAGGCGGCATTCATCCGCGCGTTGCTGAAGCGGCCGGTCGAGTTCCGCACCATCTTGAGGAAGTAGTCCCGCTCCGCCGGTGTCATGATGATTCGGTAAAAAGGGAGGGAGTCGTCTGTCACCGAGTCGTCCACCTGATAAAGTAGATTGGCGCGGGGCTTATCATCCGGGACGGTAACCGCTGGGTAAATTCTGGAGTTGTTTTGCGCATCCCGCGCCCGGACATAAAACTCTACGACCGTGCCATCCGGATAAGCCGGGATGGAGAGGCCAAACAGTCCGTCTCCGGCCAGTCCGTCCCCGTGCGCGCCGTCATCATGCAGGGGTGCCGTCAGGTAATCCTCCGCAGAGTCTGGTCGATAAACCAGATCGGCAGTCAAACCGGTTTTTTGTTCATCGACCAGCCTCGTGGTGATCTGTACCCGACTCGTGGAGCGCGGCACGATCGGCCAGTGACGAACCTCAAGAATCATCGGCGCAGCATCCGCGTTCAACACCGAATTGGCCGTCCCAGGCGTGCCTTCCTCCACGGTGCCGGCTGCCCAGTTTTGTCCATGCTTGTTGGAGATGCCCGGGTTTATGAGTTCTAGGGATTTGCCTCCGCCGTCGTGTTCTGCCAGCCAATCCCAGCCCTGATGCTGGTAGTGGGGCAGGTCCCGCTGCCGGACCGCCCACTCCCCCTCGTCGGCATAGGAAACGGAATCTATGGTTTTGCCGTTGGCATTCTCCAAGCAGATGGTTTCCCCCCGATTGCTTAACATGCCGTTCCATCCGGCAACGACCGGCTGGACGCCGGGATGCCTGGACGCGAACACGTCGGCATCTGCCGCGACGACTAAATAGCCGTGTGCCGGCACGGTGGTCTTCGGGAAATCAAACCGCACCCCGCTGCGCAGCGACCAGCCGTCCAAGCTGACCGCCTTGTCGGCGGTGTTGTGGAGTTCCACAAACTCCTCACGGGCATCATCGGATGCGGGGTGATAATGGATTTCGTTGATCACCATGTTGCCGAACAACGGCCACGCTGCAATCCAGCAGATGGCGGACAACAGGGCCCGCTTGGCCAAGCGAAAGTTTGAACAACCGTTCAGCAGCATGGCTCCCAGAGCAGTTCCCTGTTTTGTTTGACGATGAACTTCCATACCGTGCCGCTACTGATCCCCCACAAGATGTAACCTGAAAAAACCAGACTGCGATTGAAATTGATCCAAAGGAGTCACCCTGAGTTCACCGGCAGGAGCAAAAACCGGCAGGAACTGCTTCACGGTTTCCCACGACACGTTGGCGGCCAAGCGGCGTTTGCCCTGAAGTTGGTACACTCGGTGGGGCTTGGCCTGCCAATGGAGTTGTGTGACTCCGTCGAGGCCGCGCACCGACTTGAGCCGGATCGCGCTGAAGAGGTTGACTGGATCCGTTCCAGCTGCGAATTCCCAGTAGTTGGCCAAGCCGTCCCCATCAAAGTCATCGTTTGGCCGGACGTCGCCGATCCCCGATACAGCATCGTCGGATTTGGCCCGGATCACGCGCTGTTCCCACTCGTCGGGAAGGCTGTCCTTGTCGGTATCGGTCGATTGGACTGAGGTTAGTGACAGGTCGAAAAACAGATCGGTGCTGTCCGGCCGCGTGTTGAACAGGTGCACGGCGACAATGTTTTTTCCAGGCACTAGTGTTGGGACGGTGGCGGCGGGTACAACCGTACTCCACTGCCTTGGGGCGAAGTCCGACTCGCTGGCTCTTCCGTTAAACGGCAGCTCCCCGGCTGGCAGGCCGACGCGGGCCAGTTCGAGTCCGTTGATCCAAATGGCGAAGCCATCGTCGTACTTTGCATCGAAGCACAACGAGCCCGTGGACTCCGGCGAGCCAAGCTCAAGCTCATGCCGCAGATACACAGTGGTGTAATTGTTTCGCATGTCGTCCAGCACGGTTTGCAAACCCTCCCGGCCGTATCCGAACGGCGCGGTGCCGGGCGTCCACGCTGCATCACTGAACTCTCGTTTTTGCCATGCATCCTTTGGCTCTGAAGCCTCCTTCACGCCCTTGAGCCATCTCCATTGGGCTGATTTTGACGCGATCCACGTTTGCGGCGTGCCTGTTTTTTGCGACTGGAAGAGGACGGACGCCGGGCCGGTCAGCTTGCTATTGACCGCCTCCGATAATTCAACCTTGAAGGAATCCGCTTTCGCGATGCCGGGAATCTGCAGCGAGACCTCCTTTGCCGTTTCCCCGGGCTGAAACTCAAGTTTTCCATCCGCAAACGCGCTGCCGACATCTCCGTTTTGATCCACCGCGTGAACATTGAAACGAATCTGCACCGTTTCGGTCGCTGGCCGGCTCAGGCCGATAGTGATCCGGCCCGGGGCGACGAGCCGATCCCACCCCCGGAAACCAACGCCGGTCACAAACGGGGATCGCGACAAAAAGGGCGAGAGCAACCCGGGATGCTTGGAGGGCTCCCAAACCCTGTTATCGGGAAACGAATCGTGCAGACGGGATAGGTGATTGCCCTCGATTTTCATCCGCGAAATTTTCTCCGCCCACAAATTCCGGCTCATGCCCCAGACATCGCGTTGATTGAATATGGAAACAGAGCTGGTCATAGAAAGAAAACCGAGATGGGCGCCGTCATAATTATCGCCAAAGCGGGCTCCGATTCCGTTGCCGGTGAGGAGGCAGCGCTCCAGCGTGACGTTCGGCGAGAGATACCCGACCTCGACACCCTGCCCGCAGTTGATGATGACCGAGTCGAGTACGCGCACGATCTTGTCGGCGCCCGACAATGCGAGCCCCTCGTGAAAGCAGCTTTCAATCCAACAACCGGAAACGTGCACCGTGCCTGGTGAATCCCCGCCGGCGTCGATGCCGTCATCCTTGCACCAGCCGATGAGTGTGCCGGTGATCTCGTGTTCGCCGAGGGTGAAATACAGCGCGTCGTTGTCCCCGTCCTCGAAGGTGTCGCTGTCGCTCGGGAAATCAATCAATGCACTGTCACGGATTGTCACGGAACCGCCGTTGAATTGGCCGACGGTTTGGCACCGCTGCACCACGCACCGGTCCAGCGTGAGTTGAGAAGTTTCCCCGTGGAACGCCTGCCCGGCGTTGTCGATGAAAAAGCAGTCCGAGAACGTCCCCTTGGTCCCCTCGCCGAGGAAAAATGCGGCCTGCTCGTTTCGGTGCGTGCCGGCGATGTTGTTGGCCACGAACCACCATGGGTTGCCTCCGCTGCCGGTGACGAACATCCAGCTCGCCTCCGTTGAAGCTGCGTCACCCTTCAGTGTGATGCCACCCCAGGGAACGTCCCGTGTTTCCGGACAGAAAACGACCGGCGCCTCGCGTGTCCCCTCGACGATGAGTCTGCCGAGCACGGTCACCTCGATCTTTGGCGCCAACTTGACGACGCAACCGTTTCGGATAAGGAGGGTGACTCCTTCTGCAACGGTCAGGTTGGAGGTCACATGGATTCTGGTGTCCTTCTCCCACGTCGTTGTTTTCGGGATGGCGCCTTGTACGGCCTGCCACTCGTCATTGTCGATGGTAACCGTTCTGTCCGCGGACAGTGGCCCGATCTTGAAGAGATGTTTTTTCGGCTGGCCCGATGAAAGCAAGCCGGAGCCGACGCCCCGCTTCATCGCGAAGCTGGTCTCGCCCTCGAGTTGGCCGTTGAAGTTCACGCGCCGGTTTTGCGGATTCATCACCATCGCAACCACGGGCATATGCAGCTCGGCCGGGAATCGGATCGGCATGAATAGTTCCAGCCGGACGGCGTCTTCCGTGTTCGCGTCGAGCGCCTGTCCGGAGGCGACCGGGGGTCGCGGGGTCCACGGAGGCAGCGCCCATTCCGCTTGGTCGCGCGCGGACTGGATCACGAAACGAACCAAATGGGCTTGTTCCCCTCCAGGGCCGGGCGGCCGCTCAACAGAGCGCAACTCGTGATAGCCGGGATGGGCTACTTCCAGCCAGATTCCGGCAGGGATACGTTGGCCGTCGAGCCGATGTTCCGCCGGGGAGCTACCGGTTTTGTTGATGCGGATGCGGACCGGGCCGTTGGCGACCTGCTTGTCCGAGATTCCCTCAACGACGATCCCGCCACTCACCCGCGCTTGGCCAAGCGCGGCGAGAAGGAGCGCCAGCGCGGCAAAACAAAGTCGAGATATAGGGTGGGTGACTCGCATAAAACAACTGTTCCGGTCTACTACATCACCAGCAGCCGAAAGTAGCGTTCCGGTTGGCCTTTTTCGATGAGTTCGCGCACCACGACTTCGCCGCCGTTTGCTTCCGGGGCAAGTGTGCGCACTGTTTGCCATTCACCGAGCCCGAGGCGTTCACGCGACTCGATGACGTAGATTCGGTTGGGTTGAGCCTGAAAGCGCAGCTCCAGCTGGACATTGTCGCGAACCACCGCCAGCTCAAGTCGGCTGGCCTGTTCTCGGGGATCCGTACCGCAGATGTATTCCTGAAGGTTGGTGAGCCCGTCCCCGTCGGGGTCGGCGCCGGCGTCGGTGTCGGATTCCGGCTTGAGGCCATGCGCCAGTTCCCAGTCGTCCGGCAGTCCGTCCGAGTCGCTGTCGGTCTGCGAAGTGTTGGGCTTGCCGGGGGTGGGGATCGGGAGGGACACCATGATGCTGTTGTTCTCTTCAGTCTGCTTCAGACCCTGGGATGCGGTGCCCTCGAAGGGGCCAAAGCTGGCCATCACGCCCAAGCCGGTCAAATAGCCGCTGTCGATCTGCGAGAGAAACAGTGAGCCTCCCGATGGTGGGATTTCGAAACGCCCGGGAGCGCCCGGTCGGCTGTGATGCAGTTTGGCATCAATGAGGAGAAAACCGGCGGGTGGGACGATTAGGCCGGCCGGCAGGCGAAACTTGGCCAAGCGCGCCGGCGTGTCGCTGAGGAACCAGCCGCCAATGTCCACCGCCTGGCCAGTCGGGTTGAACAACTCGATCCAGCCGTCGCTGCCGCTGATCAATTCGTTGATCCACAGGGGCGACTCGAGCCGAGCCAGTTCGTTCTCACTCCTACCGGGGGAGCCGCCCGGAAAAAGGCCGGGCATCCAGCCGGCCTTTGCCGACCAAACGGTCGAGACGCTGTGGGGATCGCGCAGGACAAGCGACAGCCCTTGGCCATCAGTCTGGGGATGCCAGCTTCCCTTGTAGGCGACGGAGAAAACCGTTTCGCCCCAGTGGGTTTCAAGCCGGACGGTTTCGCCGTTGTTTGACAGTTTACCGTTCCACGGGCCAAGCACGGTTGCCTGCCCGCCTCCCGGCATCGCCTGAATCAAATCAGGGTTCTTCGCGATGATCAGCCGCTGCCCGGCCTCCAGTTGCCCGATGCCGGCTGTCGCGAAATCGTAAGTCACCCCGCCGGCCAAGCGCAGGTCGGCCAAGGTCAGGCTGCTCCAGCCGATGTTCTGCAACTCGATGAACTCGGTATCCGGGTTGCCAGCTGGGTGATACATGATTTCCGTGATGCGTAGGGCATCCCAGAGCGGTTGAATCGACGGGGCGGAGGCAGTGAACTCCACTGGGGCCGACCAATGACTGGTGCGACCGGTGTTGTCCCTGAAGCGCGCCCGCACGCGGTAGGTTTTACCCGGCTCCACCGCGGACGGCGGAACGTCGACGCGCGGTGCGAACTCAGCCAACTCGCCCGAGTCCCACGCGGCGCGCCACTCGAAGAGCGGCAGCCGGGCCGGTCGTGCGGCGAGATCGTAGTCGGCATCCATCTCGGCGATGCGCCACCGTATCGAGGCGAACGTGTCGGCACCCTGCCGGTCGGCAAAGGGGCTCGATTCAAAAAACAGGGCGTTGACCGGATGCCCGTCGGGCCCCTTGTAAGCGACCACCGGCGTGTGGGGGATGCGTGTCGAGTCCCCCTCGGCGTTGGCCAGTTGATCCAGATAGGCCGCCCGGCCGCCGCTCGGCACGGTGGGGCCCGTGCTGCCGGACCAGCCCCGGAAGGCAAAGTTTTTCATGTCCCTAACTTTTGTTTTCATCGGACCGAAATCCCGACCATTCGGGGCGGAGCGCCAGCGATCACGGTCCGCCATCGAGAATTCACTGATGAGACCGGCCATATGGTCTATCACGGGGTTGAGGACGTCCTCCCTCCAGACCAGGTCGCAAAATTCGCGGATGACATTGCGGTACTCCTGCCGGAAAGCCGCGGTGGCCCTGCCGGAGGAGATGGCGTTTTTCGGGTAGTCGATGCCCTCACCCCAGTTCGGCCCCCACGACGCATCGGCATCCCACGGCAGCACGGCCAGGCGGCCAAGCGGCGTCTCCGTGCTAGGCTCGAAATACCAGGCCCGATTCTTGGAATGCGAGTCGCGTGGCCAGTAGTCGTAATGCCGGATGGCCTCGCAGACGGTGTGGTAGCGATACCAGAGATCCCAGTTCACATGCGAGCGCAGCCAGTCCGCGGATCGCGCGGGCCGAAGTTGCTGTCGGATGTTTTGGAAGTCCCGGTCGTCGGTTACGGCGTGGCGCCCCTGGTTGCGCTTGATCCTGTTCCCGTCGAAAATCCCGTCCTTTAGTTTGTACAGGTTTCCATCCAGTAACTGGTGCGTCTCCAAAAACCGCGCGTCATAATCCTCCATGGCAAGGTGCATGCCCCAGAAGTCGCCGGTATACTGGCCGTTCGGATTCGACGGAGCCTCTGTCGGTCCGGTCATGGCGCGAAAATGAAAGAAGTGCGTGTAAGGCGAGGGCACACCCAGCAGATTCCAGAGAAGCGAGTTGACCCCCTCGGTCAGCCCAAAGTTGCCAACACGCTTGTTGTCGAACATTTTCCCCGTATTGAGTGTGCGCCACTTGACCGGATAGTTTTGGCCGTAATTGTCTTTCGCCTGTAGGTAATGTCCCCGGTTGAATCGAAAACGCATTGAGCGTTTGCCTCCTCCCCCGTAACGGTCATTGGCTTGGCGCAAGCGATAGCGGATATGATCGTAAACTACTCCGTCGTAAACAAAAGCTCCCTCCCAGTTGAACTTGCTGCGTGCATCGGCTTTAGCTTTAGGAATCTGGTAGGCGGAGTTGTAGGCATTGCACTGGTCGAGATCCCGCTCGCGTGTGATCAGCGTATAAACCGGCAGCGAGTTCATCAAATCCGTCGGATAGGCATGACTCAGGCCGTTCGGATGAACGGTACGCTTTGTCGGCTTGTAGGACGGCACGCCGTCATACACGAAGGCCGCAAAGTTCAGCGACGGGTTGTTCGGGTGGGGAACGCGCACCGATGCCGCCCCGTCGGAGGCGGTGATTCGGTACCGGAACAGTGTGCGGTTTTCCTGCCCGGGAACGCGCACCGAATAGACTCCATCCCTCGCCGTGGTGTCCCCCTCCCGTCCGTCGTCGCGCATGGGGAGTGTTCGCCAATTTTCCGCAGCCTCAAACTCCGGGTTGAAGGGTAGCGACTGGTCGGCATCCGAGAGCAGTTTCGAGTGGGACAGTGGCAGATAGGCGGGAAGGTAGCTGCCTGGTTCCACCGGTTGATAATGGAGTTGCACTGCCTCCACTCCGTTGGGATCCGTGATTTTCGCGGTGACTTGGAACGGCTGTCCTGCGGCAGGCTGCCGAGGGGTAGTGGTGACCTGCCGGATCTGCGGAGAGGCATTGATCGCGAAGACGGAGTTGCGTTCACCCGGCGTCGGGCTAGCCGTTGTCGGGGGTCGGGGCGGGACGAGCAGCACTGCGTCGATCGACAGATCGCTGCTGCCTAGCGTCGCGTTAATCACGTGAATGGCAACGACGTTGTCGCCCTTTTCCAGGAAGGAACCGGGGTCAGGCAGGTCGATGAGTTCCCATTCCCACTCGTGGGAGGCGACGCCGCTCGTTGAGTCGTGTGACATTGCGCCTTCGGCAACATGCCGCCGGACCAATTCCCGGCCGTTGATCCAGACAATGCAGCCGTCATCCACATAGAGCTTCAGCTGCAATGCCGGAACTGCATCGGGGTCAGGCACGAGAAATAGATGACGTAGGTATACGGTGGAATAATTGTTCCTCATGTCGGCGAGGAGCGTTTGGTCGTCGTTGTCGCCGTAGCCGATACTGGTGCGGCCGATCTTCCAGTCGCCGTTTTCGCTGTAGCCGACCTCTCGCCACGCGGCGCCCCCGGCCGGCGGCGAGGTGCCTTTTTTGTAGCGCCAATTGCGGTCGTTGCGGTCGATGAAGACCGTCTCTTCCCAAGGCGCTCCATCCTGTCCTGCTCCAGCGGTCGAGAGTCTCCAACTTCCTCCGAGGTCGTTGTCGAGGGCGGGGTGGATCAGCTCAATCGAGCCGCCGTCTTCGCTTCCCACCGGCCACGGAAACTCGCCGCCGTACTCCACCTCATCAACCACTCCGTCCTGCCGGTCCCGCAGGACCAGCCTCTCCCCGTCGTTGGCCAAGCGGCCGCTGTACGGGCCAAGCGCCGCGGCTGAAAACACCGACTGCAGTGTCGCGGGATGCTCGGCCAAGACCAGATACTCGCCCGCCTCCAGCACGGTTCCCTCCGGGAACGTGTAGTCAATGCCCTGCGTGAAGCCCCAACCCGACAGGTTCACCGGCGAAGGATTGCGGTTACAGATTTCAACAAACTCCTCCGGAGATGTCTTGTCAGCCGGTTTGTAATAAATCTCATTGATCACCACTGAGCCCTTGACCAAGGCAGCAAGGGAAAACAGCGCGGTCAAAAAATACAGGCGGTTGGTCACTGGTAAACGCATTCTAAGCAACCCGGATGCCACGGGGGCTTGTTCCGCATAATCAGGTGTTTTCATCCTGTTGCCCTCCGCTCGCGTGGGCAATTGGCACATCGCTGCGTGGCTCCCGCACCCGGCAGGGCGGGATTGTGCCTGCCAGCGGGTGGAATGGCCAGATTCGCTCGCATGGTCAACGCGATTGGACCGGGGCGCAACATGCCGGGTGTGGGTCACTCCGCTGCTGGCTCCTGCTGGGTGAGGCAGTGGGACGAATCCAAGCCCCAGATCAGGTCGGTCGAGTCGAGGCCGATAACCGACCGGTCGGGGAAGCATTCCCGCAGGATGCCCAGCGCACTCTCGTCGTTGGCGTCGCGGTAGGTTGGCACAATGACGTGCGCGTTGCTGATGTAAAAGTTCGCGTAACTGGCCGGGAGCCGCTGGCCGTCCCACTCGATTCGCCGCGGTATCGGCAACATGCCCGTCGGCGGCGCCCAAATCAGGGCAGAGGTTCTCCGGCGGCGGCTTCCATCAGGCGGTACCATTCCTCGCGCGACAACTGCAGGTCGACCGCTTTTGTGGCATCTCGAATATGCTCGGGGTTGGTGCTCCCAACGATCGGCACGATGCCGGCCGGGTGTCGCAACAACCAGGCGAGCGCCACGGCGGTTCGGCTGCATTCCTCAAGGCGTGCCGCGATTTGGAGCGCGTCGCGCAGCGCCTGTTCCTGGGAATGGTTGGGTTTGCGAAGCGAAATCGGGTATGTGCTGCCGAGCTTGCCCTGGGCCAGCGGGCTCCAAGCCAGAGGCGTGATGTTGTTTCGCCGGTGGTGGTCGAGTGACCCGTTATTAAGCGCATCGTGGTGGATGAGGCTGATTTCTATCTGGTTGCAGACCAGCTTCATCGGGCAGGCGGACTGCAGATGGTCAAGCTGGTCCACGGTAAAGTTGCTCACGCCGAACTCGCGCGCCTTGCCCCCCTTTTTCAGTTCCTCAAAGGCCGAGGCAATTTCCTCCGGCTCCATCAGGTAATCCGGGCGGTGGAGCTGATACAGATCGATGCAGTCAATTCCCATGCGCTTTAGAGATGCCTCGCAGGAGCGCAGGATGTGTTTGCTGGAAAGATCGTAGCGGTAGGGCGCCTCCTTCTCCGGGTTGCCCTTTTTGAGAATGCCGCACTTGGTCGTGATGAGAATATTTTCTCGCATGTCCGGAATTTCCTTGAGCGTGTGACCGAACACCTCCTCAACGAGTCCGTCGCTGTAAATGTCAGCCAGGTCAAACAGCGTGTAGCCGGCCTCGTAGGCGGCTGCGATGGCTTCTTCCCCCTTTTTTTTATGCTCGTCGTCGATTGGCGGATGGTTGATCACACCCGTCACGCGCCAACAGCCATAGGCCAGACGGCTGCATTCCATACCGGTCTCTCCCAGGGGGATCGTTTTCATTGGGGGTTGGCTGAGTTCTAGCACATTCGCCCTGGCCAAGGCAAAAAAAAAACCGCCTAGCCCTTGGCCAAGCGGATGAGGGAAAAATTGGCTGTATTAATTCAGGTAATCTCGCGGGTCGGCGACGTGGCCGGCGAGGGCGCTGGCGGCGACCGTGGCCGGGCTGGCCAGGTACACCTCGCTCTCCTTGCTGCCCATGCGGCCGGGGAAGTTGCGGTTCGTGGCGCTGATGCACTTCAGGCCGCCCTCGTTCATCCGGCCAAATGTGTCGACCGGCCCGCCGAGGCAGGCGGAGCAGCCGGCATTCTCGGTCATGCATACACCAGCGTCGGTGAGGATGCTCCAAACATTTTTGTCGTCCCACTCGGTTGTTTGCAGGTCGTTGACGATTTCTGGCGTGGCCGGCACGCCAAAGGTGTCGATACTAACCTCCTGGCCGCGAACTACCTCGGCGAATGCCAGAAAGTCACTCGTCTTGCCGCCGGTGCAGGATCCAATGTAGGCGCGGTCGAGCTTCATGTCGGTCATCTCCCGGGCGAGCCTGCGCTGGCCGGGATCGGGGTGGCACGCCACGGTCGGCTCGAGTGCATCCAGGTCGATCGTCGAGTCGTAAACAAACGTCTCTTCGGCATCGCGCTCGACCGACTCGTAGTCGCTCTTGGTGCCGTTGAGCTGGGTTCGCTCGTCGACCATCGCGCCGGTTTTTTCGTCGTACTCAAAAATCCCGTTCTTGCCGCCGGCTTCGATCGCCATGTTGGCCACGGTCATGCGGTCGTCCATCGACAAGCCGGACGCGCCTTCGCCGTCGAACTGCATCGCGCGGTAGGTCGCCCCGTCGAAGCCGATCTCGCCGATCGCGTGCAGGATGATGTCCTTGGCCATGACGCCTGGCTGCAGTTCGCCCTCGAGCCGGAAGTGCATTGTCTCCGGCACCTTGATGAGCAGTTTGCCGGTGCCCATCACGAAGCCGGCGTCGGTGTTGCCGATGCCGGTGGCGAACTGGTTGAATGCGCCGGCCATGCAGGTGTGCGAGTCGGTGCCGAACAGAATCTCGCCAGGCCGAAGGTGCCCCTTCTGCGGCAGGGCCGTGTGGCAGACCCCCGCGTAGCGGGACCCGTACTGGCGCTTGAGCAGCCCCTGCGATGCGTCGAACTTCCATTTGTCGTCCTCGTCATCGATCACGTCATAGAAATACGGCAGCCCCTGCGTTTTGGCGAAGTCGCGCAGGATGTCGACATTGCGGTTGGACAGCGAGTCGGAGGTAAAAATGTAGTGGTCGGGAATGATAACGATCTTGTTGGCATCCCAAACCTTGGCATCCTCGCCAAACTCGCGCTTGAACACTCCAATCGTGCCGGGGCCGCAGACGTCGTGCGTCATCAACAGGTCGGCGTTCACCCAAACATTGTCATTGGCGTTCACCTCGGTTTTGCCCGCTGCCCGGGCCAATATTTTTTCAGTCAGAGTCATTGCAGCCGGGATATAATATCCGTTAGCCGTCCCTCACGCAATTGCGGATTCCGGCCATTGGCCAAGCGCTTGGTTTAAGTGTGGCAACCGGCGACGACATCGGTGGTTTTTAGCTCGGGCGAGAAGGGCTCAAGTGACATCGGCACGTCATGGTCGAGGTGTTCGCGGCAGATGGCGAAAAAGTCGTCCTTGGTTTGGGCGCGGCGGATGTCGTGCAAAAACAGGCCATCGGCATCCACGCCCAAGCCTAAGTAGTTCATGTATTTCTTCATTTTTTGCACTTGGCTTTTTTCGATGAAATTCGGCGGCGCAGTCATCTCAAACAAGTCGGTGATGTAGTCGAGGACGTCGCGGCCGCTTGGCAGCGTGAGGGCTTGGCCCCGCAGGTGCTGGCGAATATGCGTGAACAGCCACGGGTTGCGAATGACGCCGCGCCCGATCATCAGGCCGTGCGCGCCGGTCTCGCTTAGCACCGACTCCGCCTTGGCCGCGGAGTACACATTGCCGTTGGCCAAGACCGGGCAGTCCATCGCCTTGACCGTTCGCGAGATGAAGTCGTAATGCACAGCGCTGCGATACATCTCCTTCACCGTGCGCCCGTGGACGGTAAGCAGGTCGAGATTGTGTCGCGCGAAGATGGGCAGCAAGTCGTCAAACACCGTAGCGTTGTCGAAGCCGATGCGCGTCTTGACGGTGAAGCGTGTCTCGATCGCCTCGCGCAGCGCGCCAAGGATGCGGTCGATGCGTTCCGGCTCGCGCAGCAGGCCGCCGCCGGCGCACTTTTTGTAAACGATCGGCGCGGGGCAGCCGAGGTTCAGGTCGACGCCCGCGATGGGATGTTGCTGCAGTTCGCGCGCGGTACGCACGAGGTCGGGAATGCTGTTGCCGATCATCTGCGCGACAACCGGCCGGCCGGTGGGGTTCTCGGTGATCGATCGCAGGATCGGTTTTTCCAGCCGCGAGTCTGCGTGCACACGAAAGTATTCCGTGAAATACACATCCGCCCCACCGCGCCCAGCGATCACCCGCCAAAACGGCAGATCGGTGACGTCCTGCATCGGCGCGAGCGCGAGCATCGGCTCGTCCCGTTGCAGCAGGGCATCAAACCGGCAGAGCTGTTCGGAGTGCGTCATCGGCGCGCGGTTTTCTCCCGCTTGGCTAGGCGAATGGCAATCCTAAAACGCGTCCGGCTTGCCTTGGTCAAGCGAATGTGCCGACAATGCGCGTCGAATCCATGCGTTACTTGAATCACCCCCAAACGGGCCAAGCCGGCATCACGCACCGGCGCTTGGCCAAGCGCTTGGCCCTGCTGTTGCTTTTTCCAGTCATGGCCAATTCACAAATGATGGGTGCCGGTTACGACCGGCCGTACGGCGATCCCAAGCTCAGTCGCTCGGTGGTGATGGCGCCCAGCGGCATGGTCGCCACCAGCCACACGCTAGCTGCACAGGCCGGGGTGGACATTCTCAAGCGCGGCGGCAATGCGATCGACGCTGCCATTGCGGCCAACGCCGTGCTTGGCGTGGTGGAGCCGATGAGCTGCGGCATCGGTGGTGACCTGTTTGCCATCGTGTGGGACGCCAAGTTGCGGAAGCTTTACGGTCTGAACGCCAGTGGCCGGTCACCGCTCGGCATTTCACGGGAATTGATCCGTGAGCGCGGGCACGACCGCATCCCGATCAAGGGGCCGCTCAGTTGGTCGGTTCCGGGCTGCGTCTCCGGCTGGCAGGCGTTGCACGATCGTTTTGGCAAACAGCCGCTGGCAAAGTCGCTCGCGCCGGCGATTCGTTATGCGAGGGACGGCTTCCCCGTGACACAGATCATCGCCGGCTACTGGAGAGGCAGCGAGGCGATCCTCAGCAAAACGCCGACCGCCAGCCGCGCATTTCTCAAAAATGGCAAGGCGCCGAGGGAAGGCGAGCGCATGACGAATCGTGACTTGGCCAAGGTCTATCGCGCCATCGGCAGGGAGGGGGCGAAGGCGTTTTACGAGGGCTGGATTGCCGAGGAGATCGCTCGCTACAGCGAATCGGTCGGCGGCCTGGTCACGCTGCGTGACCTAAAGCAGCACACTGCTGACTGGGTTGAGCCGGTCAGCGCCAGCTATCGAGGCTACGATGTGTGGGAACTGCCGCCGAACGGACAGGGCATCGCCGCGCTGCAAATCCTGAACATCTTCGAGCAGCATGATATCGCAGCGATGGGCCACAACTCAGCCGACTTCATTCACCTGTACACTGAGGCGAAGAAACTGGCGTTCGCCGACCGGGCCAAGTTTTACGCCGACCCGCAGGTGGAGAAAAACCTGCCGATCGCCGAGCTGATCTCCAAGCCGTACGCCAAGCGGCAGGCCAAGCGCATCGACATGGCCAAGGCGGCGCAGCGTGTGCCAGCGGGAGATCCTCGCCTGGCCAAGGGCGATACGATTTACCTGACCGCCGTGGACAGGGATCGCAACGTCGTGTCGCTGATCCAGAGTAACTATTATGGCTTCGGCTCCGGCCATGTGCCGGGCAACGTGGGGTTCGCTATGCAGAATCGCGGGACTCTTTTTGCGATGGACGAAAACCATCACAACCGGCTCGAGCCGAACAAGCGGCCGTTCCACACGATCATTCCGGCAATGGTGACGAAGGACGGCAAACCGTTTTTGTCGTTCGGTGTGATGGGCGGCGACATGCAACCGCAGGGTCACGCGCAGGTGCTCGTCAACATCATCGATCACGGCATGAACGTACAGGCTGCTTCGGACGCCGCGCGCGTCCGACACGACGGCTCCGACACGCCCACCGGCGATATTATGTCCGACGGCGGGCGGTTGATCGTCGAGAGTGGGGTCAGCGACGAAGTGGTGAACGAGCTGAAAAAGCGAGGCCACAACGTCTCTCTCGGCGGTGCCGGTGGCGGCTATCAGGCGATCCGCATCGACTACAAGACCGGCCTGCTCCACGGCGGCTCGGAAGCTCGGAAGGACGGCGCGGCGATTGGCTATTGAGCCGGCCGGGTGTAGCTTCCGCCTGGCATGAGTGCACGTGAGAAAATCGTTTCGCTGGAGCAATTGCCCGCCTGGCGTGAGTCGTTGCGCGAGGCCGGCAAGAGGCTGGTGGTGACGAATGGCTGCTTCGATTTGCTCCATGTCGGACATGTCACCTACCTCGAGCAGGCTGCCGCGCAGGGCGACATGCTGCTCGTCGGCTGCAACGGCGACGACTCCGTCCGGCAGCTCAAGGGGCCAGGCAGGCCGCTCAACCCCGAGGCCGACCGCGCACTGGTGCTCGCCGCACTGGAATCCGTCGGGGCAGTGGCGATCTTCCCGGAGAAACGCGCCGAGGAATTCCTGCGCTTGGCCAAGCCGGATGTCTACGTGAAGGGCGGCGACTACACGCCGGAAACGTTGGACGCCGGCGAGCGCATTGCAGTGGAGTCTGGCGGTGGCGAGATCGTGATCATCCCATTTATTCCCGGGAAATCGACCACCGGCCTTATCGAGCGGATGAGTGACTGACGAAACGATGCCGTCAGTCTCGTGGAAATCAGCAGCTTGGTTGGCGTGCTGTTTCGCCTGGTTTTCGCTTGGCCAAGCGCGGCCGTCGTCGTCGCCGTTCGACGAGCCACCGGGCTGGGCGCGGGAGGCGATTTGGTACCAGATTTTTGTCGAGCGATTTCGGAACGGCGATCCCTCCAATGATCCCAAGCCGGAGTTCATGAAGGGCGCCTATCCCGGTTATGTGCCGGCCAACTGGGAGGTGACGCCGTGGAATCAGGACTGGTACGAGCAGGAGGATTGGGCCAAGGGCGAGGAGGGACACTTTCACAAACTGGCAGCGGCCCGGCGTTTCGGCGGCGACCTACAGGGCGTGCTCGACAAGCTGGATTATCTGCAGGATCTGGGGATCACAGCCATCTATTTCAATCCGCTCAATGATTCCCCGTCACTCCACAAGTACGACGCGCGTCATTATCGGCACATCGACCGCACCTTCGGGCCGGACCCAGACGGCGATACCGCCATCATCGACGCGGAAGAGCCGGTTGACCCGGCAACATGGCGCTGGACGGCCGCCGACCGGTTGTTCCTGAAACTCATCCGCGAGGTGCATCGCCGCGGCATGCGGTTGATCGTGGACTACTCGTGGAACCACACCGGCATCACGTTCTGGGCGTGGGAGGATCTCAGGAAAAACCAGGCCAAGAGCCGGTTCCGGGATTGGTACGACATCATTTCGTTTGACGACCCCAAAACGCCGGAGGACGAGTTCTACTACGAGGGTTGGCTTGGTGTGAAGACGCTGCCGGAACTCAAAAAGGTGAACGTGGTGGACAAACGAAAAGGTTACACCTTCGAGGGCGATCTGCAACCGGGGGTGAAGGCGCATATCTTCAACGTTACCCGGCGCTGGCTGGATCCAAACGGGGACGGTGACTCCGGTGATGGAGTGGACGGGTTCCGGCTCGATGTTGCCACACATGTGCCGCTCGGGTTTTGGCGCGACTACCGCAAGTTTGTCCGCGGGATCAATCCCGAGGCGCTGCTGCTTGGCGAGGCGTGGTGGACCAAGTGGCCGGATCAGTTGATGGATCCGCGGCCATTTCTGCAGGGCGATATTTTCGACTCGGTCATGCACTACCAATGGTACAAGCCGGCCCGGCGGTTGTTCGCTCAGGCCAACGGAGGCTTCAAACCGAGCGGCTTCGTCGCAGAGATGAATCGGGTGTACGCCGGATACAGTCAGTCCCTCTCCCAAAACCTGATGAACCTCGTCGCGAGCCACGACAGTCCGCGGTTCGGCACCTCGTTTCAAAACAAGCACAAGTACAAGTTCCGGATGGGTGCGCGCAAAAACACGGATCTCCACCTCGGCCCGCCCGGTACAGCTGTCGTCCGCGAGATGCGGATGATGTTGCTGCACCAGTTCACCTACACCGGCGCGCCGCACATCTGGAGCGGCGATGAACTCGGCATGTGGGGTGCCGACGATCCCGACTGCCGCAAGCCGGTCATCTGGGACGACATCCCGCATCGCCCGCAGGTGTTCACGCCGGACGGCCTGCGCCACGAGCCAATTACCGTGAAGCCCGACACCGAGCTGCGAGACTATTACAAGACACTCATTGCCTTTCGAAAAAAACGGCGCGAGTTGGTTGGAGGTGGACTGGAGTTCGTCCTAGCGAACGACAACGACATGACCCTGGTCTACCGCCGGGAACTCGCGGGCAGGGAAACAATCATCGCATTCAATCTCTCGGGACAGGTCAAGACGGTCAGGTTGACTGCGGATGGACGCCTGAAAAGCATGGTTCTTTTGGAATCCAGTCCAAGCAGTGTGGCCGGTTTCCGGCAAAACAAACGAACAACTGAAATCAGACTCAATCCTTATTCGGGAGTCGCACTTGGTGATGAATAGTGGACAGGATCACCTTGACTCCTTGCCACCTGAACTCTGCGGCTGAGGTTTCGTCTTTTCGAAAACATACAGCAAGTTCGGCTCACTGACGACGTATAGCGCGCCGCGCTTGTCGAGCGCGACGCCCTCGGCCTTGAAGATGGTGCGGCTGAGGCCGGACTTGCCGCCGCGCAGCAGCAGGCGGCTTGTCTCGATGCCGTACTTGTTCGCCTCAACGATGCAGGCCGACTCGTGGCTGAGGATGAGCAGCCGCTCACGCTTGGCGTCGTAGTGAAGGCCGGAGATGTCGCGCAAGCCGCGGCCGGCGAGACTCATCAGGATGGAGATCGGGGGCGCGTCGCTTTCCGGTTTGGGCGGGATGATTTTGAAGACGGCCGGGGAGCGTTTTTCGCGGGCGACGAAGTAGCGCTTGGCCAAGGGGTCGTACGCGATGCCCTCGAGACCATTGGTGAGGTTGACCTTGATGTCGGTCGTGAGCCTTCTTGCTTTTTTCCAGCTGACGCCACCGTCCTTGGGCTCGAGTTCTATAAGGACGATGTTGCCGCGCGCCTCCTCGACCAAGGCGAACTGGTTTTCGCCCAACCATGTGATGCCCTCGGTGTCGTCGAACTTGTTGAGGTTGATTTTACGTTTGAAGGAACCGTCGAGGCCCAACTCAACGATCCGCTGCGGCGAGTCGAGCACGACGAACAGGCTGTCGCGTCCGGCGTGGTAGGTTAGGCCGGATGCATTCTGGCTGACGCCCTCGATCACCACCGGACCCTTGGCCAGGGTGTACTGGTCGAGGCGCAGCGACTCCTCCGCCTGGCCAAGCGCCTGGCCAAGCAACAGGCAGATCAATGATAGCAACCTTCCCATGCGGTGTCTTGCTGCAGGGCAACCTACACCCGCCGTGCTGCCGTGTCACTCACGTCATTTTGGTTTTTGTTTGCATTGGGGAGCGTTTCGGCATCGACTGCCCGGTGTTCAACCGAACCTTTTTTTCAATCCATGCAACCCATCGACTATATCGTCCTGTTCCTCTACTTCGCCGGGATGGCGGGCATCGGCTTTTGGCTCATGAGCCGTCAGAAAAGGCAGGAGGATTTTTTCATGGGCGGTCGCAGCTTCGGCAAGCTGATGCAGACCTTCGCCGCCTTCGGCGCCGGCACCGGCTCGGCTGATCCGGTGAACACCGCACGAGGCACGTTCAACAACGGCATGAGCGGCATGTGGGGCGTGATGTACTGGCTGTTCGTCACGCCGGTGTACTGGATCAGCGCGGTGTGGTACCGCCGAATGCGCTGCCTGACGCTGGGCGACTGGTTTGTCGAGCGGTACGAGTCGAAGCCGATCGGCGTGGCCTATGCATTGTTCGGCTGCTTCTATTACATGGTCTACGGCGCGATGTTGTTCACTGCCATTGGCAAGGTGGCAGCGCCGCTCATGGGCGACACGCTCTTTGGCGTCCCGCTGCAGCATTCGCTGCTGCCACTCATCGCGATCATCGTGGTGACGTACGGGCTGCTGGGCGGCATCGCGGCGGCGTACTGGACCGATCTTATTCAGGGCATCTGTATCATTGCGCTCTCCGTGCTGCTGATCCCGTTCGGGCTCAACGCCGTGGTCGACAAGTTTGGGAAGGACGGAGACGGGCTGATGGACGGTTTCCGGCTCATGCACGAGCGGCTTGGGGAGGAGGCGTTCACCATTGTCGGCGGCACCACGGCGAGCGAGTTCCCGCTGTATGCCATTGTGGCGATTGTCATCATCAACATGATCGGCATCGTGCTGACGCCGCACTTTCTCGTGACCGGCGGCGGCACGGCAAAGAGCGAGATGGATGCCCGCGTGGGACTGGTGTCCGGCAATTTGATCAAGCGTTTCTGCACCATCGGCTGGGTGGTCACCGCGCTCATCGTACTCACCCTGTACGGCAGTAACGCGGCGCTGACAGCCGATGCCGACAAGGCGTGGGGCGTGGCCACCCAGCAATTGCTCGGGCCGCTGGGCATCGGCCTTGTGGGTCTGATGGTCGCCTGCCTGTTGGCCGCGCTGATGAGCAGCGTGGACTGCTACATGCTGGTCTGCTCCGCGTTGGTAGTGCGGAACATTTACCAGCCGTACATCAAGCCGGACGCCGGCGAGGCCGAAAGCCTCAGGATTGCCCGCATTGTCGGCGCGCTGATCGTCGCCGGCTCGGTGGCATTGTCGCTGACGATCTACGACATGTTCGCCAATCTGCAGCTCACGTGGATTGTGCCGATGCTCTTTGCCGCCGTTTTCTGGGTGGGCATGTACTGGCGGCGTGCCACGACCAGCGCGGCGTGGATAACGTTCACGTTCTGCCTGCTATTTTTCCTCGTGCTGCCGATTGCCGTGCCCAAGCTCAACCCCGGCCTAGTCAACAGCCCGGCGCTCACGCGCACGAGTCACATCATCGAAAGCACCATAACTCGCGCTGCCTCGCCGCTAGATATTTCGCGTGGCAAAGCGAAAACCGCTGACGAACAAATCACCGAGACCAAGCGCCGCGGCGGTGTGGCGCTCTTTTGGACCGGCAACGTCAAGCCGACTGATACTGAGAAACTTCGGGAGATAGATCGCCGAAAAGTGCCCGACGGCGAGGAGGTCGTTTACGAGTACGATTGTGAATTGGCCGGGAGCGGCCGGATGCGGCTCGACATGCTGATCATCGACCAACTGGGCATCGACCTGGCCTCGATGAACAAGGCGGCCATCAAGACGCTCGACCTGCCGTTCGCCACGGTGGTGCCGTTTCTCGTGATGATCGCCGCCAGCCTGTTGACCAAGCCCAACCGCAGGGAGGCTCTCGATCGGCTGTACGTCAAGATGAAAACACCGGTCGATCCCGATCCGGCCGGCGACCGCGCACAGATGGAGCGAAGCTACGCTCAGCCGGATCGGTTTGATGAATGCAAGCTCTTCCCGGGTAGCTCGCTCGAGTTTCAGCGGCCAAGCGCACTGGATTTCTGGGGCTTCATCGCCTGCTTCGCTATTTGCTTTGGCATCATCGGGCTCGCGATTCTGGTCTCGAAGATTGGCGGTTGACCGCTTGGCCAGGCGCTTGGCTTGCGGGCGAGATTGTTTATCATGCTGCGCATGCCGTCTCCCGTGACCGGAGAGTTTCCCAGTTACCGCCCGCGCCGCCTGCGCGGCTCGGCCGCGTTGCGCCGCATGGTGCGTGAGACGCGCCTGCACGCCGATCAACTGGTGCTGCCGCTGTTCGTGCGGCCCGGCCGCAGGGTGCGCAACGCCGTGCCGTCGATG
>MPLZ02249737.1_pt1 | contig 22381 bp, 15 predicted proteins | sample 1617311 | NCBI WGS metagenome assembly MPLZ02 (sample SAMN05944806, study PRJNA350692) | marine metagenome | biome: marine; feature: ODZ; material: water; isolation source: 160 m water sample filtered on 0.2 um supor filter | place: Pacific Ocean | collected 2012-04-08 | depth 160m m | reverse complement strand
TCGACGATCACGCAGTTGGAGATCGTCGGCCCCACCCCGCTGAACTCGCTGACCATCGACACACCCGCGTGACCGTTCGTGAGTGTCAAGGAATCGACGTAGGTCTCCGTATAATCAAAGCCATTGGCTTGGAACGAAAGTACATCGGACCAACCGTCGGATTGCAGCACCGTGTTCGTCGCCCCAAAGCCCTGAAGCGACACATCATCCTCCATCAAAACCGGATACCACTCGCCATTGGTTGTGCTTGAGTAGACACCAGGCAGAACCACCACCACGGCCGGCTTGACCTGCGAGGCCATCCAGATGGCATAGTTGATGGTCAGGAAGGGCTGAGTGATTGTTCCCGGGTTGCTGTTGTCACCGAGGTTGATGTCGGCACTGACATAGAAGGTTTCGCAGTCGGGCTGCCCCCAAAGCACCGGGTCCGCTAAATGAAGTCCGCCGCCACCGATGACCTGTCCACTGACCGATCCTCCGAATACCAAGGCCGCCGCGCACGCCGCGATCCGCTGAGTGAGTGTCAACATACTGATCTCCTTTCAATCTGAGTGAAGAGAACCCTTCACACTCCCATGGGCGAAGAACAGCCTTGGCATCCGCACAAGCACTCGCGAAAGTTGCCACAATGCCCACCATGGGCAAGACAGACGTCGTTGGTGAAGCAACCCGGCTTCCTCCCCCCGAGGCAGAGCGACTGCTCCAGAAGCATCTGCGGAAACGACCGCGGGATATCGCCGCTGCAGAAGCCTTGGCCGACTTGCTCGCCGGGCAGAGCCGCCTTGGTGAACTGGCCGACAAACTTACGAAGCTCGCGCACGCGGGCGGGGCGACGGCGGGGCTTATCCGCTATGCGAGCGATGCTGCTGTCTTGCAAAATGACCACGCCACTGCATTGGCAATAAGCACCCTCGGCACGAAGCGGTTCCCAGAAGATGCCATGCTGTGGTATCGCCGAGGCAAGGCAGAACTGGCCAATGCCAATGCCGCGGCTGCCGCAAAGTCTTTCAAGATTGCTCATGAACTGGAGCCGGACGACAACATCATCCTGGCGGCGCTGGCCGACGCGGATCTGTCGAAGGGATCGTTTCCGCTATCCGACCAATACGCCATCGAAATCCTCGACCGGGAACCGGAAGTCGCCTCCCATCATGCCCGGCTCGGCACGGCACATCGACTGAACAACAAACTCGATGAGGCCGAGGCCTGCTTCCGCGAGGCGATTTCATTGGACACCTCGCTTCCATCGGCGCACGCGGGCCTTGCGGAAACACTGGAGTCGATGGGCCGCAGTGAAGACGCCTCAGATCAGTTGCAATCAATCATCGAGGCGGGCGATCCTTCCTTCTCGGTCGTCTCCGCCTGGGCGCGTATCCGGCAGCGACTCGGAGATCGCCCCGCTGCCATCAAGGCGATGGAAAAATACCTCGCATCCAAACGCGGGCTTCCAAACCACGTCTCTCAAATCACCATGCAACTCGGACTGGCCTATGAAAAAGCAGGTCGGCCGGATGACGCCTTTCGCTGCTGGACGCAGGGCAACGCGACACACCGTGGGCGATGGAACCCGCAGGCCCACGAGCAACTGGTTGATGCGATGATCGACACTTTCACAAGCGACACGCTGCCAGTACTCCCACGGGCCAAATCCGCGCCGTTCACACCAGTCCTGGTCGTGGGCATGTACCGCAGCGGCACGACCCTGACCGAACAGATCCTCTCGGCGCATCCGAGGGTCACACCCGGCGGCGAGAGCCCTGCCATGCCCGACGCTGCGGGACATCTTGCCATGGCGATGGGTGGAATCAATTACTTCCCACGCCACATTGGAAAGGTGACGCAAGAGCAGATCGAGGAGGCCGCCGCGATCTACCACAATTGCATCCAGTCACACGCTGGCACTGGGGACTACGTCGTCGACAAATTGCCGATGAATTACCTCAACCTCGGCATCGCCTCCATGATCCTTCCAAATGCCCGCGTCCTTCACATCGTGCGTGACCCGATGGACACCGCAATTTCGTGCTACAGCAACGCGTTTGCATCGCAAATGTCGTTCACGGCAGATCTCGAACATCTCGGTCACGCCATCTCTCAGCAGCAGCGAATCATGAAATACTGGGCAGAAGTTGCTGATCTTCCCATGTTCGAAATTCGGTACGAGAGCCTCGCCGCCGACCCGGAACCCACCCTCCGCGACGTACTCGACTTTCTCGACCTGCCTTGGGACAACGCCCTCCTCCGTTTCCATGAATCGAAGCGGGTGGCCGCCACCCCCAGCATGGATCAGGTCCGCCAGCCCATCAATACCTCCGCCGTCAACCGAGCCGCAGCCTTCAAACGGCATCTGGGCCCGCTTCGGGAGTCACTTGGCCTGTAGCAAACCCGCTTAAAAAGCACCCCTAGCCCCCATTATCAGCCCCAAGACGCGAACTGCCTCAAAAACATCCCTTTGACCCGGTTTTTTCGATTTTTCCGTTCGCAACAACCGCCTGTCTGTATTAGGCTGGTCTCACCGATCCTCCGGAAGAGGGCTCGGCGGAAAGTAAAGAGAGAAGAGAAAGGAAGAAATACTTATGAAAGCAATTCACTTCGGCCTCGGAGCCGTAGCGACCATTGCAGTCACCGGCCTTGCGTCGGCTGATGTCATCATGGACCAGATCGGAACGATGGACGGCGCCAATACGGCGGGCGGGACCCTCCATGCAACGCAGGAATTCATTGACTACGGCGCGTACAGCATCGTTGCGATGGACGACTTTTCGATCAGCGAGGACATGAACCTGACCTCAGCGAGCATGGTGCTCGGTGGATGGAATGGATACCCCGGCGACCCAGGTTTGGTCCAGGGATACACCATCAGCATCTTCAGCTCAGTTGAAGCTGCTGCTGGCAACCTCTACGGCGATGTCGTGGCGGTCTGGTCTGATCCCGTCGCAGCCGATACCGCTTGGTTGGGTGGCGGCCACCTCATGACCTTTGACCTTGGTGGCGCTTTCCTTGCCGCTGGTGACTACTGGCTTGGCATCACACCGCTCAACCACTTTGCGGCGGGCGGTGGCCAAACTGGTGTGTACACCAGCGACCTCGGAGATGGCTCCGGTCATCAGGCCAATCCAGGTGGCGGCTTCGGAATGCCAAACAACTGGCAGGCGAGTGGTGAGAACTACGCCTACAGTCTGGAAGGCTCCGCCATACCAGCTCCCGCCGCCTTGGCCCTTTTGGGCTTGGCTGGCTTCGCTGGCCGGAGGCGTCGCTCCTGATCTTCCTCTTCTTTCCGTCGCGTGCTGAAAGCAGCTCGGGACTCGAATCAATCTGATTCACCCCGCAGCCCCCCGCCTTGGCGGGGGGCTGTTCATTGGGGCTCGCCGGGCCGTAGCATGGAAGCATGCTGACACTACTCACGATCGCTCTGATGACGACCGGTTCCGAGGTTGCTCCGACCATCACCAATACGTCGCCCACCTGCACGCTTGAGTACACCATCACCAACGAAGCAGGCGGTCCCATCCCAGTCCGGTTGACCATGATCGGTGGTGATGGCTCTGACCCCGGTACGGTCTTTGACAACGCGGACGCCGACCCGCTGCAACTGGCTGTCCGACGCAATGTCGTCTATGACATCGATGGCAGCGGCGCCATCACGATTCCACCAGGCCAGTGGATGGTGATCGCAAGCCGCGGCATGGAATACGACATTGCCACGACGCATATCGGGCCGTCCGAAGACAGCCATGTGAAATGGACCGCCACACTCCCTCGGGCCATCGACACCACCGGCTGGGCGGGCGGCGATTTCCACCTGCACACCCTCACCTACAGCGGGCATGGCGACTCGAACATGCCAGAACGGATGATCTCGATCGCTGGCGAAGGTGTGGAATTCGCCGTCGCCACCGACCACAACCACAACACCGACTACAACCCCACGATGAAACAAGTCGACGCGGATCCCCACTTTACCGCGGTGACGGGCAATGAAATTTCTGCCGACTATGGTCACTTCAACGCCTATCCACTCGACCCCAATGCCAAAGTCATCGACTGGAAACTCGAAACACCAGCGATGTTCGCCGACACTCGCGACGAACTGAACGAGTGGAACATCGTCCCCGTCATTCAAGTCAACCACCCACGCTGGGGAAACATCGATTACTTCGGCGCGCGGGGACTGGATCCCTTCGCCGCGGAGTCGAACCACCCCGGCTGGTCCTGGGATTTCGATGCCGTGGAAGTCCTCAACGAAAACGCGGGCTGGGGCTGGTACGACGCCGAAACCACGGACGTCCCCACCCGAGCATCCCGCCACAGCGTCATGCGGGACTGGATCAACATGGTCAACGCCGGCCACGCCGTCGCGCCCATGGGAAACAGTGACTCACACGCGGTTGAGAAAAACTTCGCCGGCATTCCTCGCACCTATGTGCAGGTGAACGATGCGGACCCCAATGCCATTTCTCCTGCTGAGGTCGCCGAGGCGGTCCGCCGCGGAGCCGTCGTTGCGACCACCGGACCATTCCTCACGGTGTCGGCAGGATCCGGTGGCATCGGAGATCTTGTCTCCACGACGAATGGTCAAATCGATCTGACGATTTCCCTGCAAGCTGCGCCATGGATCAATGTTGATCGCATTCGTGTCCTCGGCGACGGCGACGAACTGCGTGTCTTCGAATTGGGAGAAGATGGTTACTCGCCGCCGTTGGTCATCGGCCCAATTTCGCTGGTTGCCTCGGATGACGCTTGGATCACCGTCCTTGCAGAAGGCGATCAGCCGATGACACCTGTTGTCCGAGACCGCGATCGTCCTATTCTCCCGCTGGCTGTCACCGGACCCATTCGTGTTGATGCAGATGGCGACGGCATCTGGACACCCCCGCTCAAGAACATTGAACGCCTGGTTGAGAACAGCAATGGGGACTGGGCGATGCTCGATGATGAGTGGACTCGGGCTGGACCACACCGACGCGCCATGATCGTTGGCGTTGCGATGCGGGAACCGAGCCTCTCCGGCGACGCGATCGATGCCGCACTGGCAGACCCGCACCGACTGGTTCGTATCGCGGGCATCAAAGGCGCTGGAACAACTGATGATGAGCGCCATCGGGAATCGCTCGCCGCACTCGTCACCGACCCGAACACCGACAGAACCACCGCCTTCATGGCATGGGCCGCTTGTGACACCATGGAGCCGGAACCCGAACTACTGGAGCAGTACATCGATCGATTTGGATGGAACAATGCCACGCGATACGCCAAGGATCATCCGCTTCGACTGCAGGGCGACCTCATCCGAAACTGGCAGGTTGCCGGGTGCTTCCCTGCGGCTGACATGAAGGCGCTCGCCGCCAGCCAGTCACCAGAACCCGGCATTGTGCACATCACGTCGCCACGCACCAAGTCCGGCGAATCCATCACGTGGCATGAGCAGATGAGCGAACCGGACGGATTCCTCAATCTCGCCACCGTCTGCGGCGAACCCGAAGACGCCATCGCGTATGCCAGATGCACACTCGAGAGCCCGGATGAGCGGAATGTGAAATTCACCATCGGCAGCGATGATGGCTGCCGCATCTGGATCAACAACGCCCTTGTCTGGGATGACCCCACCCACCACGGCGCCACCCTCGATGCTGGGTTGTTCACAGCTCATCTGAAGCCGGGGACCAACACCATCCTCTGCAAAGTCCTCAACGGTACTGGCGATTTCGGTCTCTACCTGCGCGTCATGGACGACGAGGTCAAGCCTCGCAAGGAAACGGCTCAGGAATTGCCCTGACCGACCACACGCTCGATGAACCGTACGCCACGCGCCCCGTCGTGGACATCGGGGTAATCGAAACCGCCGCCGTCGTCGTGACCTGCGTGAATTGCATCAGCAACGCTTCGGTAGATGTTGGCAAAGGCCTCGATGAAACCCTCGGAGTGACCACCCGGAAGCCGGCTGGCTTCGGTGGCTGCATCGCACAGGCCGAGGTCAGCCGTTCGGTGCACGATGTCCGGGCCGTCGGGCGATGTCTGCAGCAGTTGATTGGGCATCTCCTGCTGCCAGTCCACGCCACCAGTTTCGCCCCAGACACGCAGACGCAGGCCATTGCGGCTTCCCGGACAGATCTGCGAAGCCGTCAAGATGCCGGTTGCCCCGTTGTCGAACGTGAGCAGAACCGACACATCGTCGTCGAGAACTCGATCCGGCACATGCGTCGTGACATCCGCGGTGACGCCGCTTATGCCGAGCCCTGTCACATACGACACCAGATTCTCGGCGTGCGATCCGATATCGCCCATCGCCCCTCCGACGCCGGCCTTGGCGGGATCGTTCCGCCAGGCAGCCTGCTTGTGTCCTGTCTGCTCAAGCGGTGTCGCGAGCCAGCCTTGCAAGTACTCGACCATCACCTTGCGGACGCTGCCGATCGCGCCGCTTCGGACGAGCGACCGCATCTGCTTGACCATCGGGTAGCCGGTGTAGTTGTACGTCACCGCAAAGACACACCCGCTCGTCTCCTTCGCCATAACGAGGGCATCGGCCTCCGCGGCCGTACACACCATCGGCTTGTCGCACACCACATGAAACCCTGCTTCAAGCGATGCCTTGGCCACCGGAAAGTGCACATGATTCGGCGTGACGATGACCACCACCTCGATGCGATCATCTTCAGACCTCGCCAACTCGCCCGCGAGCATGTCCTCCCACGTTCCGTAGCAGCGATCTTCATCGAGCCCAAGATCCCCCCCGCTCGCTATCGCTTTCTCTGGTGTCGACGAAAGCGCCCCAGCCACCAATGTCATGCTGCCGTCGAGCGCGGCTGCCATTCGATGCACGCCACCAATGAAAGCATCACGGCCGCCCCCCACCATGCCCATTCGAATTGCCCGTGTCCGCTCACTCATGGCCATCGTCTCCTTGTGCGCCATGGTACTTCCCCGCTCCTGATAGCTCGAAATGCGGGAGATTCTCGGAGCCTCATCCGAAACTCGAACTATGACTGGACACCCCCCCAAGATGGCCTGATACTCTTCGAGACATGCATTCGTCGTTCACAACATTCGTTGTCCTCGCCGCCATCACGCTGCAGGGTGTCTTTGGCAGCCTGCAGGGAAGCGTGATCATCTGCCTCGGCGGTGGCCATGAGCACGGACCGGCGGAGGTCATCGAACACTGTGAATTGGAATGCTCGCACCACAGTGACTGGCCCACGCAGGAAATCGACGAGCAGCACATCGATGACTGCGATTGCACCGACTTTGAACTCGGCCTGATCACGCTGCTCACGACGCCCCCATCTGGCGATCAGGATCTTGACCTTGCCGCCGTCCCGGCACCGGCCATCGGTGTCGCACAATACGTGCACACCACGTATTCCCCGCGCAGCCCGACGCAAGCATCCCGGGGCGATCCAAGCGGACAACAGCGACTGGCTTGCATCCGCAGCACGCGACTTCTGGTCTGAACACACGCATCGTTCACTTTGACCATGCACGGCACCAGCCGCGCATGGCTGTGTCGTTGTGGATCCAGACCAGGAGACATTCGGTATGTCGCTTCACCTTCCCCCACCCGCGTGGCGTTGGCGCCCCGTCATCTCAATGCTTGCAGCCCTGCTGCTGGCGAGTTGTCAATCGTATGAGCCTGCGCCGCTGAATATCGGGGACTACCGTGACACGCTCGAGGTCAGATTGATTGACACCGAGCCGATTACCACCTTCGCTCAGCGGCTGCAGATCGAGGGCGAAGATGTGCCATCGCACTTCGACCCTTCTGACGGCATCTCTTACGCCGAGGGCGAAGTATTGGCCCTCTTCTACAACCCACAGCTGCGCATCGCCCGTCTTGAGGCGGGCGTTGCCATGGCTACTCGGGACACTGCCGGCCTTTGGGAAGACCCTGTCTTCGGTTTCGACGGCGCTGAAATCCTCTCACCGTCGTCCCCTTTCGAGTTCGGACTCATGGGCAGCCTGACAATCCCAATCTCAGGCAGGTTGGAGGTCGAGAAGGATCGAGCCACTGCTGCCTACGAAGCACAACTTCGCACCCTTGTAGACGCCGAGTGGCAAACACGGGCTGACTTACGCCGCGCCTGGGCCAGATGGGCCGCCGTCGCTGCTCAGGCAGAACTGCTCACAGGCATGATTGTTGAACTGCAACGCATCAGCGAGATCGCCAGACACCTTGAAGTCGCGGGCGAACTCAACCGCGTAGAGCGTCGCTTGCTTCAAATCGAACTGGCAGACCGCCGCATGCAGGCGACCGAGATGGACCTGCTGTTGATCGATGCCGAAAATGTGTTGCTCGATATCCTCGGCCTTCCTCCGAGCGCCGTGCAGAAACTGCAACCATCCTTCCCCGGTGTTACTATTTCGGAGGTTGATGATGTCACTGCTCGGCTCATCGAATCCAACACCGAGTTGGCGGTGCATTTCGCGGAATACCAGACCGCCGAGGACACCCTGCGATTGGAGATCAAGAAACAATTTCCCGATATCGTGATCGGATCCGGCTATGGCACCGAGTTCAACGACCATCGGGTCATGTTCGGGATCTCGGTCCCGGTTCCCATTCTCAATGCCAACCGCGCGGGCATCGCAGAAGCCCGTGCCAGGCGCGAGGTGGCCCGCGCCGAAGCTGAAACAACCTTCGCGCGGCTCTACCGCTCACTTGCGGCAGCGCAAGCGGAACTGCGAACCAATCAAACACAGCGTGAGCGGTATGAAACCGTCATCGTTCCACTGCTTGAGGAGCAGTCCAGCGACATTGATCGCATCGCTGAACTCGGTGAACTCGACGTCTTCGTGCTGCTGCAGACCATCACTCGAACACTCTCGGCCAAACAGAGACTGATTGACCTACGAGTCGATGAAATCGATGCCGCCACCGCCGTGCGCCGCATTCTCGGTCCTGATACCCGTCCAGACCCAACGCCGATCGAAGAACAGACCGGCACCATCGTCGATGGAGATATCCAATGAATCAGTTCGCCCATCTGACAGCCACAACCACAGCCCTGCTCATTCTGTGCTTGCTCCCCGCGGGATGCAGCGAGGATCAGGCGAATGTTGAAGCACCGAACAGCCACAAGGCGGCAACGCCCACCCCCACCAATCGCATTGCCATTCCACCGGCCGTCCGGTCCAACCTCGGTATCACCTTCGCCCCAGCCGAGCGTCGACGCATCGAGGACACGCTGCGGGCCCCGGGAACATTCGAGTACCAGCCGACAGCTACCCGGGAGTACCGAACAATGCTGCCTGGCCGCGTTGATATTTTGGTCAACCAATTCGATCGCGTCGAGCCTGGTACGCCCCTCTACCGCCTCAACTCACCCGACTGGCGAGACATTCAGCGGACCATCGCCGAGTCTGAATCCACAGTGAAGCAGTTGCAGGCGACGCTGAATACTTTCGGGCCGCTACTCGCCGCTCACCAGCGGCATGAGCAGAGCCTGCATGAGAGCATTGCTGTCTGGGAGGCGCGCGTCGAGAAACTCAACGCGCTCCGCGAGGCTGGTGGTGGCCGCATGAGCGAGTTCACCAATGCACGATCGTCGCTGGCGACAGCGCAGGCGGAACTCGCCAACATGCAGGAGAAGGACGCCGAACTTACTGGTTCGCATACGCAGTCACTCGCCGCGATGAATGCGGCTCAGATCAATCTTGATCTCTCCATCGATTCCGCAGCAGCACTTCTGGATATCGATCGCGCTACTTTGCTTGCGCCGTCATCCTCCATCGCCGATGCGCCGCCACTGTGGCGCACGATTACATCAATCGAGATCGCCGCCCGCAATTCAGGCGTGGTGGAGTCGGTCGATCTGACCAATGGCGCCTGGGCCGACGCACGAGTGAATGTCGTCACCATCGTGCAGCCGGACCAACTCCGCTTCCACGCATCAGGACTGCAAAGCGACCTCGGCGTGTTGCGGGACGGGCTGCGAGTGAACATCGTGCCGCCCACGCCAACAGCCGGCGGAACCGCCGTTCCGATGCAGGAAATCATGCGGGGCACGCTTGCGCTCGGACTTACCGGCGATTCAGAGAAGCGAACGGTCGATCTCTATGTGACACCGGAGTCGATCGCCGCGTGGGCGCGACCCGGCGTCACCGCTCAACTTGAGATCGTGACCGACGATACCTCCACCCCGGAACTCGCCATCCCACTCGCTGCAGTGCAGCGGGACGGCCTCCTCCCAATCATCTTCCGCCGCGCACCTGACAACCCCAATGAAGCCATTCGCATGGAGGCCGATCTCGGTATCGATGATGGCCGCTGGGTCGCAGTGCTGAGCGGACTTCGTGATGGCGATGAGGTCATTCTTGACGGCGGTTTCCAACTCATGCTCGCGAGCAGCGGATCGATCCAGAAGGGTGGACATTTTCACTCCGATGGCACCTTCCACGATGGGGAACACTGAGCCATGTTGAAGTCGCTCATTGCATTTTCGCTGAGGTACGCCTCGCTGGTCGTACTCGCCGCCCTGCTGCTCTCGGGCTACGCAGCGTGGCGACTGCCGCACATGAGTGTGGATGTCTTCCCGGAGCTTAACGCGCCAACCGTCGTCATCATGGCCGAAGCTGGTGGACTGGCCGCCGATGAGGTCGAGCAGTATGTCACCTTCCCGATCGAAACCGCCGTCAACGGCATGACTGGTGTACGGCGCGTTCGCAGCGCCAGCGCCATCGGTCTCTCGATCGTGTGGGTCGATCTTGACTGGGGAGCCGACCTCTACGACGCGAGGCAACTCGTCTCAGAACGCATGGCGATGGTCCGAGACAGCCTGCCCCCGGACGTCGAGCCCTTCATTACTCCGATCACTTCGATCGCGGGCGAGATCATGCTCATCTCGCTCTCCTCCCCAACCGGCGAAGCGACGCCGCTGCAGTTGCGGTCCTTCGCGGAGTTCGACCTTCGCAACAAGATCCTCGCCATTCCCGGCGTGGCGCAGGTCGTGGCGATCGGTGGCGAACTACCCGAGTACCAGGTCAACGTCGATCAGAACCGACTCCGCCTGTACGACTTGACCATCTCCGATGTCGTCACCGCCGCCGGCGGCGCGCACAGCACCGCGAGTGCCGGCTATCTGCCCAATGTCGGCAGTTTCGAGATCCCGATTCGTCAGCAGAGCCGAGTGACCAAAGCGAGCGACATCGCCAACACGATCATCAAGTACCACAACAGCGTGCCTGTCACCATCGGACAGGTTGCCGATGTCCGACTCGGTCCCGCGCTCAAACGCGGCGAGGCCTCTCAGCAGGGGCAGCCCGCCGTCGTCATTTCCATTCAGAAATCGCCCGGCATCAATACGCTGGCTCTCACCGACCAAATCGACGCACTCTTCACGCAACTCGAACCCACCCTTCCGGCGGGCATGGTGCTCAACAGGGATGTATTCCGCCAAGAGCACTTCATCAATCAGGCCGTGGGAAACGTGACGACCGTGCTGTTCGAGGCCGTGTTGATCGTAGCCGTCGTACTCATCCTGTTTCTGATGAACATCCGCACCACCATCATCACACTGACTGCACTTCCCGTATCGATCGCGGTCGGACTGCTCATGATGGACGCCATGGGCATGGGTCTGAACGTCATGGCGCTTGGTGGACTGACCGTTGCGATCGGTGTACTCGTCGATGACGCAATCATCGACGTCGAGAATGTGTTCCGCAGGCTCAAGCAGAATCGCAACCTGCCGGAAGTCGATCGGCAGCCCCTTACAAAGGTCATCTTCGACGCGAGCAACGAGATTCGGCCCGCCATGGTATTTGCCACCGTCATCATCGTGATGGTGTTCGTGCCACTGCTCTTCATGGATGGCTTGGAAGGCCGCTTCTTCCGCCCGCTGGCGCTGACCTACATGATCTCGATCCTCGCGTCATTGATCGTGGCGCTCACGCTGACCCCTGCCCTCTGCAAAATTCTTCTTGGCGGTCGGCTCGGCCTGCAGCAACACGACGAATCCTGGCTGGTCAGGCTGCTCAAACGCATATACAAGCCGTCACTTCGATGGGCACTTGGTATTCGCGTTTGGATCCTTGGTGGTGCCGGGCTCGCAACCGCCGCCGCGCTGCTTCTTGCAAGCACCTTCGGAACCTCCTTCTTGCCCTCCTTCAACGAAGGCACATTCACGGTCTTCCTCTTGGCGCCGCCCGGCACATCGCTCGTTGAAAGTGATCGCCTCGCGACACAGGTGGAGCGCCGCATCGCGAAGATCGATGGCGTTCGATCCGTGGCGAGGCGAACCGGTCGCGCTGAGCGGGATGAACACGCCGAACCGGTGAGCAATTCCGAAGTCGAAGTGTCACTCACACCCGGAGCCGATCAGCCGACGGTCCGCCGGGAGATTGATGCCATTCTGGCTGCCATTCCCGGCATCACCACCATGGTCGGTCAGCCCATTGAGCACCGCCTCAGCCATCTGCTCTCGGGCACACCAGCTGCCATCGCCATCAACATCTTCGGCGATGACCTGAATGAACTTCGCCGCGTCGCCAAGGAGATCGAAACTGAACTCCAGAGTATTCCGGGGGCGAGGGAGGTCAACGCGAATCGCGAAGTGATGATTACCTCGCTTCCCATTCGGTACCGCCATGCCGAACTCGCCGCCTTCGGCCTCACACCGGCCGATGCCGCCGAGCAGGTCCGTGAAGCGATGTACGGCGAGATCGTAGACACCATCAATCAGGGCATTCGCCAGTACGACCTTGTGGTGCGACTCGACCCGAGTCAGCGAGAAACTGTCGAGCAGGTCCGCAATCTGCTCCTCCGCGGCCGCGGCGGCGCGACTGTGCGGCTGCGAGACGTCGCGAACATCGGGCCTGAACGATCGAGCAATCTCATTACCCGCGAAAACGCGCAGCGGAAAGCCGTCGTGTCGCTCAACGTCGCCGATGACTCCAACCTCGGCGATCTCATCGGCGCGGTCCAAAGCCGAGTGGACCCGATCGTGCAGCGGGCCGGCTTCACTGTGAAGTACGGCGGTCAGTTTGAGGCCCAGCAGTCCGCCGCCCGCACCATCCTGATCACAGGACTCCTCGTAGCGGTTCTGATGCTGATGCTGCTGCAGATTTCGACCGGATCCATTCGAGCGGCGCTGCTGGTCATGCTCAATATGCCACTTGCCCTCATCGGCGGTATCGCGGCGATCTTCCTGACCGAAGGTGGCGGCGGATGGTCCAACACACTGGCCTTCTTTGGCGTCGGCTCCTACATCGCGCCGGTCATTTCAATTGCGAGCATGGTGGGCTTCATCACGCTGTTCGGGATTTCCATTCGAAACGGCATCCTGCTGATCAACCACTACAACCACCTCATCGAAAAAGAAGGCGTGCCGCTGTGTGATGCCATCATGCGAGGATCGATGGAGCGACTGGTCCCCATCCTGATGACCGCGCTCGCTGCGGCACTGGGCTTGCTGCCCCTGGCGTTGGCCGCGGGCAAACCCGGCAGCGAACTGCTCGCCCCTCTGGCCATCGTTACACTCGGTGGACTGCTCACTTCCACCATCTTGAACCTTGTCGTCGTCCCCGCCGGATATTCACTGGTCTTCGGTGCTGCACGTATCATTCCCTCCACGTCCGAAGGAACCCCCTCCCATGTTTGAAGTCACCAGATTGTTCATGATCGCTGGCATTTCGCTGTGTCTGTCTCTCGTTGGCTGCCACAATGACGATCACGACCATGCGCCCCCTGCCACCGATGCAGGCACCAACCACGATCACGGCGACCATGATCACGGCGACCACGATCACGGCGATCACGATCACAGCGATCACGATCACACCAACGCTGGCCCACTTCCGGACTCTGGTCCGCATACCGACGCTCACGCCGAAGATTGGCTCAGCCTCGGCACCGTCACCATCGCTGGCGCCACGTTGGATGTCTCAAGGGGCGGCGTCGTCGCACCAAACACCGAAATGCACATCAGCATCGTGCAGACCGCGGGCCCCACCCTCCACACCCTCCGCCTCTGGATCGGTGATGAGGCCGCCACGGGGTCGCTCAAGGCAAAATCCGATGCTCACGAGGGGCATTTCCATGCGCACGTTGAGACCCCTGAGCAGCTGGCCAAGGGTGCCGAACTCTGGCTTGAAGCCCAACGCGACGGCGGTATCCGCGAGCGGAGCTCGTTGCCGCTCTAGGCAGTTGCAGGCATCCACGCTCATGAACGGCTCAAGCAGCGGCAGGTCGCTTCCGGGAGGCCTGCGACCACTATTTCAACTGAACCGGAACACCGCGATCGCCGATACCCAACTGCTATGATGGCCCCCCCACGGCGGCTCTTCATGTGCGTTGTCTGTAAACCCTTGCCCCCAAACGGATTGCAAAGATATGTTTGAATACGAGGCGTGCATCATCGGAACCGGACGCGTCGGTCTGCCTTTGGGGCTCTCGCTGGTCGATGTCGGTGTGAAGGCAACAGGCGTTGATGTCGACCCCAATCTGATTGCTGCGGTCAAGGAAGGCCGCATGCCATTCCACGAACCAGGCTACGACGAACTCGTTGCCAGCGGTGACTTTGTGGTGCATGACACGCCCGAAGTCGTCTCGAAAAGTGCCGCCATCATCATGACGGTGGGCACTCCTCTGCACAATCACATCGAAACCGACCTCTCGCAGATTCAGCGGGTCCTCGAGAGCATCAAGGACTACATCCGCAAGGACCATCTCATCATTCTGCGAAGCACCGTGGCGCCGGGCACGACTGCCTATGTCCACAAGTGGTTGGAGCGCAACACACCCTTCATCGTCGGCGAAGACATCCTGCTCTCTTTCTGCCCCGAACGGATCGCCGAAGGCGTCGCCTATAAAGAACTCCGAACCCTCCCGCAGATTGTGGGCGGCGAAGACGATGCCAGCCGCGATGCCGCCGCCGAACTCTTCGGCAAACTCGCCCCTGAAGTGATGAAGACCAATTTCATCACCGCCGAACTGGTCAAACTCTTCTGCAACATCTCCCGCTACGTCCACTTCGCGATGGCCAACCAGTTCGCGTTGGTCGCCGACAATTTCGGCGCCAACATCTATGAAACACGGCGACTGGCCAACCACAACTACCCCCGAAGTTCGCTGGCCATGCCTGGCTTCACCGCCGGCACCTGCCTACGGAAAGATTTCGGCATGATCAACGAGTGGAATGCGTATCCGGACATGATGCTTTCTGCTTGGAAGATGAACGAGTACACGCCAGCCATGCTGGTTGACCATCTCATGAAGCGAACGAGCATCCATGATTGCCGCATCGCCGTGCTCGGGTTCAGTTTCAAGGCTGACACCGATGACATTCGCGACAGTCTCGTTCCGAAACTCCACCGCTACATCGAGCGGCAACTCCCGATCGAAATCAGAATCAGTGATCACAACCTGCCTGATCCGATCCACGAGCCCTCTGCGCACAAGCCGCTGAAGAACTGGCCTGTCGCCGATGCGCTCGAAGATATCGACTGCGTATTTGTCGCGACGAATCACACCGGGTATGGGGATGTACTCAAGGAACTCGGCCGCACACGGCCGCAGGCATGGGTGGCCGACATCTGGAACGTCGGCGGAATCGATCAGATTTTCTATCAGGCCGGCGACCTTGTTGCCGTGGAGGTATAGACGATGAAGGTACTGATGACAGGTGGCAGCGGGTTCCTCGGTTCGGAACTCTGCAAGAACATCGTTGAGGCTGGACACGATCTTCGGGTCATTGACGACCACTCACGCGGCAGACCCGCGCGGCTTGAGCACTTCGGCGACCAGATCGAACTCATCGACGGCGATGTGCGCGACCCCGATGCGGTGCGAGCGGCTACCGAGGGCTGTGAAGTGGTGTGGCATCTGGCCTACATCAACGGAACGCGGTACTTCTATGAGAAACCAGACGCGGTTCTTGAAGTTGGCATCAAGGGCACGCTCAATACCATCGAAGCAGCATTGGATGCCGGTGTACGGCGGTACGTACTGGCAAGTACCAGTGAAACCTACAACGAGCCCACCCACGTGCCGACCGATGAGTCTGAGCGGCTCATGATTCCGGATGTGACCAACCCACGCTTCAGTTACGGCGGCGGCAAGATCGGATGCGAACTGCTCACGCTGCATCTCGGAGGTTTCCGCGGCCTCGAAACCGTGATCTTCAGGCCCCACAACTTCATCGGGCCGGACATGGGCTTTGAACACGTGATTCCCGAAATCGTTGAGCGGATCGTCAGAGTGTCGGACGGCCTGAAGAAGACCGAGATCGACCTCGAAATTCAGGGCGACGGCAGCGAAACACGTTCCTTCTGCGATGTCCGCGACGGCGCCCGTGGTGCCTTCATCGCCGGTGAGAAGGGCGAGAACGGCAACATCTACCACGTCGGCACCGAGGTCGAGGTTTCCATCCGTCATCTGGTCGAATCGCTCGGCCGCGTACTCGGTGTCACCGTCAACATCATCCCCGGCGAACTCCGAGCAGGCGGCACCCCCCGCCGATGCCCGGCAATCGGCAAATTGCGGGCTCTCGGATATGAACCGGAGTATTCGTTCGATCAGGCCATCGAGCGGGCTGCGAAGTGGTACGCCGACTACCACATGCAGAAGGCCGGAGCCACGGGGTGAGTGACCTCTCGGGCAAGCGTGTCGCTGTTACTGGTGGCCGCGGCTTTCTGGGCGTTCATACGTGCCGCGCCCTCGAGGCGAGTGGCGCGACGGTGACTGCTGCCGGAAGCAGCGACTTCAATCTCATCGAGCAGTCGGACGTGCGTCGTTTCTACGAGACACTGCAGCCGGACATCGTGGTCCACCTCGCCGCCGCCTGCGGTGGCATCGGGGCGAATGTCGAGAATCCCGGCCGCTTCCTGTATGAAAACGCGATCATGGGGCTCCTGCTGCTTGAGGAGGCTCGTCAAGCGGGCATCGACAAACTCGTCCTCATCAGCACCACGTGCGCCTATCCCAAGGACGCCCCGCTGCCACTCCAAGAAGATTCCATCTGGACTGGCAAGCCCGTCGGCGCGACCGGCCCCTACGGCATGGCCAAGCGACTGCTGCACGAAGCATGTGAAACCTATGGCCGTCAATACGGCCTGGACACCACTGTGCTTGTTCCTGCCAACCTCTATGGACCGGAAGATCACTTCGAGGAAGAAAAGAGCCACGTGATTCCAGCGATCATTCGCCGATTCGTGGAATCGCAAGAAGCGGGGCTTGAAGAAGTCGTCAACTGGGGTTCCGGCACACCGACACGCGAGTTCCTGCACGTTCGAGACGCTGCTCGCGGTATTGCGCTCGCAGCAGCAACCAAGACTGGACCCGAACCGATCAATCTCGGCACCGGTGTCGAAACATCGATTGCAGAGCTGACCAACACCATCGCCGATGCCGTCGGCTACACCGGCACGCTGTCTTGGGACACCAGCAAGCCAGATGGGCAACCCAAGCGCTACCTCGATGTCACCCGCGCTCAGAAGCGACTCGGTTTCAGTGCCGAAGTCCCACTCGCAGCGGGCATCGCCGAGACGGTCGCCTGGTACAGATCTTCCCTGACCGACTAGCGGGTGTTCCGCATCAACACCCTCTCCGCTGCAGTACACTCGTCAACATGAACCGTCTCTTCGCCTTAGCCATCCTGATTGTCCTTGCCGGATGTTCACTGCACGACCAGATCGAAGACACCGCCCAATCGTGGCAAGGTCAACGACTCTCACAGGTCGAGGGGGCGTGGGGTGCACCTTCACAAGCGACGGATCCGCTGAACTGGACGATGTGGACGATGGGCAATGATCAAGGTGGATGGGTCGTTGGCTTTCACACACATACCGCAGATCAGATCATCGACTATCACGTCGTAACAACTTGGGGCACGCTTCCGAACGATCTGCCGAGTGAACTGGCCCCGAAGCATCGATCATTCTGAGCGGCGACGCTGCAGCCAAGTGCTGCACATTGGCACCGTCATACACGGGTAGGGAGATCCAGAAGGATCAGCTCAGCAATCACCCCACCAACTGATCACAAAGAGAATGTCGGATACGTCCACGACGCCATCGCCATTGACATCTCCGGAACCAGATCCGCCGAAGTTGGCAATTACCAGAAGCACATCATTGACACCGACGGTTCCATCTCCGTCCACGTCGGCACTACATCCACCCGGGCACGTGTCCTCGAAACTGTTGCCGCCTCCGTCCACCCAAGTGATTCCGATGACATTGGGATCGTTGTGGCAGAGCAGGGTCCCGGAAATCACAGGATTTCCTGTGGAGAGAATGCAGTAGTTGGACGTGGCGATGTTGTCCCGAATGATGCAGTCGCTGATGGCTGGATCACCATTGATCCGAAATGCAGAACCCGTCGTCATATAGCCACCGGTAATGGTGAACCCTTCGATGATCGACGTCTCGCCATCCATCAACGTGACAACAGTCCCCTGCTGCTGCGCATCGATGATCGTCTCCTCCGCACCTGATCCATAGAGGCTCAACGATCGCCCTCCGAAGTCAATCTGTTCGGAGTACACCCCCGGACCTACCTGAATGATCGATCCGGTCGGAACATCATCAATCGCTGCCTGAATCGTTGCATAGTCACCCGGAACCTGCACGGTCACGGGCGGCTCGACGCCAGCCTTGTCGATCCACGTCCGCCAACCACCACTGTCGCGCCATTCGTGGGCGAGCCAGATGGCTGTGTTATCCGGATCCGGCGAAGCGCCGCTGTAGTCGCCCCACCTGCCACTGGTTTCAGGCGCGCTGCTGGACTTGACCAGACTCGCTGGTTGGAGCGTGCCGCTTGGATCAGATGGATTCCGCAAAGCACGCCACATCGATGTGTATTCATTCGAAGCGGAACGCGCAAAGACAATGCAGACGTTGTTGTTCCCATCCACGGCGATGGACGGGAAGAAAGTGTAGATGCCTGTACCTTCGTCGATTTCACCGGATTGGGCCAAAGTCGGGACCTGCCCAGAGTCGGGCCAGCCACGAAGGTCGATCTCATACCACCGCACGCGTGCGCGACTGCTTCCAACGTGGTGTACCGCCCAGATCGAGCCGTTTCGATACATGCAGGACCAGAACCGAGGCTCGAACAGATAGTGCTGCGTGCTGGTTCCCTGTTGGGGGACTTGCGACGGGTATGAGTAGGTCGGCACCTGGAGATCGAAGGACTGGGTGCTTGGTGTTCCAAGCGGGTCGAGAATCGCATGAATGCGCACCTCGTTGAAGTTCACCCCATTGCCACTCCCCTCCGAAGACTGCAACATGAACTGAGGAACACCTGGTTCATCATCGGTACTTCGCGCAAGTCCGAGCGACTGATTTCCACTGCCCGAGAGCATGAGTTCACGGGTTCCCGAAACAGGATCGCCAACAAGAACCTGTTCCTTCGGGACCATAAGTATCGGGTACTTGTCGGGACCAAACATGTCGCACGAGAGGTACACCGCATCATCTCCAACCGCGAGGTTTGGAGAATCGATGTCATCATCGATGTGGCTCATGCTCAGCCGATATTTGTGCCAAGCTCCTGCCGGAGAGGAATTCTCCGAGACTGCCAGAAGGAAATACGATCCGCCTCCACCACTGCGCTCGTTGGCCATGGCGAAAAAGCGATTGCTTCGCTGGTCGTACACGACTTCGGGGTCGAACACGAAGGACGTTGCGCCCACCTCGCCCCAGAATCCATAGGAGTCTTCGATCTCGTCCTGAAAGACGAGTTGACCCGAATGGGTATAGCCGGCGATGCCGCCATTCACGACCTCGACCACGTGATTCGGCCCGGCGGCGAGATCTGGATCGGGGGGTGTCCATCCGGTCGGCCCCATGCCTGCAAACCCGATGTCACCACGCTGGGGTCTGGCGTTCACTGGTGGCGGAACCGGCCTGAATTCTGGATCCCATATGGGAGGAATCGGCGCATTGGCCTGCACCATGGCGTACGTCAAATCAGGTTGGGGGAGATCCAGCGACGTCCATCGGGCGGTTCCGGCGCGTCCTGTCGCAAGAAGCGTCGCGGCCTTGCGATCATCTCCTGCTGAACCTCCCGCCGCAGCCAGCAAGGTGCCGTTTCCGCTCATATGCAGACGAGCGGTTCCTCGCGCACGTTCAAGATGGGCGCCTTCGCCAAGGAGAATGCTTTCTCCAAACCATCCACCGGGTTCCGCGATACGCGCGTGAACCTCATGAACGGGCTTGTCGATATTCCATGCCACGCCGCACCGACCTTCAGGATCAACCGCTGCTGCTGCGCCGCTGATCCAGCGGCCGGGAGTGGGTACTGCAATGGTCTGAGGTGCATCATCGATACCAAGACGTTGCGCCTGCACCTGCCAACCATGCGGATCACGCGCCAGCCAGGTCGCCAGCACGGTCTGTCCGTTGGAGGCGATGGCCGGCTCGATTGCATCGGCGGCAAGTATGCGAGGTTCGCCCACGGTGCCATCAGCAGTCATCTCAACGGCATGCACCGTGAAACGCTCATCATCACGAGATGCCCAGACAATGACCCAGCCACCTGGAATAGACGCGATGGAAGGGCTGGCGTGATGACCTGATCCGGTCGAGACATCGAACTCGGATCCCGATGCGCCATCTGGGTGCAGCAGCCGAGCGTGAACGCGCCGACCTTCTTCTGTAGGACTTGTCCAAACTGCCATTGCCGTATCACCGGCCCCTGCAGAGAGCACGACTTCGTTCTGATGACCATGTCGCTGCACATTGACTGCGACTTCGTCATGCCACGAGAATCCATCGAACCACCGAGCGACGATGCCGCCTTCCTGACCATCCTGCCCCCAACTCGTCCATGCAGCCCAGGCTTCACCGTCGGCGTTCATGCAGACGGCTGGATGCATCTGGTGCCCCTGCACATTGGTATTGATCGTGAACTCTTCGCTCGCGAACGTGCCGTCGGCGTGGAGAAATCGGCCTTGGATTCCGTAGAAGCCACCTTGTTGGCGACGCGAATCCCAAGTGACCAGCACGCGGTCTTCGCCGTCTGCTGCCAGCGCAACATGGTCCTGAGCACTTGGCGCAAACTGGCTGAGCCGCTCAATCTGCGTGTCATGATGAACGGCGCATCCCGCGCACAGCACGATCGTGATTCCCAAGGCACCTGTCTTTCGCATAGCGCACTCCATACTTCTCAAACCCACAACATCCGATCATCGATCCTAGCAGGCCTCCTGCTCCGCCAAAGACACGAAATTGCCGAGAAACCCCTATTTTCGGACCTTCCCAGGGCAGTCGTTCGTGGATCACATCCGTGATGCGCCGCCACGAGACGACGGGAAAGAGAGGTGAACGAGTACATGCTGGCTGATGGAGGCACACGCTCCCCCATCGCAATCCCGCTTGCTACCTGCATCAAGCCTTTCCTGCCACTCTCCGGTGGCCCGTGCTACCCTCTTCTGTCCATCTTCGCGGGTGTAGCTCAGTGGTAGAGCGTCAGCTTCCCAAGCTGAATGTCGAGGGTTCGATCCCCTTCACCCGCTTCACTCCGAAGACGTGGTCCGCCTCCGGCGGAGCACGTCTTCTGCGTTCCGCGTGTGAGCGTGTCCGCCAAGGCGGACACGCGGGCTGGCTGCGCCATGCCACGGTGCTCTGGTTCTCGGCCCGCCTTCGGCGGACCTCCGACGACTCGCCGAAGGCGAGTCTGCAATCCCCTTCATCCGCTTTGGCGGCTCGGCTTGCACCGGACTGTATATAGAGTTGTGGGTCAATTCCTGCGGCGTACGGTGACGTGGTTTCCCCAGATACCGCCGTTTTTCGGCTCATGTGACCCAGTACACCATCGCACCCTTGATCCACCGGCCACAGGTGCTACCTTCTGGTGATGCGGGGACTCGATGCCCCGAGGGAGAGATGACATGATGCGAGTTGCAGCAGCGATGATGGCCTTGCTCGTGTGTGGTGTGACAACCGCCGCGACGATCAATGTGCCTGCGGACTACACCACGATCCAAGCCGCGGTGGATGCCGCTAGCGGTGGTGATGTGATTCTGGTGGCGCCGGGGACGTATACCGATACTCAGGACGGCCACGTCGTTGACATGAAGGCCAAGGCCATCACACTGCGTTCAACGGATGGTGCTGCGGTCACGATCATCGACGGGCAGAACGCCCGGCGTGGGATTGCCTGCTACCAAGGTGAAACGAATGCCACCGTGATTGATGGGTTTACGATTACCAATGGGGATGCCGTCGAGTATGACTACAACGGTGATGGTGACATTGACTGGTGGGAAGACGGCGGCGGTGGGATCAACTGCTACCTGAGCAGCCCCACGATCACAGACTGCACGATCTCAGACAACGCCGCTGGCTGGGCCGGGGGCGGCGGGATCTACTGCAACGACAGCAGCCCCACGATCAGCGGCTGCACGATCTCGGGCAACACCGCCTACTGGGGCGGCGGGATCTACTG